>Ga0187778_10000456_pt1 | contig 28984 bp, 23 predicted proteins | sample 1015_Q2_SP5_20_M_FD_132418 | JGI IMG/M metagenome (GOLD analysis project Ga0187778, IMG submission 132418) | Tropical peat soil microbial communities from peatlands in Department of Meta, Colombia - 1015_Q2_SP5_20_MG | ecosystem: Environmental > Terrestrial > Soil > Wetlands > Peat | place... | reverse complement strand
TGATCGAGGTCGCCGGAATCACCGATTTCGCGGGTCACGGTCATGAGATGCGTGAGCGGCTGACTGATGGACCTGGCGGTCGAGATGGCGATCAGGAAGCCTGCGATCACGGCAAACAGCGTGCCGCCAATAGTCATCAAAGCGCTGAAGGTGCTCGCGGTGCTGGCGGACCTAGTGCTTTGCTCGAGGAACTTGGTGATGTCATTGTTGCTTTGATCCAGGACGGCGGAGGATTTAGTCAACCAAGAGGCCGGGTCCTTCTGGAGATAGAAAATCTGAAGGTCGGAGACAGTAGCGTCACCAGAATCCACTTGGTGGCGCTTGGCAATGAGCGGCTTTGCGAAATTGTCGGCCCAGCTGGCTTCAGTGCTCTCAACCTGGATGAGCGCAGTTCGCACGGTCTCATTGCTGGTCTGGGACTCGCCGCGCTTGATGAGTTCGGAGATGTCGGTGAGGCCCTTATTGACCTTTTCCTCGTCGCGGGGATCACCACTCAGAAGGAAATTGTTCATGTTGAGGCGATTGAGCATGATCTGGTAGCGAACGGATTCGACGATACGGACACTGTCGAGAGCGCTGCTGGAATTGGTGCGGGCTGACTTCTCCATAAATCCGGTGATGATGTTCACGACGAACAGGACACCGAGAATGCCCAGGATCAGGCCAAACCCCATGTACAGTCTTCTTCCGATGGTCATTGCGAAATGCCTCCGCTCCCCTCAACAGCGCGGCCAACGATGGACCGCGTCTGCGCAAAAGTGCCCTTTGCGTGAGCCCCCTTAATTGGCACTGCGAAACTCGAATTCAACAATCTGAGTTGATTCTTCCGGAGCCGGCAGAAACTTCCATTCCTTCACGGCGTCCTGGCAAGCCTGAACCAGAAGAGGATGGCCACCGACGATGCGAGTGCTTTTGACATGCCCGTCCGGAGTGATGACGACTTCGATTTTGACTTTGCCCCCAACATTCATGCGCTTGGCAAGCTCCGGGTAAACCGGAGCCACCTTGGTCTTGACCTTGCGCTTGGACTCGTCGGTGGTGCTGGACTGGGCGAATGCCGTGGATCCGGAAAGAATGGCCACAGCGGAGGCGGCAAGGGCCAGTTTCTTGAACTTGCTGATTCTCATCGACACTACCCCTCTTGGGATTAGGAATTACCCCGATGGAAGAAAGGCACGTCGGGTGCCACCACAGGCGGGCGCAGAAACGACTTAGTAGAAGCGGGAAAATCTGCTGTAAGCAACAGAACCAAAAAAGGTTAGAAGGAGCTTGCGGAGCATTGTGCCAGGCACGTCCAAGGCGGGAGCGTCTCAGCAGCTAACGCGTTGACTGGTTAGGGTCTCAGCGTGAGACGAAAGCAAGAGATATCGGTGAAAGCCTGTAGACAGTTTCGCAACAAGCGGCAGAGCGGCGATTGACTCAGAATGAGACTGGCGCGTAACGTGAGAGTTTGCAGAGACTCGCAAGTTGAGACGCAGGATGCTTCCCTCCCAAGCATGAAGGATATGAGGACAGGCTCGTCCCCGAAACGCAAGCCACGAAGTGGTTTGCCAGCGGCGCGCACTGTTGCGTCCCGGAACGCCGAAGAGCTGATGGAACTTGCCGTCGAGGCGGCGCAGTCGCGGCACCTGCCGGACTTTCTCGGACAATTTGCGTTGCGAACTGCGCGAATGCTGGACGCGGCGTGGGGCGGAGTGGCCGTGCATTTGGGCCGCGAGACGCAACTCTACGGTATCGAGGGAAGCCTTGGCCAGGGGATGCGCGATGCGGAAACCTGGGTGATTTCGTCAGCAAAAGAGAGCGGAAGCGAAATCGAATGCCAGGCCCTGCCGGAAGAACTCGCTAAGGCAGGCGGATTGGCGGGAGTGTCAAATTCTGCGGTGTTTGTGCGAATCGCTGGGAGCGACAAGGAGAAGCTCGGCACGCTTTGTTTGATTCGGGAGCGGAAAACCCTCAGCACGGAAGAAAAACAGCTGCTGCGCGCCCTGGCGAGCCATGCAGCGCTTTCGCTGGAAAATTTCCGGCGGTTTTCGCAACTGGAGCGGTCCAAACGTCAGTGGGTGGAAGACATTGACGCGATCAGCGACTACATCGTGGTGCACGACCGGGCATGGAATATTGTGAGGACGAACCGGTCGCTGGCGTCGTATCTCGGAGTTCCGCCAGTAGCGCTGGTGGGTGAAGCGATGAGCAGTTTGCGGCAGATTGCGGAAACCGGGAGTGAATTGCCCTGCCCGTTTTGCCGGGATACTCAACGGACGCGAGAAGAGTATGTAGCCGCCTCGGTGGAGCGGATCTTTCTGGTGTCGACTTCGAGAACGCCGGGAGTGACCGACGACGACACGCGAACGATTCACGTCTTGAAAGACATCACGGACCGGCGGGAAGCGGAGCGACGATACCGGGAACTGTTTGACAGCATTCAGGAAGGATTGTTTTTCGCCACGCCAGAAGGGCGTTTTTTGGATGTAAACGACGCGATGGTGCGAATGCTCGGGTACGCTTCGCGCGAAGAATTGCTGCGCGCAGACGTAAGTCCTCATTTGTACCCGGCGCCGGAAGCGCGGGAGAAATTCTTGCGTACGCTGACGGAGCGAGGCGTTTTGCGAAACTACGAGGAAACGCTTCGGCGACGGGATGGGACACTGCTGCACACACTGCAAAATATCACGGCGGTGCGCGACGCGCGCGGGCGCATTGTGCAAATTCGCGGCCTGATGCTGGATGTGACGGAGCAGAAGACGTTTCAATCGCAGTTGCAGCGGGAACGCGATTTCAACCAAAAGATTTTGAACACGACGCGCAGCATGATTCTGGTGCTGGACACAGCTGGGTTGATTAGCTACGCGAACCGGCGGTGCTACGAAGCCGGGTACCGGGAAAGCGAGCTGATTGGGCACCGGCTCGTGGATTGGGTCGAGGCCTCGCACCGGGAAGACTTTGAAGCGGCGCTGGAAACGACGGCAAACGGCCACCAAGTGGAAAACCTGGAATTGCGGGTCAGAAGGAGCGACGGATCAATGGGGCATTTTTCCATCAGCTTGAGCCCCATGCGAGATGAACAAAATACGGTGAACAGCGTGGTCGTGGTGATGACCGACATCACCGATGCTGCGCTGCTGCAAGCAAAACTGGCGCACAGCGAAAAAATGGCTACGATCGGGCGGCTGGTTTCTGGCGTGGCGCACGAGGTGAACAATCCGCTGGCCGCAATTTTGGGATTCACTGACTTGTTGCTGGAAAATCCCGCAGTGCCGAAGGGCGCGCGCGAAGATTTGCAGATTATTTTGCAGGAAACGCAGCGGACAAAAGACATCGTTCAGGACTTGCTGAGCTTTGCGCGGCAGCGGCCGGTGCAGAGGGAACCAGTATTCGTGAATAGCGTGCTGCGGCAAACGATCAAGCTGCGCAGTTACGATTTTGCGAGCCATGGAGTCGAAGTTACAGAGGAATTCGAAGAAGCGCTGCCGCCGGCACTGGGAGACTCGCAACAGTTGCAGCAAGTTTTTCTGAATATCTTGAACAACGCGTATGACGCGGTACAGGAAGCGGGGCGGCGCGGGCGGATTCGAATCCACACGCGGCGGCAAGAGGAAATGATCGAAATTACGATCAGCGATAACGGGACCGGGATTACGGATCCAGAGAGGATCTTTGATCCGTTTTACACGACGAAACAATCGGGCAAAGGAACCGGGTTGGGATTGAGCATCTGTTATGGAATCGTGCGCGCGCACGGCGGTGAGATTCAGTGCTGGAACGATGAGGGCGGAGAAGGCAGCACTTTCGTTGTGCGGATTCCCGTGGCCACGGAGAGCGCGCTCGCGGCCGCAGCAGCCAAAGAGGCCGGGCGATGAAAGCGCAAACGGCCCGAGGAACCGGAACGCCGATCCTGGTGATCGAAGATGAGCCGTCGGTGGTTGCATTTTTGCGCGCGGCTCTGGAGCGGAGAGGATATGCGGTCGTGAATGCTTCGTCGGGCGAGGAAGGCCTGGATCGACTTTCGACTGGGCAATTCGTGGGAGTGATCTCCGACATTCGAATGCCGGGGGCGGTAAACGGAGCAGAAGTGCACGAATGGATTCAGAAAAACCGGCCGGAACTGAAGGCGCGAGTGATCTTGATTAGCGGCGATACGGCAAACAGCGACACGCAGGCGTTCTTGGCGCAGAGCGGAACGCCATGCATTGAGAAGCCGTTCCGCGTGCAGCAATTGATATCGGCGGTGGAAAAGACGTTTGGAAAACCATGAGCGACGAGATGAAAACACGTTTATTGGTGGTGGATGACGAGCAGAGCATCCGGCGGCTGTGCATGACGATCGGCAATACACTCGGCTATATTTGTGCGGAAGCGGAAAGCGCGGAGGCTGCGCTCGCAAGACTCGAGTCCGATGCTCCCGATTTGATCTTGACTGACCTGAAGCTCCCTGCCATGTCCGGAGTGGAGCTGCTGAAACAAACGAAGATTATTTTGCCGCGCGCCGAAGTTGCGATCATGACAGGACACGGCTCGATTGAATCCGCAGTGGACGCGATGAAATTGGGAGCCTACGACTACATCGAGAAGCCGTTTCGCGTAGAAAAGATGCGGCTGCTCTTGCAGCGCATGGCCGAGAAAGTCCACCTGGTTACGGAAAATGAGTTTTTGCGCGAACGGGTGACCACCGAGCAGAACCTTGACGGCATTATCGGCACTTCGGCCAACATTCAAGACGTGCTGCGGATGATCTCGCGGTTGAAAGACACGCGCACTCCTGTTCTGATCGCCGGCGAGAGCGGCACCGGGAAAGAATTGGTGGCGCGCGCGATTCATTTCCGCGGTTCCATGGCGCAAACTCCGTTCATTGCGGTGGATTGCGGTTCGTTGGTCCCGACGTTGATGGAGAGCGAGCTTTTCGGCTACGAGAAAGGCGCCTTCACAGGGGCAACGAAGTCCAAGGCGGGCCTCTTTCAAGCGGCGAATGGCGGAACGATTTTTCTGGATGAGATTGGGGAACTTCCGCAGGAAATGCAGGCGAAGCTGCTGCGCGTTTTGCAAGAAAAAGAGGTGCGGCCGGTCGGAAGCAATGAAAAAGTCAACGTGGACGTGCGGGTAATCGCGGCGACCAACCGCGATTTGGAAGCCGCCTATCGCGCCGGAACGTTTCGCAAAGATTTGTACTTCCGTTTGAACGTTGTCACCGTACACCTCCCCGCCCTGCGCGACCGCCGTTCGGATATTCCGGTGCTGGTGCACCATTTTCTGGAGCGCTACGCAAAGGGCGCGCAAATCCAAGTGACGCCACAGGCCATGAAAAGTCTCTTGCAATACGATTGGCCAGGAAACGTACGCGAACTCGAGAATTGTGTGGCGCGCGCCGTCACTCTGGGGGATCAGGTCACCATCGACGTCAAGGATCTTCCACCGGCCATTCGCAGCGAGCAACCCGAATCGGGCCAGGCTTCCGCACAAGACAGCGCGTCCCTCTCGACAACCGCACTTGCAGAGATGGAGCGCATGACGATTCTGCGCGTGTTTGAGCAGGCCCGCGGTGACAAAGCGCTAGCCGGAAAAATGCTCGGCATCAGTCGCGCGACTTTGTATCGCAAGCTGAAGCGATACAACATTCCCCTAAAATCGGATGACGGAGAGAGCCACACCGAGTCTGAGACGACCGTGCAGTAAGGGGCAGTACGTCTCAATTTCTGGAGGATCGCGGAGTCAAAGGCTGAGACAGCCACGTTTCACGGTGAGACAATTGAGCTGTAGCAGGTCTCCAGGAAAATTCTAAGTCCTTCCTTTTCTGCATCTTCAACAGCGTTCAGGTTTCGCAATTTTTGGCGCGCAGCGTGCATCTTTGTCTGCGGGAGCCTGTCTCTGCACCGGTGAAAGGTGTGTCTCGCCGTGGCTGCGATCAGACTCCAAGTGCAAAGCGCGTGAGGCAACGTGGGAAAGTCCGGGAATTTGGCTCTGGCAGTGAATGAACAAAGTTGCGCCGAACAGTTGGCGCGGTTTTTCCCGCAGTCCATGCCGGTCAGGATCCCGGTACAAGTGACGGCGCCGCGCGGCGGCAGCGCGCACTTGCGGGAGGCAACCGTTGTGGAGTTCAGCGGCGGCGGCCACGCCATTTTCATCTCGACGCTGCCGCTGGAGTTCGGCGATCGGGTGAAGGTCGAAGCAACGATGAAAGGAATTTTCGCGGAAGCGACCGTGGATGCCGTGCAATTCCACGAAGGACGCAAAGCGGTGGCCGTGAAATTCTTGAACGGCCATGGCGACTGGGTGGTGAGATAGCCGTGAACAAAACGACGACTACACTGAATATTCCGGCGCCGGCGAAGGCGGAAAATCCGCGAACGGCGCAGTGGAAAGAGGCACGCGAGGTTTTCCCGATCTACCTGGCGCTCGCCAAGCAATTGCAAATCGAAATTCCCATTCCCCAGGCGAAGCGGACCCTCCCGGAGAAGCCTGAACTCGAACTCTTCAGCAAGGCGCAGGAGTGGCTCGATTCGATGGATCAGCGCGTCCTGGTGCACCAACTTCGTCACCTGCTCCAGATGACGACGTTGAACGCGAGCGAAGCCAGCTTGCGCGCGCTGATTCAACGCCACTTGCGGAAATCGAAGAAGAACAATACGGATCGCGACAAAATCGACTTCCTGCTCGTTCAATATTTCGCTTTGTGCGCCCCAGCAAAGATTTATCACAAGCAGATTGAACTTGCTGACGTTGCCCAGGTCATGCAGCCGGTGCTCGGGGATGTCGATCCCGCTCCGCTGGACTGGTGCGGGCCTCTGGAAAAGATGATTGAATCTCTGCGCGGCTACCGGAGTTTGCGGGAAATCCTGAAGACGAACTTTATCGAGCAAGGCCGGAAAGTCAAAGAAACCGCTGGCGGAATGTTTTACGATCCGGCAGCGCTGGTGGCGTTCATCCGCTTCAATTTCTTGTTGCGCCGCACGCTGATCGAGTTGATGCACGCGGATTTGATCGCTATTCGCGGCGGTTTGGCACAGCTGCAAGCGGCGGGAGTGCGCATCATCGACTGCCACCACGCTGGGCTGCTGGCTGGTGAACCACTCAACAAAATCAAGGGAATTGCCGACGAGTGGAAACAGCCGTTCCAGAAGGAATATACGGAACGCTCAGTAAATCAAGCATTTGAGAAGCTTCTCGGGCTGCGCACGGACGTTGAGCAGGCGCTCGAAAAGGCCGTGGGCAGTTCCGCCCCTAGCAGTACGCCCGCAGTGCAGGCGATAGCCTCAAAGAAGGCTGCGCCGGAAACGAAAGCCCCCAATGGAAACGCGAAATCCAAGAGCAGCCCGGCTGCACCGCCAGCAGCAGGCGCGCCCAATCCCGATGCGGCCTTGGACTTCGAATCCTGCATGGAACAGATCTGGGAACAATTGATCGCGACGCCGCCATCGCGCGGGCGTTCCATGACCACGGTAAAAATTGGGGGCGCGAGGATTTTGATGTCGTCATGGGAAGTGGCCGCCTTCGTCAGCGAAGATGGACCATCAGCGGAGGATTTGCGGCGCGCCGTTGTGGCGCGCGTGCTGGTTACGGCGGCGATGGAATCAGCCAAAGAAACCGGCAACGCCACTTCGCTCGATCGGGCCATGAACATGGCGCGCGTCGAAGTGACGCGATTGCAAGAGCGCGTGGACGTTGCCAAGCAAGCGAAAGATACCGAGGCAGCGGTCAACCTCGGCATCAGCACGAAACGCCTTCTCTCAACGCTGGATGAGGCGGAGAAGCTGTAGGTAATACGGTGGCGAGCCGGTTAAGCCGGGAGAACTTTTCAGGGGAGCGGGTTTCTTTGCGACAGGCCAACGTAATCATCCTCACTGATGAAACTGAGTTTGCACGGCTGCTGACCGCCTGCTGGCAGGCCGAACGCCATGCCCCAGTGGTCACGGTGCTCACCAGCGATTTGTGGCGCGAGCAGGAATCTCCCGCGCGTGATTTGATCGTAGTTGGGCCAGTGCGCGAAGGAAAATTGACGAGCGTATTGCGTTCGCTGGATCCTTCGGCCGCGGTGATTTTGTGCGTGCCTCCCGACTCCAAGGAATTCGTTCAATTGAAAGCGAAGTTTCCCCGTCTAGTTCATGTACCGCTGCGGGAAGACTGGGCGCAAACGTTGCTGCTTGTCGCCGGAGAATCGCTGAAGCGCGCGGAAGCAGTTCGGCTGGCCCGCCAGGCAGAGCGCACTGCTGCTAAGAATGAAAATCACGCCACGCTGGGACGCTACATGCTGGAGATGAAGCACAGCGTCAACAACGCGCTGACCTCGATGCTAGGAAACGCGGAATTGCTACTTCTGGAACCCGGGCAACTCTCCTCGCAGTCGCTGGCGCAGATCAAGACCATCCACAGCATGGCCCTGCGTATCAATGAGGTTATGCAGCGTTTCTCATCGCTGGCTTCGGAGATGCAAGAGGCTGAGAATGCTTCTCAAGCTGAGACGGAAGAGGCAGGTTCCCCGGCGGGACCGCGCCGCTGACGGCCTCTTCTACTGCGCCTAACCGGTTCATTTGTAAGGATTTAGCACAAAACGACACACCCGCAACACCAACCCCAGAGCTGGCTGCTGACGTGCACCTCTGCTCTGCGGATAAGTATGGGGAGAGTACGGCTGTGCACAAAAAAGTCCTGATCGTTGATGACTCACCAGCCGAAGTCAAGTTTATGCAAGGCTTGCTGGAAAAAGAAGGTTATTGGCCCGTGGGCCTGAACGACCCAAAGCGCGTGGAGGAAATCATCGCGCATGAGCGGCCCAGCGTCATTCTCCTCGATATTGTGATGCCCGACCGAAATGGATATCAGGTCTGCCGCGATCTAAAGGGAAATGAGGAGTACAAGTCCATTCCCGTGATCATGGTGACGTCCAAGGGTTCCGTGAGCGACAAGTTCTGGGGCGAACAGCAAGGTGCGGACGCATATGTGACCAAGCCCTTCACGCGCGAAGATCTGCTTCGCGCGGTGCGGCGGTTCGCGTGAGCGCATCCCGGAAAATGTGCAACCGATGAGCGAAGACTTCCATCTCGAGCCGCTTCCCGCAGACGCCGATACCGGCGAGCTGCTCGAAGCGCTTGGACCAATCGAGGAGCGGTCGCCGGAATCGCAATACTGCGTGTTCCGCAGCGGACGTGAACGCTTTTGTTTGCCGGTTCTGGATGTGGAAGAAGTGCTGGATTGGCCGCTCGTGACCAAGGTGCCCCTTGGTCCTGCGTATCTTGTCGGGATCTTCAATTTGCGTGGCGCGATTGTGCCTTTGATCGACATTGCGATTACCGAAGGCCGCCGGCCCGGCCTTCTGCCCAAACACGTGGTCGTGGCTTCGCTGCGCAGCGAGAGCCATCACGAAGACGTCCGCATCGGGATCGCCGCGGACGAAGTTATCGGAACCTATTCAGTGAAGAACGAAGATTTTCTCGAGCAAGCGCCGGAAAACGTGCCTCATTGCATCGGAATGCTGAGGCACGATGACCGGCTGGCGCTGGTCATCGACCTGCGCCGGCTTCTCGAAGTGTTTCCGGGGCCCAGCATTTGAGTTTTGTGGGGACGCCGCCGCACGACGGCGCGGGCTCCGCGGAAGAGATTGGGAGGGTGGCATGAAATCGCGACTGAGTTCGACAATCTGGACGCTAGTCTTCCTGAACGCACTGGGCTTCCTCTTTGTCCTAGGACTGGCGTTCAGCGCTGGAAAAAAGGCGGGCGAGGCGTCCTTTTTTGATTTTGGGTCGCCGGGCGGCGGAACCATCATCGCTGCCATCTTAGTGGTGATCGGTATGTCGGTGATCCTCGCCTGGCGGTTCGGGTCGTTGATCGGGCCGGTGCAAGCTCTGGCCGAGTTCTCCGAGCGGCTGGCTGCGGGTGATCCGCGCGCGCGCGCCGAAGTCAATTCCAACGATGAGCTGGGCTACATCGCCGACAACCTGAATCGCGCCGTCGCCAAAGTCTCCAAGGCCACCAGCAATCAGGATGCGAGCGACGCGCTGCAAAAGAGCATCACCGACCTGCTGACGGTCATCAACCAGGTGGCGCGCGGCGACTTGTCGCAGCGCGGAAAAGTCACCAACGACGCCCTCGGCAACGTCACCGACTCCATCAACTACATGCTCGACAACTTCACCAAAGTTCTCGAACGCGTCCGCAAGGCGGCCATGGAGGTGACGGCCTGCTCGAACAACATTCTGGTTGCGGCCGACGAAATGCAAGCCGGCGCCACGCAGCAAGACCAGGAAATCACCAACACGTCGAGCGCCGTCGAAGAGCTGACGGTTTCGATGAAGCAGGTGTCCAACAACGCCGAAGCCAGCGCCGAAGCAGCTCGCCGTGCGCTGGACGCTGCCGAGCAGGGCAACCGCGCCGTGCGCGATACGCTCGAAGGCATGCAGCGCATCCGGGCATCCGTGCAAGCTACCGCGAAGAAAATTAAATCGCTTGGCGACCGCTCCCTGGAAATTTCGGAAATCATCAACGTGATTAACGACATCACCGAACAGACCAACTTGCTGGCGTTGAACGCCGCCATCGAAGCGGCGCGCGCGGGCGAAGCAGGCCGCGGTTTCGCGGTCGTTGCCGACGAAGTCCGCAAGCTGGCAGAACACAGCCGCAGCGCGACGAAAGACATCGCAGCCCTCATCAAGGCCATTCAGGCAGAAACGAACGAGGCGGTGGTGGTCATGGAAGAAGGCACCAAGGAAGTGGAAGGTGGTGCGCAACTGGCCGATCAGGCTGGCCGCGCCCTGGACGCCATTTCGAACGTTGTGCGCCAGTCCGCAGAACTCGTCCAGGAAATTTCGCTGGCCTCCAAACAGCAGGTACGCGGAACGGAAGGCGTCGCGCACGCTATGCAGATTATTTCGAGCATCACGCGGCAGACTTCGCAAGGAACCCGGGGCACGGTCGCAACCGTCAGCCAGCTCGTCAAGCTGTCCGATCAGCTCAACGAAGCGCTGGCGCAGTTCCGAGCGTCCAAGGCCGCAGCGCAGGCCGCACACGAAGAATCTGAGCGGCCCACCCCGGTCCCGGCAGGCGCGCTTCGTTGAGTAGGCAGTCTCTTCTTCGCCCAAAGAAGGAAGTAAGAGGCCAACCGAGAAAATGGGAGAGCGATGAGCGAACGCCACGGATCAGGGCACGGGCTGAGCGAACATGAGTTGAGCGAGATTCGCATGTTGATCGAAGAGCGGACCGGGATTTGCTTCGATGAATCGCGCGAGCGCTTCTTTTCGACTCGTGTGCGCGAGCACCTGCGCGCCAAGAGCATGTCTCGCGGCACGGATTTGCTGCGGAGCATGCGCAAATCGAACGTGGAGTACGAAGCCCTGCTCGAGCGCTTGCTGACGCAGGAAACGACGTTCTTCCGCTACCCCGGCGTGTACGAAGCCTTCGAAAAGCGTGTTTTGCCAGAGTTGCACACCAAAAAGTTCTGGAACAATCCACGTACGCTGCGCATCTGGAGCGCGGGCTGCTCGACGGGCGAGGAACCTTACTCGATTGCGATTACGATCGCCGATGCACTTTCGTTTGCGGATGCCTGGAACGTGGAAATTCTGGCGACCGACATCGGGCGGCACGCCCTGAAACATGCGGAACGAGGGATTTATTCTGGCCGCAGCATCGCCAGCGTAAACGAAAAACAATTGGTGAATCACTTTTCACCGGTGCCGAATGGACAGCAGGTCAAGCCGAGGCTGCAAAAGATGGTTTCGTTCGCGCAGATCAACCTCGCTTCCCCGGTCTACGTCGGCCGCATGGACGTGATTTTCTGCATGAACGTGCTGATTTATTTTTCGGAGGAGCGCCGCCGCGCCCTGGTCCAGCGTTTCTACGACACGCTGGAGCCGGGCGGCTATCTTTTTCTGGGACACTCGGAATCCATTTCCAAAATGCCGGTGAAGTTTCAGGCGATTGTGCTGAACGACTGCATTTTGTATCGCAAGCCGACTGCGGACGAATTGCTGAAACCCGAACTGGTGGCGGAGGGACGAGCGTGAGCGCGCCGGACCGCGAAGCCGTCGAAGTCTTCCTCCAGGAAGCATCGGAGCACCTGCAGTATCTGCGGGAATACGTCACCGTGCTCCAGGAAGTTGAGCCGCGCAAAGAAGGTCTCGAGCGCCTTTACATTGCCGCGCATACGCTGAGCGGAACTTCGGCGAGCTACGGGTTCCCCCGCTTTTCCGAAATTGCCGGAAAACTGGCGCACGTTTTTCAATACGCGCTGAATGCGCCCCTTGGTGAAGATCTGCACGGGCCATTGACCGAATTTCTCTCCGATGGCATCTCGCTGCTCGAAACCGATTTGCTCGAGATTAGCGACACTGGCAAAGAATGCCTCGACGACATCGCCGTCTTCAAAGAACGGTATCGTTTTGCATTCCCGACCGAACCTCCTCCGCTGAACCTCGCGCAGCCGGAAATGCAGAGCCGGATCGTTGTCGAAGAATATGAAGAGCCTTCGGTCGCGGCTGCCACTGGTTCGTACTTTGACACGCTGCCGCTCGATGACGAAGTGCCCGACGAGATTCTCGAATTCTTCCAGCCCGAAGCGGAAGAGCATCTTCAAGTGGTCAGCGATTGCCTGCTTTCGCTGGAAGGCAATAACAATCCGGAAGAAATCAACAAGCTGTTTCGCGCCATCCACACGGTAAAAGGTTCGGCGGCGCAAGTTGGTTTGAAGCGTTTGGGCGGCATCGCACACCGCGTTGAGGATTTAATCGGGCGCTTGCGCGATGGCGAGATCGAGCCGTCGCCCGCGGTCGTGGATCTCTGCCTCGAGTCCGTGGACATTCTCAAGAAGACGCTTCACCGCCAGTGGGCCGACGAAGCGGAAATGCGTACCGGCGTCGATTCTCTGCTCGGGCGAATCGCGGAATTTGCTCCGCTTGAACCGGAAGAGGCCGAGTCAGAACCAGCTGCAACCGACGCTACGGCAAAGCAGGAAGTTGCGGAATCAGGTCCGGCTGCACTGCTGCCCGCTTCCGTCAAGAAGACTGTCCAACAAATCGCAGCAGGCGCTTCCACAGCAAAATCCGTTCGCATTGCGCTCGCTCGCCTCGACCGCATGATGAACACCGTCGGCGAACTGGTGATCAACCGTACGCGCATGGTCGGCCGCATCGCGGAACTCGAAAAACTCGTAGATACGCTGAGTTTTTCGAAAGAACGTTTGCAAGGCAAAGTCGCCGAGTTCCAGGAAAAGTACGAGTTCAACCGCATCAGCAACAGCCGCGTTTCGCAGGGACCTTGGAATCCGGAGCCGACGCCCCAAATGCTCACCAGCGCCGCTGCGGGAGACACGTCATTCTGGTCCGAGTTTAGCGAACTCGAAATGGACCGCTACGACGACTTCAATATTTTGTCGCGCTCCATGGCCGAAATCTCTGCCGACGTCAACGAAGTTCTCTCGCAGCTCGAAGCCTTCATTGGGCGAGTCGAAGGGGACATCGACGAATTCACGAAATTGGCCCATCACCTCCAGGACGAAATCACCGCCGCTCGAATGGTGCCCATCGGTACGTTGTATTCGCGCTTGTCCCGCGCTGTGCGCGACGCTGCGAAATCGACCAACAAGCTCGTCGAGCTGGATCTGTCCGGCAGTGAAACCGAACTCGACAACAACATCATTCAGCAAATTTCCGATCCGCTTGTCCACCTCGTGCGCAACTCCGTGGCCCACGGCATCGAGCACGGCAACGACCGCTTGGCCGCAGGAAAGTCTGCCAACGGCAATATCTATCTCCGCGCCTATCACCGCGGCAACCATATCTACATCGAAGTCGAAGACGACGGGCGCGGCATCGACTACGAGCGCGTGAAGCAAAGCGCCATCGAACGCGGCCTGGTTTCGCCGGAAACCGCCGATCGCCTCACCGAGCGCGATCTTCGCGAAATGCTCTTCCACCCGGGATTCTCCACCGCGCCCGTCAAGACTGAACTGGCAGGCCGCGGCGTCGGCCTCGATGTAGTACGCGCCAATTTGAACGCGCTGAATGGCGAAATTGAAATTCAGAGCACCAGCGGCAAAGGCACCAAGTTCACCCTGAAAGTGCCCTTGACGCTGATCATCTCTCCCGCACTCTTCGTTCGCTGCGGTACGACCAACTTTGCGCTGCCCCTTGCCGTTGTCGAAGAAATTCGCCGCCTGCGCGCCGACGAAATCGAGGATGTCGGCGGGAAATTGCTCACCAAGGTTCGCGACGTCGTGACCGAAGTCGTGCGGCTCGATACCTACCTCGGCTTGCCACCACTCGAACCCATCAACGGCTATTTCCGCATGGTGGTTGCCAACGCTGGCAATCGCCAAGTCGGCCTGGTCGTCGAAGAAGTTCTCGGTAAAGACGAAATCGTGATCAAAAATCTCGGCGAATATCTCCGCCGCGTGAAACTCTTCTCCGGCACGACCATCGCGCCCGATGGCAGCTTGATTTTGCTCATCGACCTGAACCGCATGGTGGCCACCGAGCCCAGCGAGCGCCGTCCACTCCAAGCCAGCGCCAGCGCCGCGCGCATTTTTGCGCCTGGCTCGGCTGCTGTGGCACGCGGAACCATTCCTTCAGAAGCGATTGACCGCGTTGAGCAAGAGCGCGTCATCGTCGTCGCGGACGATTCCATCAGCGTGCGCAAGTTCGTCGGCCGCATGCTCGAAAAGAACGGCTACCGCGTGAAACTAGCCGCCGACGGACTGGAAGCGGCGGAACTCGTAGCGCAGCACGGCTGCCACTTGGTTATCACCGACCTCGAAATGCCGCGCATGACGGGGTACGAACTGATGGTGCAATTGCGGCAGAGCCCGACGACGCGGCGCATCCCGGTCATGGTCGTGACTTCGCGCGCCGGAGCCAAGCATCGCGACAGAGCCATGAAAGAAGGCGCTTCCGCGTTCCTCACCAAGCCGGTGCAAGAAGATCAGCTGATCGCCGCAGTTGAACAACTTATGGGAACGGAGGCACCACGCCCGGTCGCTCCCGTGGCGTAGACGAAAATGGCAACTCCCAGCAAAAAGATTCGCGTCCTCGTCGTGGATGATTCCAACTTCATGCGCAAGGTCCTGGAGAATATCTACAACGGCGACGAGCAGATGCAAGTGGTCGGCAGCGCCAAAGATGGCCGCGAGGCCGTTGCGATGGCCGAGTCGCTCAAGCCCGACGTTATCTCGATGGACATCAATATGCCGCACGTCGACGGTTTGCAGGCGACTGCCGAAATCATGACGACGAATCCCAAGCCCATCGTCATCGTTAGTTCGGAATCGAAAGAAGGCGCCGCCAGCACGCTTCGCGCGCTCGAACTTGGCGCTATTGAATTTGTTGCAAAACCCTCCAGCGCGATCGATCTGGATATGCAAAGCGTGAAGGACGAACTCCTGCGCAAAGTGCGGATGGCCGCCAAGGTGCGCGTAGTGCGAACTGCGACGCGCCTCGCGTCCACCATTCAGAATGCCGGCGCGAAGCCCGTATCCGCGGCGCCTGCAGCTCCTCGCCCAGCAGCGGGCACTGGCCTCGATCAGCGCTTCCCCGTGGTTGTCCTGGCCGCTTCCACCGGCGGCCCGGCAACCGTTATGCGCATTGCCCCGAATTTCACTCGCGACTTCCCTGCTGCCGTCATTCTCGTCCAGCACATGCCTGCAACCTTTACAACGCAGTATGCGGCGCAACTTGCGGAATTCACGGAAATCCGCGTGAAGGAAGCGGAAGCCAACGAATCGATTCAGCCCGGCACGCTTTATATCTGCCCCGGTGGCCAGCATCTTCGCGTTACGCCCACCGGCAGAATGCAACTGGATAGCACCTCCGGCCGGATCAACGGGTACCTTCCAAATATGGATGTCACCTTGGAGTCGGTTGCAACCTATGCCGGCGCACTGAGCATTGCTGCAATCCTGACCGGCATGGGCAATGACGGCGCCAATGGTGCAAAAGCAATTAAGGCCGCTGGCGGCCTCGTCCTCGCACAGGATGAAGCCACTTGCGTGATTTTTGGAATGCCAGCCGAAGCGATTAAAGCCGGCGGCGTCGACCATGTTTTGAGCATTGATGACATTTATCCTTCGATCGAGAAGCGTGTTCTTGGAATCTGCCGCCCAACTCCCGCGGGGGTTCGCTGATGCGATTGGGATTGCCGGCAAAGCCGAGTCCGCTGCGGACGGAACAGATCATTCTCTTCCGCATTAGCAGCCAAATCTTTGCCATCTCCTCCGCTTCCGTCCAAGAAGTACGCAGCGCGGATGGCCTCGCAGGTGGAACCACCGAACTCAACGTGCCAGGCATTCGCAAAGTTCGCGAAGCCCTGCGCCGCGGCGACAATTCTGTTTTCATCGTGAACGGCGCCGTTCATTTCGGCTTGCCCGCATCTCAGGGAATGCTAGTTTTCGTTCTTCGCAAGACCCGCACGGCTCTGCTCATTGATGCTATCGAGAAGATGACCACTATGACCCGCTTGCAGGCTTTGCCGCTTTCGTTCTGCCACGAGGAGCGGAACTGGTATCGCGGCCTGACTGCTCTCGATCAAATTGTCGTCCCGGTTGTCCATCCCGATGGTTTTTTGACTGCTGAAGAAGTGAAGTTACTCGATGCCGCTCTTCCTCCGCTCGAAAGCTTGCCTGAGGCAACTTCTCCGGAGACCCCACTGCCGCAATGACCGTCGCCGCCGAACTCGAGCTCAAATCGTTCGTCCTGCTGCGGCTGGGCGAGCGGCGCTTTGCCGTTGCGGCAGGGCAGATTGCGGAGCTCGTCGCGCCCAGCCGGGTTTTTCGTTTCCCGCATCGCACTCCTAAAATCGAGGGCGTGATTTTGCGGCGTGGCCGGATGATTCCCGTTTGCGACGTCGCGGAATCGCTGATCGGCAAGCGCATCACGGAAAGGCGCCTATACCTCATCGCCGTGCGCAGCTATGGAGCGAAAAACGAGTGGGTAGCGCTGCCCGTCACAGGTGAATGCGAGTTAATCAACGCTGAGCTGATGTCCGCCAGCCCTTCCGACGAGCCGCACGTCGGCGGATGGCTTTCTCACGCGGGCGACGTCATCGAAGTCTTGAATCTCGATGCTCTGACGCCCGGAACAGAAGACGTCACCCGCCGTGCTGCGCCTCAGGAATCCGCGGAGGTCCAGCCGTGATTTCCCCTGGCCGCCCTCTCCGGATTCTGCTCATCGACAGCAACGTCTATTTTGCAAAGCGCCTGGGCGATGCTTTGAAACGTGAAGGCTTTGAGGTTGCTACCAGCACCCAAGCGGCTTACGCCCTTACCGCCATCGAATACGACGCGCCTACCGCGATTCTCTGCGCGACGAATATGCGTGAGATGGGAGCGCTCGAAATCGCCCGAATCATTCATGCGGATTCCAAGAACGCCAACCTGCCCATCATCGCCCTCGGCGACGGCAGCCAGCGCGCTCTGATGGAGGCGTTTCAAGCCGGGTGCGACGATTATATCGACCGCGCCCAGCAGCCCGGAGTCATTGCCAGCCACGTGAAACAGATCATTGTCAGCAAAGTAGAAGGCTTCCAGCCGACGCAGATGCTCACGCAGTCCGACACCAGTTTGAGTGGCAACCTGACCCACCACGACCTCACCGGCGTGATGCAAATGCTCGGCCACGCCCATCAAACCGGCGCTCTGCACATCAACGCAGGCGAAACGGACGCTGTCCTGTTCTATGAAGGCGGCGAAATCACTCACGCCGAGTGCGGCAATCTCTTTGGCGACGAAGCGGTCATTCACATCCTCAAGAGCTGCGTCAACGGAAGTACCGGCGTCTACAAATTTGTTTACGGAACAACTTCGACGCAGCGCACCGTGCTGCGCTCGGCCACGGACCTCATGCTCGATGCCATGCGCGAATTCGATGAAGGCTCGCGTGACATGGCGGACAAGGAAGCGCTATGAGTGAAGCCATGACCATCCCGCCGCTGGAAGAAGCTCCCGCCAAGCGGGTTCCGACTGTCTATTTCATCGATGACAGCGCCACCATGCGCGAAGTCATCAAGATCGCTTTCCGCCGCGAGAACATCAACGTCATCACGTGTGCCGATGCTGCTTCGGCCCTCGCTCAATTCCAAGAAAATCGCCCTGACGTCGTCATCACCGACGTCATCATGCCCGACCAAGATGGCTACTCCGTCTGCAGCCAGATCAAGCAAAATCCTGATTACAGCGAAACCCCCGTAGTCCTGATGTCCGGCGTCGTCAACAAGAGCGTCGCGGACAAAGCCGTTTCGGTGAAGGCGGACGAATTGATTCGCAAGCCTTTTCAGCCTCAGGAACTGATCGCTCGCGTGAAGAGCCTCCTCGAACCGAAAAGCGCTCCGTCCGCTCCGGCAGCGGACCGCGCCGCCTCCGCCAATGCGCTCAGCAATCTCTTCGCGCCGCCTCCGCCGCCTGCTGGTCCAAGAACCCCCGTGCAGCACGCCCCCGCGCAGGAATCCGCCTGGCCCCGCGCTCTCGCCGAAGCGTTTACTCCCAAACAGCCGGCGCCGGCTCACCACAACACGCAGCCGTCCGCGGCCGCTCCCACGCACCATGCTCCTTCTGCCGCCGACGTCCAAAAGCTACGTTTGGAAATCGCGCATCTGGACCTCCTTGTCAAAAAACTCCAAACCGAACTTCAGATCGAGCGCCAATACAACCAGGCCCTCGAATCGCAAATCCGCGCCCTCACCGAAGCGGAATAATCTAGTCTCGAAATCCACCTTTAATCTTCACTCCTCCTCTTGACAATCAAGATGAACGGTGTATCCTTCCTCTTGAGCCTCAGGAGGAAGCTCCGCATGACGGACAAGCCAAGTGATCTCGTCCAGGGCACGCTGGATATGCTCATTCTGAAAACGCTGGCTCTCGAACCCATGCACGGCTATGGGATCGCCGTCCGCATCGAGCAGATGAGCCAGAGCGTTTTCCGCGTCAATGCCGGTTCGCTGTTCGTCGCTTTGCAGCGGCTGCAGCGCGCCGGATTAATCGAGAGCGAATGGAAAGCCACCGAGAACAGCAGGCGAGCGAAATACTACCTCTTGACCGACCAAGGGAGAAAACGGCTCAACAGCGAGACGAGAGAATGGGGGCGGCAAGTAGCGGCTATCGCGCGAATTCTGGAGGCATCGTAATCCAGCCATGTTGTCCCTGCGAAACATAATCGATGGTCTTCGATCGCTCTTTCGAAAAGAGCGCAGCGAGAAAGAACTCGATGAAGAACTGAACGGCTTCCTCGAGATGGCTGCCGAAGAAAAAATGAAGCAAGGCATGAGCCGTAAGGATGCCCTTCGTACGGTGCGCTTGGAACGAGGGAGCCTCGAAGTGACGAAAGAGGTCGTCCGAACTGCACGCTGGGAATCCTTTGTGGAAACCTTTTGGCAGGACCTGCGCTTCGGCACCCGTATGCTGGCGAAGAACCCTTCATTTACCGCTGTCGCTATCCTGACGCTGGCCTTGGGCATGGGCGCCAACACTGCTATTTTCTCCGTGGCCAACGGCACGGTGTTTCGCCCATTGCCAGTAAACAATCCGGAACAGATCGTCGTCCTGGCCTCCAAGGAAAAAGATGTCGCCGACCCGCAGAACATCTCCTATCCAGATTTCCTGGACTATCGTACGGCCACGGATGCGTTTGCCGACATGCTGGCCTACGAAATTGGATCCGACGCCTTCGCCGTCGACAACCGCGCCGAAGAAGTCATCACCACCTATGTAACGGGAAACTATTTTTCGATGTTGGGGATTCAGCCGGACGTTGGCCGCCTGATTTCTCCCAGCGAAGGAGGCGCGCCCGGCGCAGATCCTGTGCTTGTGCTCGGCTATTCGTATTGGAGGAGGCGATTTAACGGCGATCCACAAGTCATCGGCAAGACTGTCCTGCTGAGCGGCCGTCCCGAAACGATCATCGGCGTCGCTCCCAAAGAGTTCCACGGCGCTTGGTGGTTCGCTGATGTCGACGCCTACCTCCCGCTCAGCCAAAAGGCTTCGGAGCGAGAGCCGTTTTGGACGGATCGAGGGGCTCGTGGCGAAGGCGGCTTCTTCGTCCTCGGCCGGTTGAAACCCCATGTCAGTAATCGTCAGGCCCTCGCCTCTCTCGAGGTGGTGGCCCAGCGTCTCACCCAGCAATTTCCCGCAACCAACAAAGACATCTCCCCGGAAATCTTCCCGGAGCGGCTCGCGCGTCCCCAGGCGGGCGCAGCGAGCGTCATGCCCCTCATGGTCGCTGCGTTTCTTGGCCTGGCAGCCGTCGTCTTGATCGCTGCCACCATCAATGTTGTGAATCTTGTCCTGGCCCGTGCGAACACGCGACGCCAGGAGATGGCCGTGCGCGCCGCTCTGGGCGCGAGCCGTATCCGTCTGGTGCGGCAATGGATGACTGAAAATCTGCTGCTGGCCCTGGCTGGCGCGGTGGCCGGCATTTTCTTGAGTGCATGGCTGAGCCGAGTCCTGGCGGTCATCTGCATTCCCGCCGACTTTCCATGGTTCCGCGTGGACTTCACCGTGGACTGGCGCGTGGTCACCTACACGCTGGCCGCCGCTGTCTTCGTCGGATTCTTGATGACCCTGTTGTCCGTGCGTCGCGCCAGCCGTGTGGATCTGAACACGGCACTGCACGAAGGGGGACGCGCGCAGTCCGGCAGTCTACGCCGGAACCGCACGCAAGCTGCGCTCGTCGTCGTGCAGATAGCCGGCTCCATGGTTGTGCTGATCACTGCCGGGCTCTTGCTGCGCGGCTTGAGAAATGCCGAACGCATGGACATCGGCTTCGATCCGCGCGGGGTCGTAAATTTTGGTCTGGACGTTACGCAAGCGGGCATGAACCAGGCCCAGGGAAAGCAGTTCTTCGCACGCTTGATCGAGGACGTGCGCGCGTTGCCGGGCGTGGAGTCGGCGAATTATGCGCACTCCGTGCCCTTCGGCACCACTGGCTACTACGTGGCCCACCCCAACGTAGAAGGCCACCTGTTGCCTCCCGGAAAGTCTGCTCCGGCGGTTTCCTACAACATCGTCTCCCCGTCGTACTTCCAGTCGCTGCGCATGCCTCTAGTCACGGGCCGTGGCTTTTCCGAGGCCGACGACGAAAACGCTCCGCAGGTTGCTGTGATCAACGAGGCCATGGCTGCGCGCTTCTGGCCGGGTGAGAATCCGGTGGGCAAGCGGTTCAAAATGGGTGCGGCCAGCTCGCCGTGGGTGCAAGTGATCGGGGTCGCGCACAATGGGCAATATAATTTTCCGTCGCTGCGACCCGAACCGTATTTGTACGTGCCGCTTGCGCAGCGGTATGAAACGCTTTTGAATCTGCAGGTGCGCAGCGGTCTGCCGACTTCCGCGCTCGCGCGCGAAGTTCAAGAAGTGGTCCGCGACATGGCCCCGGCATTGCCAGTGCAAAGCGTGCTCACCATGGAGCAGCAGATCGGCGGCGCCACCGGGTTGTTCTTGTTCCGCGTCGGCGCGGACGTGGCTGGTGCACTGGGAATACTGGGACTCGTTCTCGCGGTCATCGGTGTCTATGGAGTCATGACTTATTCGGTCGGCCAACGCCGTCACGAATTCGGTATTCGCATGGCGCTCGGCGCCGGGAGGCGCGACATTTTGGATGCGGTCTTGCGTCCCGGAGCCCGGCTGTTGGCATTCGGGCTAGGTCTCGGCATGCTGCTTTCTGTTCTCACGAGCCGCGCAATGGCGAGTCTCTTCTGGGGCGTGAGCGCGACTGATCCTCTAACATTCGCTGGCGTGCCGGCACTGCTGCTGACCGTCGCGCTGGTGGGGTGTTGTGTACCTGCAAGGCGCGCCTCGCGCGTGGATCCAATGATCGCTCTGCGTTACGAATAGCGAGTCATGTCATTGCTGCGAAACATCGCCGATGGCCTGAAGTCACTCTTCAGAAAGGACCGCGTCGAACAAGAACTACATGAGGAACTGAATGGCTTCTTGGAAATGGCGACCGAGGAAAAGATGAAACAGGGCATGAGCCGTAACGACGCTCTTCGTGCGGTGCGCTTGGAGCGGGGGAGCCTCGAAGTGACCAAAGAGGTCGTCCGCTCGGCGGGCTGGGAATCTTTCTTTGAGACCTGTTACCAAGATGTTCGATTCGGGTTGCGTATGCTCGCGAAACACCAGCTAGCAACTCTGGTTTGCATTGTGGCGCTGGCGTTGGGGATTGGCGCGAATACCGCGATGTTCAGCGTTGCTGAGGCTTTCCTGCTCCATCCTGCGCCGTTTGAAAATGCGAATCGCATTGTCGCCCTGGTGGACTCCCGCCCGCAAGAAAACGTGGACATGAACTCCGTTGCGCCGGCCACTTACTTCGATTGGCGCCAGGAAGCACATTCCTTCGATCAATTCGGCGCTTACGCTTGGGATGAGGTCAGTCTCACCGGCGACGGCCATCCGGAGAAAGTCCAGGCGTTCCGAGTCTCCGCCAACTTGTTTGGGATGCTCGGCGTGCAGCCGCAGATGGGACGAGTGTTCGCCCCGGAAGAAGAACAGCCCGGCAGAGATCAGGAAGTTATTCTTGGTCACGCGCTATGGGAGCAGCGCTACGCTTCCGATCCACAAATTCTCGGGAAGAACGTAAAGATTGACGGAAAGAGTTACACCATTGTCGGCGTAATGGCCAAAGGATTTGACTTTCCCTTGCCGGCAGAGGCCTGGATTCCGCTGTCCATGGACATCAAAGAGAGCCAGCGTCGCGACAACCGGTGGCTCTGGGTTCTCGGCCGCTTGAAGCCAGGCGCTTCCTTTTCCAACGCCGCCGCCGAAATGCAGAGCGTCGCGCAGCGCCAAGCCGAGGCATATCCGGATACAAACAAAGGCTGGAAACTTCGCCCAATGCCGCTCGCTCAATTTATGACCGGCTATCTCACCCGCCAGTACACGATTTTACTCATGGCTGCGGTCGGGTTCGTTTTGCTCATCGCCTGCGCCGACGTGGCTAACGTGCAATTTGCCCGCATGAGTGGGCGCTCCAACGAATTTGCCGTGCGTACTGCCCTGGGCAGCAGCCGCTGGCGTATCGTTCGTCAGTTGCTCACCGAAAGCATTTTGCTTTCTGCGGCCGGCGCTCTGGTGGGACTGCTGATTGCGCAGTGGGACCTCCAGATGATTCTCTCCCACATGCCTCCCGATGTTGCGAAGTTCATTGCGGGATGGAAGACCATTCGTCTGGATTCCAACGCCTTCTTGTTTACATTGGTGATCGTCGTGATCTGCGGGATTCTCTCCGGTATCGCTCCTTCACTCCTCGCCTCGCGCGCCAATCTCGCGGAATCGATGAAGGAGGGCGGCCGAGGTTCTACGCTAAGCCAAGCCCGCGGTCGCATGCGCGGCGCGCTGGTCGTCGCGGAAATCTCTCTGGCGCTCATATTGCTCGTGGGCGCCGGCCTTCTGGTGAAGAATTTCCAAGGCTTGCTCCGCGTGAACGAGAGTTATTTGCCGCAGACTCTCCTGACCATGAACCTCACGCTCCCAGAGACGCAGTATAAGAAGCCCTCGGCGCGCCTCGCGTTCCACGAGCAAGTACTGCAGCGGCTTAACGCATTGCCTGGAGTGCAGTCCGCCGCAATCGTCACTCACGTGCCCTATTCGAACGGCGGGGGCCCGAGCACCTATACCTTTTCCATCGAGGGCCGGCCCCCGGAGCACCGCGGCGACTTCCGCACGGCCATCATTGAGACTGCGAGCCCAAATTACTTTGCCATGATGAATATCCAGCTTCATCAGGGTCGGCTCCTCGCCGAGAGCGATGGGGCGGAAGCGCCTCCAGCAGCGGTAATTAGTGAAAGTCTCGCGCGGCGTTACTTCTCTGGCGTGAATCCGCTTGGCGCGCATATCAAGGTTGGAAAAATGGGTTCCGATCGGCCCTGGATGACCATCGTGGGCATTGTTGCTGATGTTCACTACAGTTGGATCAGCAAGGAAGACGTTCCGACAATTTACGGCCCATTCCGGCAAGCGCCGCCGTACTATACAACCATCCTATTGCGGACTCCGGGCGACCCACTGCAACTCATTTCGTCTGCTCGTGAGCAAATTGCGTCTGTCGACCCCGAGCTACCCCTTTACAACATCAAACCGATGGACCGCGTCATCACCGAATCGATTGTCGGCATCGCCTACGTCGCAGCAATGATGGCCGTGTTGGGAGGCATCGCTTTGGCCCTCGCGTCCGTTGGCGTTTTTGGATTGATGTCTTACTCGGTCAGCGAGCGCGCGCATGAGATCGGTGTGCGCATGTCGCTTGGCGCGCAAACCAAGGACGTTTTGTGGATGGTGTTGCGCAGTGGGATGACGCTGACAGCAATTGGTTTATTTATCGGACTTCCTATCGCCTTCGCCTTGGCGAGAGCGCTGTCTACGTTGCTCTTCGGAGTAGAAGTTGCGGACCCATTCTCGTTCATCGGCCTGCCGCTGCTGCTTGCGGGGATCGCCGCGCTGGCGTGCTATCTGCCCGCGCGCCGCGCTGCTCGCCTCGATCCTCTGAAGACCTTGCGCTACGAGTAGCGTTCCTAATTCCTGCCTGCGTCGATCCACAAGCTCGATCTCCGCGAAACCATGCCGACAACCGCATTGTTGCTTTGAAAACTGGCCTCGCAGGCAAGGTTGACGCTCTAACTCGGATTCTGTAGCCTCACTCTGCGACTTTCATTTGTGCGCTTTTTTCCTTTCACTGGGGGACTATCGATGGGCAATGAGAATGGCTCAACTATCTCCCGCCGCGAATTTGCTCGACGGGCGGCGATGGTCTCTGCTGCTGCTTCGCTCTCGCCGGCAGAACTTTTGCACACACAAACGGCTCCGGCCGCAACGGTTCCCCCGCAGTCCTCAACTGCCCCGAACCTCTCCCCAGAAAGCCAGATCGAGGCTCAGTCAAGGATCGAGTCGATTCTCGCGCAATATGGCAGCCGGCTCTCCGATGCTCAAAAAGCCGATTTGACGAGGCTTTCCAACGCCGCTCAGCCGATGCTTGATCGTTTGCGTGCCTACCCCGTCGGCAACGCGGACGGTCCCGGGTTGTACCTGAAACCGCTGATCGAGCATGAGAGCAAACCGCGTCCCCTCGCCAGCAGTCCGAAGCCAGCCGTAGCGACAAGCAAGCCCTGAGGAACCCATGCCCGGCGAAGAGCTTTTCTTTCTCTCATTAACGGAACTCGCGAAACGCATCGAAACCAAAAAACTTTCTCCCGTCGAGCTTACGCAACTCTATCTTGACCGGAGCCAGAAATTTGGCCCGCGCTTCAACGCCTACGCGCTGCTCACTCCGGACCTTGCCCTCGACCAAGCCAAAGCCGCCGAAAAAGAAATCATGCGCGGCCACTATCGCGGCCCGCTCCACGGAATTCCCTACGCCGCTAAGGATCTCCTGGCCGTAAAAGGACTGCCCACCACTTGGGGTGCAAAGCCCTTTGAAAAGCAAGTGCTCGACTACAACGCCACGGTGATCGATCATCTGAATAACGTTGGCGCGGTAATGATTGGCAAAGCCGCCATGATCGAGCTTGCGGGCGGCATGGGCTACCGTTTCGCCTCCGCATCTCTGCAAGGCGAAGCCAAAAATCCCTGGAACCCCGCGTGTTGGACCTGCGGTTCGTCTTCCGGCTCCGGCGCAATTGTCGCGGCAGGCCTTGCGGCTTTCGCCATCGGCACGGAAACATGGGGTTCCATCATTTGTCCTTCTGCATTTTGCGGCGTCAGCGGGTTGCGCCCTACATATGGCCGTGTCAGCCGCTATGGCGCAATGGCGCTCGCTCCCTCGATGGACAAAATCGGCCCGTTAGCTCGCAGCGCGGAAGATTGCGCGCGCATCTTTGCCGCCATCGCCGGCCACGACATCAAAGACCGCGGCACGCTTCCCATCGACAAAGCTGCGTTCACCTATTCGCCTTCCGTGGGCACGCGCGCTCTTCGCGTCGGCTGGCTTACCAATGCCTGGAAGGCGCAAGACTTGGATCCTGGCGTGGCAAAGCCGATCGCCGCAGCCGAGCGAGTATTACGAAAAAACTTTTCAAGTGTCAGGAATGCGGCTTTGCCGGTTGGCCCCTGGGAGGATGCAGGTGCCGTCATCTGGGGAGTCGAAGGAGCCGCCTCGTTCCGCACGCTCATTCGTTCGGGAAAGATCAGCCAGCTAACCGATCCTCTGAACCAGATTGCCTGGTATCTGAACGAAAAGTTTTCCGCCGCCGACTATCTGCAAGCCCTGCGCGTCCGCGAAGTCGCACAGAAAAAAATGGACGAGCTGTTTGAAAACTTCGATGTGCTGGCCGCGCCCTCACAGCCGGTCCCGGCAACTCCACTCGAATTGAACCTCGAAACCGGGTTGTCGTTTCCGGACCCGCTTGGCGGCATCGGCAACATCTGCGGCCTTCCCGCGCTCTCCGTTCTTTGCGGCTTCACCGAGAAAAACCTGCCTGTCGGTCTTCAGTTCATCGCCCGCGCCGGTGACGATCTCGCCGTCATTCAGGCCGCGCGCCTCTTTCAACAGCACACCGACTGGCACAAGCGCCATCCCAAAATCCATTAGCCAGCTCGGCTTTAAAGCTTATCGAAGTAGTTCGTGCACCGCGCGCAACAACGCGCTGCGGCTGAATGGCTTGCTGAGCATGCGGATGGCAGGGTCCGGTTGCAAGGAGTCCGAAGCGGCCCGTTCGCTATACCCGGACATGTACAGCATTCTCAGCCCCGGCTGGTTCTCTTTCAATCGGGCCGCAAGTTCCACGCCGGTCATCCGAGGCATCACCATGTCGGTGATCAGGAGGTTGATCGTACCTTTATGCTGTTCGGCGAGCGCCAGTGCTTCCGTTCCATCGCGCGCTTCCATAACCGTGTAGCCGCCCGACTCGAGGAATTCTTTTGCCACCTCGCGCACGTCCTGCTCGTCTTCGGTCAGCAGAATCGTGGCCGTGCCGCGCGGCGCTTCGGTCAATAGCGGAGTCGCGCCCATGCGATCGACCGGCTGATCCACGCGCGGGAAATAGATCTTAAAGGTTGTCCCTCGGCCCAGTTCGCTGTAAACCCAGATGAAGCCCCCGCTTTGCTTTACTACGCCATAGACGGTGGCCAGCCCGAGCCCCGTGCCTTTGCCTTGCGCTTTGGTGGTGAAGAACGGCTCAAAAATGTGCGACTGCGTTTCCGCATCCATCCCCGTGCCCGTGTCCGAAACTGTCAACAACACGTAAGGACCCTCGTGAACGATCGGGTGCTTGGCGTTGTAGGTGCCATCCAGGTCGGCATTGAAAGTCTCAATCGTCAGCCGTCCACCGGCTGGCATCGCATCGCGCGCGTTCACCGCCAAATTCATGATGACCTGTTCCATTTGGCTGGCGTCCGCGCGAATAGGTCCAAGATCTGGCGCAGTGCTGATGACTAACTCGATGTCCTCGCCAATTAACCGCGGGAGTAAGCGGCCCATGTCGGCTACAACCTCATTCAGATTCATGACATGCGGTTGTAAAACCTGAAGCCGGCTGAACGCTAGCAGTTGCCGGGTCAGCGCCGCGGCGCGGTCTGCGGCGCGGTCAATTTGCTCGATTTTTCGCGAGTGTTGCTCCGACGGCGGCAAGGAATTCAGCAGCAGTTCGGTGTGCCCCTTGATCACCATCAATAAATTGTTGAAGTCGTGCGCGACCCCTCCCGCCAGCCTTCCTACCGCTTCCATTTTTTGCGATTGGCGGAGTTGCTGCTCCAGAATATGCCGCTCGCTGACGTCCTGCGCCACGATCAACCGCACACGTCTGCCGGAATGCTCCAGTTCGTGGACCGTCGTTTCGACTTCGATGACCTTGCCATCTTTTTTCCGATGCTTCCAGTGCCCGTGATACAGCCCGTCGCCGCTGTTCTGCTCCAGGTAGTTCAGAAACTTGGTCTTTTCTTCGTCAGGCCGGAAATCGAGCACCGTCATTTTCTTGAATTCTTCCGCGGAGTAGCCGTAAACGCGGGTCGCCGCCTCGTTCACCTCGAGAAACCGAAGCGTCTCGCGGTCGATCACCCAAGTAGGCAGCGGATTATGGCTGAAGAGCAGACGAAACATTTCTTCGTTCTTGCGCAACGCGTCTTCCGAGCGCCGACGCTCAATGGCGAGTGCGATGTGCCCGCCAACAGAGTTGAGGAACTCGAGATCGCGCTGGTCGTAGGCGCCTTCGTTCTCGTAATGCTGCACCACTAAAACGCCAATCGTCGCGGTCGGAGTTTTCAGCGGGACGCCCAGCCAGGCCGGCGCCGGCGCTCCCACGAGTTCCACTTCTCCGGCCGCGGCCAGCCGGTCGAACTCGGTTTGCGGAATCAGCATCGGCACTCCCGTGCGGAACACGTACGCCGTGCAGCTATGGCCCACTCGCTGGGGTGGCGGAGCAACGTCGAATTGGTCAGCAAAAAATGGAAAAGAGAAGGTGTCTGTCGTTCTATCGTAAAGAGCAACAAAGCAATTCTCGGCGGCCATCACTTTCTTTAGCGCCTGGTGAATTCCCGCCAGCAATTCGTCCAGATTTGCGGTTTGATTCAGCGCTTGCACGACTTCCGAGATGATCTGCCGCTCCGCTTCCATGCGGTGCAGGTCTGAAACGTCAATGAAGCTGACAAGAACTGCTTCGATTCCCGGCACTCGCGTGCAATCTCTTCCCGAGGTATCAAACCACCGCCAGCCCCCGTCTTTTCCCTGAAGCCGGCACCGGTTCGCGCAGACTGACGAATTGCCGTTCGAAAGATTTTCGAGTCGTTGCCGGGCCCCCGCCAAATCGTCGGGATGGACCAGCGATAGGATCTGCCTTCCAATCAATTCTTCCGGGAGGTAACCGAGGAGCCGTGTAGAACTGGGGCTTGCGAAAAGTACCGTTCCCTGCGGACTCAGGAAGGTGAAGAGCTCCTTCGCTGAATCCAGCAGCGCGGAGATTTGCTCGGGGTTGATTGCCATGCCTGGCTCAGAAATGGAGCGTTGCGCCATGTTTTCACTGCCCTGAAACCATGCCCGCGAACAAGATTCCGCGGGCAAAGTTGAGCGTTTCGTCCTCCGATGAACATGTGCTTGCTGTCTTC
>Ga0187778_10000455_pt1 | contig 28984 bp, 30 predicted proteins | sample 1015_Q2_SP5_20_M_FD_132418 | JGI IMG/M metagenome (GOLD analysis project Ga0187778, IMG submission 132418) | Tropical peat soil microbial communities from peatlands in Department of Meta, Colombia - 1015_Q2_SP5_20_MG | ecosystem: Environmental > Terrestrial > Soil > Wetlands > Peat | place... | reverse complement strand
TTGGCATTGGCCGGCATATTCCTGTTGTCCGCCGCTTTGAGGCTGGCTACAACCGCTAGCAGAAAGTTCGCCAGCAGAGTGGTCCACGTGTCAGTCATCTACTTGCCGGTCGTTTTGGCAGCTGCGGCGCAAATAATAAAGATGCCGCGATAAGCGCGAAAGCCATTCCTGCAACCGAGGCCGGAAGAACAATGAGCGCAAAGCTGCCACGCAGCACCACGGTAACTTCTCGCTGGAATTCTCCTAAAGTTCTTGATCGTCTTGAGCCGATAACGTAGGGGATTGGCCTGCCTATGTTCTGTGAGAACAGAATTAGGCCGGCGCTTGACCGCATCTGGAGTGGCGCCAGGAACCTTGATGGAGCTGACCTTTACCATCCTGCGGCTTTCGGCCATGATAGCCGCTCTTCCGGTCGACACGCGCCCGGTGTCCCCCGTGGCGGATGGGTCGGTGTTCCCCTTTGCGCTGCTGGATCACTGGACGGTTTATCTTGTCTTCGTTCTGATTGCCCTCCTCGGCTATCAGCAATGGCGGGTCTATCAATATCGTCAGAGTGCAGCCAGGCGGGAAGAACTGTTTCGGATCGTTGCCGAAAACGCAGCTGACATGATTGCGCTCGTAGATCTGAAAGGGCACCGTTTGTATAACAGCCCGGCCTACGAGAAGGTATTGGGATATAGCCCAGAGGAACTGGCGAAAACTCCGGTTTTCGAGCAGATTCACCCGGATGATCGCTTCAAGGTCTTGGAGGCCGGACGCGAGGCTCGTCGCACCGGCATCGGCAAGAAATTGGAATACCGCGTCCGCCATAAGAACGGTGCGTGGCGCATATTGGAATCAACTGCGAGCCCAATCAAGAACGAGGTCGGAGACGTAGAAAAACTCGTCATCGTGAATCGCGATATCACCGATAGGAAGCGTGCCGAGCAGCAAGTCGAACAGGATTCTTTTTTCGACGGCCTGACCGGTCTGCCGAATCGCCGGTTGTTCCTGGACCGGCTGGGGCGATCCTTTGCCCGGGCACAGCGGCATCCGGAATATCGGTATGCGGTCTTGTTCGTCGATGTCGATGGCTTCGAGCAATTCAATCGAACCTTGGGACCGCAGGTCGGCGATCAAATCATCACCGAGATTGGACAACACCTGGCAAGAATTCTGCGTACTGACGATACGGTAGCGCGCCCCAAGGGCACACTCCCAATTCCCGATGCTTTGCTTTCACGGTTAGGCGGCGATGAGTTCACCATTCTGCTCGAATTCATCAACGATCCGAGTGATGCCATGCGCGTGGCACAACGAATTCAACTGGCGGTAACTGCCCCCTTTCGCGTCGATCGCCACGACGTCAAGACCTCCGTCAGCGTAGGTATCGCCCTCAATAAACCCAACCAGGAAAGTTCGGAAATTCTGTTGCAGGAAGCAGACGTTGCCATGCGCCGCGCCAAGGCGTTAGGGGGTGCACGCTGTGAGCTGTTTGATGAGGCTTTGCACACGCGCGCGGTGAACCGGTTGCGACTGGAAACCGAACTGCGAACGGCAATCGACCAAAATCAATTTCAGATTTTGTATCAGCCGATCTTTAGTATCAGGAACAGGAACATCACTGGGTTTGAGGCGTTGGTTCGATGGCAACATCCCGAAAAAGGATTGATTTCGCCATATCAGTTCATCGAAGTAGCCGAGAATATTGGCCTGATCGTTGCCATTGGGAACTGGGTTCTATGCGAGGCTTGCAAGCAGATTCGTCGTTGGGAATCTAAGTATTTGCTACAGGATGGCAGCAAGCTAACTGTGAATCTCTCCGCCCGTCAGTTCAGTCATCCCGAACTCGCGGCCGACGTCCGTGCCGCACTGCAGGAGGCAGACATCGTCCCTTCTCGGCTGCAGTTGGAGATTACCGAAGCAGTCGCGATGGCCGACCCCAGACTCACGTCCACGGTTCTGGAGCAGTTAAAGCATCTCGGGGTCGGCATCAGTATTGGAGACTTTGGCGCCGGTCACTCCTCCCTTAACTGGCTACGGCGCTTATCCATCGATGAGTTGAAGATCGACCGTTCCCTCATCGCCAGTATGCCCAGCGACCGCTGCAGTCGGGACGTGGTGCAGTTGATCATCACTGTCGCGCGCAACCTTGAGCTTCAGGCTGTCGCGTCCGGCATCGAGAGTGCAGTTCAACTGAATCTTCTCGATAAGATCGGATGCGCACTCGGGCAAGGCTACTTCTTTTCACAGCCGCTGCAACCGTCTCGCGCAGAGGAAATGCTATACGAACAGTGTGTTCGTTCCTAAGTAGGTCGCTGTACTAAGGTGGTTCTACCGTGATTCCGCCGACTTCCAGTGATGCCACAGGGTAACGTACTATTCCTGACCGGCTGACGTCGAGGTTGGGATTACATCAGAAAGAAACAACGAAGGTGTTGATGCACGAGAAGTGATTCAGACGGTCACTGGGCTATCTGGATGAACTCGAATACTCTTCAACTCCAGGACCGATTCGATACCGTTCATCTTATCTGCGATCCGTCGCAGGAATTTGGCCGCTCTACCCGGAATGACACGCCGCATATCGTCGGGCAACTCCCGCACAATGTCTTCGTATTTACCGGAAATGGAGACAACAGAGAATCCGAGCGCATCGGCAATTTGGCAAGCCAAACTTACCAGGCCAACAAGATCCAGACTCTCACTCTTTCTCGGCTCATGATGGTAGGATGCAACCTCAATGAACGTCAGCGGAAGATTCCACGTTGTCACCAGTAAACCGCCTGCTTGACAGTGGTCCATTCCGAACAAATCACGCTCGGCCTGCAGAATGGAGCCTGGATCGAGCGGCCCCTGTTGTCGCAGCTTGTTATATCCTTCGGGAAGAATCATAGCCAGGGCCAGTCGTCCGATATCGTGAATGAGCGCCGCCGTATAAGCTACGTCTTTGTCGATAGCGGTAGTCATTGCCAATTCTTCGGCGATTGTGGCGGAAGCGAGGCTGTGGCTCCAGCAGGCCTTCAGAATAGGAGCTTCGAGAGACTGTCCGATGTAGGTCTTCACCGCCAGCGTCAGCAGCAGACCTTTCACACGCTCGTAGCCCAGGAGCATCACCGCCTGCAGCGTGCTGGTGATTTCCGAGCGTATGCCGTAAAGGGGAGAATTCGCCAGACGAAGAATCTCGGTAGCAAAAGCCTGATCCATAGAGATCAAGTCGTGCAAATCACGGAGCCGACTCTCCGGCTTGGAAACCAGCTGCAGAGCCTTGACTGCGACTCCGGGAAAGGGAGGTAAGTCAACTAATCTGAGCTGGTTCGCGGCTTTTTCAACGGCGTTCAAGGCGTCCTCACGAATGCTTCCAGCTTCGCCCGCCAGGAGCCAGTCTGAAGCCTGCCGGTTTGACCTGTCTCCTGCTGCGTGAACTCTAAAATCGGCACCTCCCACATGTTTGCCCACGTGACGGAAGTCACCCCCATGTCGCGGGTTTTGTAACGAAATTCTAATCTTGGGAAGTTCGATGCTGTGGGGAACCTGACGCTGATTTTGCGTGATCAGCGCTCAGCGGACGCCGCTCCGCTCCGCGAAACCCAACTCGTCGAACCTTTCAGCGCTAAAGGAAGGTAGATCGTGACCCAAGTGCCCTGGTGAAGTTCACTATCCAACTCGATTGTCCCGTTTATCGCCAGCACATTGGTCTTCGCCACATCAAGCCCAACTCCACGCCCCGACAAATCATTGACAAGTTCGCGCGTTGTAAAGCCGGGGCGGAACACATATTGCAGAACCTCCTTCGGGTTGAGCCCCCGGATCGTCTCCGGGGAAGCCTGTTTCAGTGCGACTGCTTTGCGAGCTATCCTTTCCGGGTCGATGCCGGCGCCATCGTCGCTGACGGTGATGACGATCTGGTCTTCCTGCTGGCGTGCGCAAAGTCGAATGGTGCCCTTCGATGGCTTACCGGCGGCAATGCGGAGTTCAGGTGTCTCGATCCCATGGTCAAGTGAGTTGCGCACCAAATGTAGCAGTGAATCACCAAGACGCTCGACCATAGCTCTGTCAATTTCGATGTCCTGGCCGGAGGTCACTAGCTCAACCTGCTTGCCAAGCTTATTGCCGATGTCATGAACTACGCGAGGTAATTTGCGAAACAGGCAATCAATCGACACCACGCGAATTTTTGCCATCGAGATCCGCAGCCGCTCGATTAGATATTGGAAATGGGCCGTGATGTCATCCAGCTCCGAGGATCTTGGGTGGCCCGCTGCGAAATCGCGCGAGATTTCAGCCAGGCGGTCCTGCGCCCCACCAATATCACCCGCTATTTTCAGCAGCTCATCGAGCTTGCCCACTTCGATTCGGACGGTAGGAGCCGGATGTGCCCTGTGAGCCAATTCCTTTTGTCGCAGCAGGGCATCGCCTACCTGTACCGGTGAGGCCAGCCCCCGTTCGATCAAAACTGTGCCAAGCCTGGGAGCTTCCGGCCGCGCGGCCTGTTCGGCCAGTGCAGCATCAAGTGATGTTTGCGAAATGATGCCTTGCTGAACCAGTAGTTCTCCCAGCGGCGGAGCGATCACATGTGGCTCCCGCGCATTCTGGAGTTGCCTCAGGACGGAATCGAGATCGTAGGATCTGTAGACACCCTCTGCCAGGTCACCAAGAATCTCACCCAATGCGTCACGTGCCTTCAGCAATGCGTCGGCGACGGGCTTTAGTTCGATCTCACCGCACCGAATGGCTTGTAGAACACTCTCGGCGTGATGACACAGGCAGGTGACAGGCTCAAAGCCGAAGAAACCAGCGGCTCCCTTGATGGTGTGCATGGTCCGGAAGACGCGATTAAGCAACCCGACGCCATCAGGGTCCGATTCCAGCGCGACCATGTCGCGATCCATTTGTTCCAGGCCTTCTCGTGCCTCGATAAGGAAAGCGTCCAACAGTTCGCGGTCTTGTGCAAGATCGTTATCCACAACTGACCTCTATGCAACGTCTCCAGGAAACACCGGCTATGACAGCCCGCAACTGCAGATCACACTCGGAGTGCCGGAACGATTTGCATTTTCACCTGGTCCGGAGTGAAGGGTTTTCGGATATAGCCTTTTGCGCCAAGCGCCAATGCTTCAAGAACATGCTTCTCCCCACTCTCGCTGGTGATCATAATCACTGGTACTGTCTCAAAGCCCGGCTCAGTTCGGAGCAGCTTGATAAATTCCAACCCGTTCACCACGGGCATGTTGATATCGCACAGAATCAGGTCGACTTTGTTTCCTTTAACAACCGCCAAGGCTTCCTCACCGTTCGCGGCTTCGAACACGCTGGCCAAGTCCATTCCCGCCTGACGCAGGCATCGCTCGATAATTTTCCGCATCACCGGAGAATCGTCGACAATCAGCGTGCGAATTGCTGCCATTTTTTGTCTCCTGACCGCAGCCATCGACGCAGTTCCAATGACATCGAACGTTTAGACCTGGCCGCACGCTTACCGGATCGATCACAGCTTTAGCGGCAATGTCTTATCGGCAATTCAACTTTTAGAGTTCAGGTCCGATTAGGGGACCTCGCGACTAGCAACGGGTAAACCATTGCCAAAGTGAAATTAGATTTGCTCATCCCAGAGCCGCAAGACAGAGCGTCAGAAGCGGTACATCACGGTGAACTCCAGGAAAGTGCCTACCGAACGATCATTCAAGCCGGGATTCCCCGGCACCGAGGTTTGATGAAATTCATAGATCCCGAGCACCTGACGATAGAACCAATGGCGATGCACAGCCGGCGAAGGGAACCAAAAGCTGAGTTCGGGACCTTGCAATCCGTTCAAATGGTCGGTTCCTGGCAGGAGATATAGAGCCTGGGCGCGGGTTGAAAAAGTCTCGCGAATAAAATCTTTGCCGGCGCCGAACCCCGGCCTCCACGCCTCTTTGGAGTAGGGCGCGGTGTCCAGATCGCTCCATTGCGCGCCCCCACCGAAGTACCATGCGCCCGGCGTGCGTATGAACAACCGCGTCATGAAGTGTGCTTCCGTACCAGTTCCTGAGTCGAGTTTATGAGCATCATCGACCGAAACTTCTGTCAATGCAATCCACCGGGAAGCGTCTATCTCCAGCCCTCCGCCAATAGTGCCTGCTGCGGCCGAATATCCGGCACCATCACTGGGTGCAAAGCCGCCGTAGACATAAGGTCGAGGCCACAATGAGCGTGAACTGGATGAAGTAAGAGAGGCCGGTTGCGAGGCGATAACCGGGCTGACAGGGTCGAACACTGCGCCACTGGAGGCGACTTCGGCTTTAGGAAATTGCTCATTTACTGAGTCTTGCTGTGCGAGTGCCGGCATTTGCATTGAAATAAAGAAGGACAGGCACACCGCACAGCGGTACGCACATTTCACGACCGTCTCCTCTGGCACTGCAGAACCTAATCGGCAGTTGTCAGAGGCAAAATCAGGACGGACACGCCCAACGGTAATCGCCAGGTTCTAGACTGAAGTTTTTCCGAGCGAGCGATTCCGTTTGGCCTAGTACGAAAGACACGGGAGGCTGGATGCCCTCAGCTTGGCGTCGCCCAGCGCTTAGCAGATGGACGGGGTGCCTCAACCGCATTCGCAGGCTTAGCTCACCCAAGACGTGATTCCAGGGCCCTGGACTAGCGTGCCAAGGCGCCGGTATCCCGCAGCGCCTTTTCGATAATGCTCAGCAATACGTCGTTTTCAGCCGGTTTCTGGAAAAACGCGCAGGCGCCGGATGCCAAAGCCTTTTCCTTGTTGCCCTTGCCCTCGCGCGCGGTCAGCACGATCACCGGGATGCAGCAGAGCTTCGTGTTCTTCTGCAGTCGTTCGAGCACCACAAATCCATCCCCGGCAGGCAGGCCCAAATCCAGCAAGATCAAGTTCGGATTCATTTTCATAGCGCTGGAGATGGCTGACATCCCATCAGATGCGAAAGCGGTTTCGTAACCTTGAGACCGCAGCCGAATGTGCAGGGCACGTCGCATGTCCGCGTCATCGTCGATGATTAAAATCTTCGGTTTATCCATTGTTAGACCGTCCCTTCTCTAAAGTTTCCATAACTCTTTGGCCGATCAGGCCCGAAAGTTCGTCGACCCGGCGCTCCAGGTTGCGGCGTTGCGGTAAGGCGGAGGTCGACAATGTTTGCGCCGAGGCATTTAAGACAGTGTGCGTCGGGAGCTCCGCGTGACGGGAAACTTGCTCCCGAATGCGCTTCAGCATCACATTTGCGCCTACCTGGTCCGCAGCGGCGAGGATAAAAAAGAATTCGCCCATTTCCAGCTGCCCCATTGACGGCAAGAGCACATCTTTATCCGGCAGAATGCACCGCTCCAGTAACTCGAGACATTTCTTTCTGCTTTTCCCCCACGCGTCGATGGCAGCTGTCACGGGAATCGGCGCCAGCTTTACGGTAAGCAGAGAAACCTCTGGCCGCAGAACACCGTTCTCAACTGCGACCGGGTAAATAAGTTTGGAAAGTGAGAAGACGGGAAGGGTGAAATAGAATGTGCTGCCGCATCCCAGCTGGCTCTCCACCCAGAGCTTGCCGCCATGGCTGGCGACAAGCTCTTTACAGATCGACAATCCCAGCCCCAGCCCTTTCCGTGGACCCCCCTCGTCGTGTTGTTCCTGATATAGACGCTCAAAAACCAGCGCCTTCGCCCGCTCCCCAATGCCACAACCGGTATCTTGAACCGAGATCTGAGCAAAGGTCTGATCTTCAACAAAGATGTCGGCAAGCACGCTGACAGAGCCGCGCTCGGGCGTAAACTTGATGGCGTTCTCTATGAGATTCAGGAGAATCTGTAGAATGCGGTGTGGATCGCCATGGACCAGTAGCGGCGCTGCCTGGATTTCACATCGCAGTGCAACGCCTTTGGCTAAAGCAGCCGCCTGTAACATCTGAATCGCCTGCTCGACTAATTCCCGTAGCGCAACGCAGCGGAATTCCAGGCGAAGCTTACCAGCCTCTATGGTGGCAGTCTCCAGCAGGTCATCGATCATGCTGCGCAATTGATTGGCACTCTTGAGAATCGTTTCCAGACACTCGCGCTGTTCCGTGGTCACAGGCCCCGAAAGGCCATCGAGCACAATGGTGACAAACTGATAAATGCAGGAGAGTGGAGATCGCAGCTCGTGCGAAACGTGCGAAAGCAGCTGATCTTTAAAATGCAGTTGTTGCTCGCGACTTTGGTGCAACGCTCTCAATAGGCTTTGGCGTTCGATCGCATACCTGATGGCGCGGGCCAAGTGTCCGCCGTCAAGATGCGTCTTTAGCAGATAATCTTGTGCCCCTTCTTGCACGGCTCGCACAGCTAGTTCTTCATCGTCCCTCCCGGTCAAAACCAGCACGGGCACATTAGGAACTTTCTGCACTATTTTGCGAATGGTGTCGGTGCCGCGGCTGTCCGGCAAGTCGAGATCCAGCAAGACGACATCCGGCTGATCGGACGAAATCGATTCTATTGCCGCGGAAAGGTGGTCGGTGGCGGTGATCGCGAAGGCAGTTCTGGCTTGGGAGAGTTGCTCCTGAACCAGGAACGCATCCCCAGGATTGTCTTCCACGAGAAGCGCTCGCGTTGTTCTATCACTCATGTGAGTTAGCCAGACCTCCGGGGCAGTTTGACTACGGTCAGCCAGAAATCCTCGATGGAACGAATGATATTCGTGAACTTGGCCAGATCAACCGGCTTGCTGATGTAGCAGTTGGCGTGCAACTGATAACTGCGTAACACGTCGGTCTCAGCTTCAGAACTGGTCAGCACAACGACCGGGATATCTTTGAGCTGAGTGTCTCCTTTGATTTCTGACAAGACGGCGCGGCCGTCTTTCCCTGGCAGGTTCAAATCCAGCAGGATCAGATCGGGGCGCTTAGCGTTGCCGTATGGCGCTGTGCGTCGCAGGTACGCCATGGCCTGAATACCGTCGCTGACGTTGTTGATGACGTTCCGAACTTTGCTCCTCTCCACCATGTCGCGCGTCAATTCGACATCACCGGGATTGTCTTCAATGAGGAGAATTTCGATCGGGCTGCCTGATGTCATGCGCATGTCGTTGCGGCCTCCTGCCAGTGCGCCTGCGCTTGGTTGCCGGTGTCGGGAAAGGTGAAAAGAAACGTTGCGCCGGAACCGGGCTGGGATTCTACCCAGATGCGTCCATGGTGCCTCTCGACAATTTTCTTGCAGATGGCTAAACCAATCCCTGTGCCGCTGTATTTCTCGCGGGAATGGAGGCGCTGAAAAATCACGAAGATTCTCTCGGCATACTCCGGAGCGATGCCGATGCCGTTGTCCTTGACCTTGAAGAGCCAATGGCCCTGCTCGGGTTGCGCGGTTACCTGAATGTGAGGGGTGCGGTCACCGCGAAACTTGAGAGCATTGCCGATCAGATTCTGGAAAAGCTGGGCGACCTGGTGTTCATCTGCCAACAGAGTTGGCAAGGTGCCAACTTCGACAAGCGCGTTGGAATCGCGAATCGTGGGCTCCAGGTCATGCAGGACCTGGCGCACGACCTTCTCGCAATCGACTGCGGCTGGTTCTGAACCACGCGAGTTTACGCGCGAGAGGGCAAGCAGATCGTTAATCAGCATCTGCATGCGGCGCGCGCCATCAACCGCGTATGCGATGTATTTGTCAGCTCTGTTATCGAGTTGCCCGCTGTAGCGCTCAGATAGAAGCTGCATGTAGCTCGCCACCATGCGCAATGGCTCCTGTAGATCATGCGAAGCCACGTACGCAAATTGTTCCAGTTCCCCATTGGAGCGGCGCAGTTCGTCAGACTGGCGAAGCAGAATGTCCTCGTATCGCTTGCGCTCGCTGATGTCGCGGGCGATCTGGCAGGCTGCAATCGGTGTTTCTTGCCGATCAGTGATCGGGTAATAGCGAATTTCCAGAAAGCTTTCGGTTCCACAGACTTCGGTCACTGAAAAGGTCTCGCCAGCGAGAACTCGACGCCAAAGTCTTATCGCCTCGGCAAGTTCGTCAGGCTTATCGGTTAAGACTTCATCCAGACCCATCCCGATCTCGGGACAGCTTCCGTATTTTCTCTGAAACGCAGTACTGTAAGTTGGGTTGAACGCCACCCACTGCAGTTCGAGATCGATGGCGGCAATCGAGTCTGGTGTGCTTTCCAGAATGCCGTTAAGGTGACGATTCCCGAGCTCGAGAGCAGCATAAGCCAGACGAAGGTAATACTGCGCTGTCTTGCGTTTCTCAATTTCTCTGCTGAGCTTGAGAGAACTAACACAAAGCGTGAGCAGGCAGACCAGGGACGCCGAACCAAACAGGAGGACGCCTAAGGTCGACGGTCGGGGACGAAAATGTAGATAAGCTGCTCCGCCAACACAGGACACCGTTAACAAAGCTCCTGCTAACCACAATCCTTGCTGCTTATAAAGCATTAGTTTGCGATGGCTCGTCGGCAGCTGCGTCAGCCACTCGGAGACGGATGGGATCGAAAAATGGTGCCTGTTCCTCATCGTTGTCATCATGGTCATCAGGGCATGGTTGTAGTCGAACACCAGTCACACCAGTACTCGCTTTCAGCGCAAGCAATTCCGAAGCCACGTGTTGCAGCGTGCAGGAGAAGCACAACCGCAAAAAATCAAGGAGATTGAAGGTTACGCGCATGGATTGGGGGTTCCTTGGACCTCGACATTAACTCTCGATTAGAGCGAAGTATTGTTTATCCGGCGTGCGCAAAATTGGACATGACGATTTCTAATGGGTCGATTGTGCTTTGGTTACAAGGGCGTTCAGGCTAACTCGTCCAGCTGATGCGACTCTTCCGCGTCTTGTGAGTCCACCGTTTCATCGGCTGCCTCTGGTTTCGGATCAGGCCGCTGGCGACGACGACGTTGAGAATCGTTATCAGCAGGGCCATGCGTTCCGATATTTCTGACCGGAGTGGGTGATTGCAAACGATCCGGGATGGATAGCGGATCCATGCGATTTTCTCTTGTAAGCAGGGAAAAGCCACCCTGCTGCTGCCAAGCAGTCTGTTCCTTTTGGACTATCGGCAAAGACAAAGCCAGACTTCAGCCTGAGGTAGTAGCAGACGAGGGTGAGTGGTCACCTTTGGTAATCAAAACCGGATGACCGCTGGATTACCGAGCTCATAAGCGATTTTCTCAATCGCCACTCGTCATAGTGCGCGCCCACTGCATGGCTTCCCAGTGCGCTTCCACGATAAATGTGGGCGGTAATTTAAGTTGCGTTGCGAGCGCATTGACCTGTTCCCAGTTGCCACTCTCTTGTGCCCGCATGAGCCGGAAGACCGGAGTCAGGCAGCTCTCTTTCTCCAGCAATGCGGCTTTGGTCTCGCTATCCACCGCGATTCCTTCTAACACCAGCCCCATCGGAACTTGCAGAATTGCATCCATGAGCGAGAGCAGGCCCGCAAGAAAAAGGTCAGAATCGCCATGCGGGACTTTTGGCGCAAGCAACTCGCAGAAACGGGCGCGGACCAACGCAGAGAGAACAAGGTCGCTGGTCTTGTTCTGTCCCGCCACTAAGGTGGCGGCGAGCCGCACCCAGCGCCGAATTTCGCGTTCGCCTAACATCGCGAGGCCATGTCGTACGGAGTGGATCTCCTTGACGAACCCGAACGCCGGCGAATTCAGATACCGGAGCAAACGGTACGTCAACGATGCCTCCGCTTTGAGTACGCTTTCAACTTCGCGCGGATCGAACTCTTCCCGCGAGATTGCCTTGAGTAAGCGCAGGTAGTTGACCTGATTCGCAGGGATTTCGCGGGCTTGCATCAACTCCGGCTTGCGAAAGAAATAACCCTGAAAATAGGCACACCCGCAGTCTTTTGCTGCCGTGAACTGATCACGGGTTTCCACTTTTGCCGCCAAAACACTGCACGTCTTGGTTGCATGCCGCTTGGCCAGGGCTGCGAAGTTCTCTATCGGCGTGCTGTCCACATTGACTTTCAGAATGTTGGCAAGCGGAACTAGTTTCTCGCGCGCGTCGCCAGCTGCAAAATCATCGATGGCGATCATGTACCCTGCCGCCTTCATGCGCTCGCAGGCCGCAGTTACCAGGTCGTCTGCCGGAACGCTCGGCAGGACCTCGATGCCCGCCTGATTGGGCGGAAGCATAGTCATGTAGTCCTTCAGCAGCATTTCGCGTGTGCAATTGATGAAAGCACGTCGTCCGTCACAGAGGACATCCAGACCCATGATGAGCGACGTGTTTAGCGTGCTGCGGGAAGCCGCTTCCGGATCAGCGCCATCAAAGTAATCATGCGCTCCGTCACGGAACAGGAGTTCGTAACCAAACACCTTCTCGTCTGCGGTAAGTATGGGCTGCCTGGCCACATAACGCTGGAATGGCTTCGCGGGCGCCGGCTTTGCTGAGCTAGAGTCTTCCATCGATTTTCCCTGGGCGGCTTCGGTCGAAATACTCAACTCGCCTCCTGAATCATGGCTTCCGCGGATTTCTTAAGGTCGACTCTGTATTCGCCGCGCTGGATAGCTTGGCGCAAGGTTTCGATTTTGTCTTGGCGAACCGGACTGGAAGCTAAGGCCTGATTGGCCAAGCCCTCGATCCTGGCCTCATCCGTAGATAACGTAGCTCTGTCATGCTCCGGGGTTGTAGGTGAATCGGCCGAGGTACGCTCAGCCTTGTTGTTGTCCTGGGCTGGTGTTACGCCGCCTAGAGTGGGTGCGTTCAGATCTATTTTCATCATTATCACCTGTGAAACTGAGTAAGTGTTTCTCTCAGACAGCATTCATCCGCTGTCGCGGATCGACCACCTCCGTAATACGAATTCCATAGTTCCCATCCACAATGACAACCTCCCCTCGTGCAATGAGCTTATCGCCCAATAGCAAGTCGGCCGGTTCCTGCACCTGCCGGTCCAGTTCGATCACCGATCCGGAGGTCAAATCCAGAATTTCGCGCAACGTTAATACGCGTTGGCCGAACCGCAGCGTGAGGTTAAGATCGACTCCCAGCAGAAGGTCCAGATTCTTTTCACTAGTCTGGTTTTCCTCTCCTTCGGCGCTCGCAGGAACTTCTGCATTGGCGGGCCGTGACAAACTCGCTGCCAGATCGTTGCTCAAATGCAGCCGCAGTGTACAGCTGGCGGATGACGCCTCGGAAGCAAGCAGCAAGAAAGTAACTTCGGTATTCGGTGGCGCCTCCACGGGCGACACTTTAACTTTCAGTTCGCCAAATTTGCTCTGCAAGGCGATTTCTGCAAGACCTGCCACTTGCCGCAGCAGCTCCGCTAAGGCGTCCCGGTGTTCCTTGGTAAGTTCGGTCGATGCCGATGTTTCAGCGAGAAGCTTCTCGGTAAGCGTCAGGACATCAGTGTGGCGGAGTTGAAGAACCGCACTGCCCTGGAGATTGCCTGAACAGGAGAAAACAAAGTACACACAGGGAGCGTCACTGGGTTCAGAAGTTTGGTCAGGCTTGACCTCGACTTTCCAACGCGATGCGAGTGACTGTGAAAAGACGTCGCTCACTGCCTTGGCAATGACCTCTACCGCGGAATGTAGCGCTGTGCCCGGTGAAGTGTCTGGCATCACAGTTGCCTCTCTTCCCGAATAGTGATCCGCTCCGATACCTGAGCCGCACGCTGCCGCCCATGGCGTACAGGATTTGCCTCAAACGTGGCTCGCCCCGCGACCATCAGAGAGGCAGGCGATCTGACCGGGATACCGAGGTTACAGATCTCGTCGGTGGCAAGCTCCATCAAGGTCTGAATCGGTAGCTTGATCGTGGTAATGCCCAGTGTTAGAGGGAAAGGACACTCCAGCATTTTCTCTGCAAGTTTTCTTCCGGTACGGCCGACCGGACGAGTCTTTCCATAGGACCAATCGGACGACAGTTTGCGTAGCATCGTGTTCGAGATGGACATGGGAAACACCAGGTTCATTACTCCCCGTGCTTCAGCAAGTTTGATTTCAAAGTTCAGAAACAGAATTTTTTCAGTAGGTGAAAGAAAGCGCTGCATCTGCGCCGAATTCTGACGCGCACCCAGTTCAGGGCTGCATCCAAACGCTGTCCATGCCGCGGCCAATTCATGGCAGATGATGCGGCTCACGCCTTCCATGATCTGTTCCTCGATTTCGCTGATTTCCCGGCTTAACGCCTCGCACTGGCCCTTGCCCCCGAGCAAAAGATCAACCAGCGGGAATACCAGCGAATGATCGATTTGCAGAGCCGCCGTTGCCTCCATCTGTGGCACCTGCAGGGAGTTCATGTAAGTTACCTCGGGCACCCGCTCGAGGAACTCACTGTATGCAAGTTGCTCGACGGAAACCAAGGTTGCCTCAAATAAGACACGCAGGTATGCACCCAGGGATTGACTCAGGTTGCGAGCAAATGCCTCGTGCAGTCCGGTAACCGTGCGCGCCTGATCTCCAGTCAGAGGGCCCGATTGGCGAAAGCTGCACGGCTTGATGGAACGCTGCTCCTGTACCGGTTTATCGCTCCGGCCTTGGGCCGCCCGCACCAGCGCATCAATCTCTTCTTGTGTGAGTACTCGTTCCATGCCGCCAATCTATTCCGACCGCTGAGTTAGAACAAAATGAGAGCTAGGCAACATCTGCCCAGTTGGTTAGCACGGGTATCGCCAAACATTCTCCGGACGCGATGGAAAGTGGTTGGGGCGGATTATTTGGATTGCTTGAGAGGATTTGTGCCAGAGCGCAGCGCAGCCAAATAACGATGCACGAATTCGCGTTCCCGATCAGAAGAAAAAACAAATTTGAACCCGTGACATTCCGCTACGCGGTAGCTGACAACGGCCTTTAGACGAATTGCAGTGGCAGTTTCTGGCAGGGTGAGAATAAAGGTGACCGCCGTGCCCACATCCAATTGAGCGGAAACGAAGGCCGCCAGGCCTTCCTCGCTCAGGTCGGTACAACGAGCACTCAGCAACTGCGACCCCTGCCCTTCCGTCTGCAGCAGGAAGTGAAAATCTGTACGGAAGCGCGGCTTGCGATAGCCGAACTCGCGGATTTGATTTGTTTTCTCTTTCTCCACCACCACCCCTTGCGGCTTCCACCGTGGTTCGGACTTCGCTAACACAGCGCATTGTCCAGGCGCGTATTCTGAAGCAAACGGGATACCAATTGCCGGTCCCCATTTGTTCTTCAAATACCAACCTTCTAATCATCGGTTAACAAACCGGAACAAACTGCTTGGCGCGATCAAGCTTCCTACGCGTGCCCTGTCCGCGACACATCTGCTCGTATGAACTCGGTGCTCGTCGGAACGCGATACCTTCGAAATCTTCATTACCTTCGACACTGCCTTTGTGGCCGGCGCGCCGCTTTGGCAAACCCGTTGCATTCCGGCTAGGCAGATGTTGCCTAGTTCTCATCACGCTCCAATGAACGCTCTCGCAGCCACCGCCGCCACCCGAACGGAACTCACGGACGCATTTACCGCATTCATCACGGCTGCTGATCGCTTGGAGCATTCTCACTTGCAATTGCACGAAGAAGTTGCCCGGCTGCGCGCTCAACTGGAGGAGCGGAATCGCGCCCTGGCGGCCAGCCTGGCAGAAAACGAACGCATGCACCTGCAACTGGTAAGAATTCTGGACGCGATGCCATGCGGAATTGTCGTCTTCGAGCGAACCAGTAAGAATATGAGTCTTCTCAATCCAGAGGCGCGGCGGCTTCTTGGCTTGGGAAACAAGGCGTCACCGGATTGGTCACACCTTCCAGTGGGGATTCGTGGAGTTGCCGACCTTGACTCTGTGCGGCCCGCGACACGCGAACATGATCATGAATTCTGCTCCGAGAAAGATGGCGAAAAGCGATGGATGACGGTCCGTTCTAGTGTCATGGATCCAGCAATGACCGGCTGCGAACAAATGATCCTGATCATCCGCGAGATCACTATGCAAAAGCAGGCAGAGCAGGACCGCGAAGCTTCGCGGCATATGCTTGCACTGGCCGAGATGGCATCCGTACTGGCTCACGAAATTCGCAATCCTTTGGGTAGTCTCGAACTGCTCACCGGTTTGTTGGCCAGCGATTCTGCTCTCAACCCTGATTCAAGGGAGTGCGTACAGCATTTGCGAGCGGGAGTGCGTTCGCTTTCCAGCACGGTGGACAATGTTCTTCGTTTTCATAGTTTGGGCGAGGCTCAGCTGATACCCACCCCACTCGCCCCGGCCTTGAAGAGCGCCACGGAGTTCATTCGTCCATTGGCGGAACAGAAGCAGGTAACGCTTACGTTTACAGAGTCGTTAGGAGTTACCGAGATAGCGGCGGACAGCAATGGATTACAACAGGTGATTCTGAATCTTGCCATTAATGCTCTGCGCCATACTCCATCAAGCGGCTCGATCATCATTTCTGGAAGTGTCGAGCACAATAAAGACGGCCCGGTTGCTGTTGTCCAGTTTTCCGACACCGGCTGCGGTATTCCACCAGAAAACCTGGATCGCGTTTTCGAGCCTGGATTCAGCACTGCCCGCCAAAGCGCCGGCCTCGGCCTGGCGGTGTGCCGACGGATCATCAGCCAACACAAAGGAGCCATTACGCTTCGGAGCCAACCGGGGCAGGGCACGACTTTTCGCATGGAGTTTCCTGCTTTATGAATGCTTCGATGACCAACTCGGTGTTAGTGGTCGATGACGAACCCGGAATGCGGATGGCGTTGAAGGCAAACTTCCAGCGTGAAGGCTGGTCAGTCGAGACCGCTTCGGGGGCCATCGAGGCGATACGAAAACTCGATGACCGCCACTTCCCGCTCGTTGTGACGGACGTTCGCATGCCTGATGGGGACGGCCTGCATGTTATGCGTAGCGTGCGCCAGTCGAGTCCTTCCACCGCGGTCATCGTGCTGACAGCTTTTGGCACCGTACCCGAAGCGGTGCAGGCCATTCAAGATGGGGCTTGTGATTATCTGATCAAGCCAATTTCGTTTGAACAGCTCCAATCGGCCGTTTCTCGCGTTATGAGTCACACCAGCAAGGTTGCGGAGCAGGACGTCGTTGCAAGGGATGAAATCATCGGTAACGCTCCTTCCCTTTTGAGAGCTCTTGATCGCGCGCGGCATGCAGCCAAGACCAACGCCGATGTGCTAATCGAGGCGGAAAGTGGTACCGGAAAAGAATTGCTGGCCCGTTTCATTCACGACAACAGCGTACGCCGAAACAAGCCTTTCGTGGCTGTCAATTGCGCGGCCGTTCCCGAGCATCTGCTGGAAAGCGAACTTTTTGGACATGTGCGTGGGGCCTTCACCGGCGCGACCACGGGCAAGGCCGGAAAGTTCGAAGTGGCACAGGGAGGCACGCTTTTGCTGGACGAAATCGGGGAAATGCCGTCGAACCTGCAACCGAAACTTTTACGCGCGCTGCAGGAGCGAGCATTTGAAAGATTGGGCGACACTCGCACGACAGAAGTCAATATTCGCGTCATCGCGACCACAAACGTATCGCTTCACTCCCGCGTAGAAGAGGGAAGGTTCCGCGCCGATCTGTACTACCGCTTGAATGTCATCCCGTTGACACTGCCCGCGCTGCGCGACCGTCGATCGGATATCTCTCTCTTAGCCGAGCACTTTTCACAGAGATTCGCAAAAGAATCGGGGCGTCCTGTCCCGCTGCTCGCTCCAGAGTTCCTCGTTGGCCTGCAACGCCACTCCTGGCCGGGAAACGTTCGCGAACTTGGCAATTTCATGCGCCGAGTCGTAGCGCTGACTGACGGCAACGAGATCGGGGCACAGTACTTGATTAGCGAACTACCGAATCCGCGCCAGCCTCAGTCCGCCGCGCTGTTTTCGTCTCAAGTTCGTGCCGGTACATCGATGCGGGAGCTGGAAAGGCATCTGCTCGAAACCACGCTGAAGGTCACAGGCGGCAATCGCACGCGTGCGGCGGAGATGCTCGGCGTGAGTCTGCGCACGATTCGCAACAAAATTCGCGAGTACGGCTTCCCGCCGAGGAGGTATGTATGAGTGACATCTCCATCACTCCTTTGATGCAGCTGCTGGAAAGATTTCTAAACGTGACCTCGGCCAGGCACCAGCTGGTTGTCGGCAACATGGCGAATATTGACACCCCCGGCTATCGAACAAAGGACCTCGATTTCCGCGCGGAACTGCAGCGTGCAAGCTGGGATGGCGGAGCAAGTCTAACGCCTGTCGCCAGATCCGTACCCAGTTTGCTGGAAAGGCCGGATGGCAACAATGTGAGCCTGGATCGCGAGGGCTTGCTGATGGCAGAGACACAGATGCAGTACGCGCTTGGAATCCAGTTTCTTCGTCACGAGTTTCAGAACCTGATGTTGGCTATTCACGAGGGGAACAAATCATGAGCATCTTTAGCCTGCTGGAAATCAGTGGCTCCGCCCTGGCGGCCGAAAGGCAGCGGGCGGAAGTCGTCGCCGCCAACATGGCAAATGCCGAGACCACCCACACCGCCACTGGCGGACCATACCGGCGGAAGGAAGTTGTCTTCAGGAGTTCCGGAAACATGCCATTCCGCATGATGCTCGCCGGTTTCCACTTGTTGCCGCAGAACTCGCTTCCGGCGCTGCGCGTAGAGCAAGTTGTCGATGATCCGACCCCACCGCTGATGCGGTACGAGCCCGGGCATCCGGACGCCGATAAGGACGGCTATGTCGCGTACCCCGCCATAAATCCCATTCAGGAGATGGTCGATCTGCTGGGAGCGGTGCGCTCCTATCAGCTCAACGTTTCAGCGATTACTGCAACGAAACAGATGATCCAGCAAGCAATGGATCTTTTGAAATAAAGAAGGTTTAAGGACCGCAACATGAGCAGCATGATTCCCGGATTACCGCCAATTTCCCCCAACGCGCCGACAAGCCCCATTATGCCTTCCGGGGCGTCGAGTCAGTCGGGCACCTTCAACAACACGTTAAAGAGTGCTATGCAGCAGGTTGACCAATTGGATCGCGACTCTCAGATGCAAGTGACGCAAATGCTTCAGGGAGACCGCCAGGACATTCACAATGTCATGATCGCCGTCGAGAAAGCGGACATTGCGTTCGAACTCATGATGCAGGTGCGAAACAAGATTGTGAACGCGTATCAGGAAGTCTCGAAGTTGCAGTTTTAAGAACTAGCTCAATCACTGAGAACTCATGCCGGCACTGGAACAGGCTCAGAGGCAGTTGACAGATTTTTTTACCGGGTTGACCGGGAAGCAGCGATTCCTGCTCGCCGGAGCCGCGGTGCTGACGCTCGCATTGCTGGCGTTATTCGCCGATTTGATTTCCTCACCTGATTACAAGCCGCTCGTGACCGGAATGGAGCCGGCGGATGCCCAGGCTCTGGGCGCGAAATTGGCGGCCAGGAATATCGCCTACCAGATCAGCCCGGACGGCAAGAGCGTTAGCGTGGCCAGCGCCAAGCTGGATTCCAGCCGGATGGAGCTTGCGAGTGAGGGGATGCCGCGTAGTGGGCGGTTAGGATTCGAACTCTTCGACAAACTCAATTGGGGAGCAACCGAGTTCGATGAAAAGGTGAATTACCAGCGCGCGTTGGAAGGCGAACTGGAACGCTCGATCCAAACTTTGAAAGATGTGGAGAGCGTTCGCGTTCACCTCGTCATGCCGACCGATTCGGTTTTTCTCGATCGCGAGCGAGCGGCAAAAGCATCAGTCGTGCTCCGGCCGCGTAACGGTCACCTCTCCGACGACACTCAACAAAGTATTGCGCGACTGGTCGCCGGCGCCGTTGACAACCTGAGTCCGGAGAATGTCACAGTCGTGGACGCCGATACGAATCGTCCTTTAGGCGGTTCCAAACAGGATTCGTCTTCCTCAAGCGCCGAAGTGCAGCAGGAACTCACCACCCGCCTGCTGCGAACACTCGACCCGGTCGTCGGAGCTGATCATGTGAGGGCCAGCGTCAACGTGGAATTCGATCCCACCACGCGAGACCTAAGCGAGGAGACTTACGATCCCAAAAGCGCAGTCTCGGTTGCGTCCCAACGTTCGGAAGAACAGGTCGGTGGGGGTCTGAGCGGCGGAGTTCCCGGCACGAGCAGCAATGTACCAGCGCCGAGTAATCCCAGCAGCGTGAACACCAAGACCTCCACTGGTAGCACATCTTCCGCAACTAACGCAGTCTCCGCCAGCAGCAACGCTCCAGGGGCCAACGCTTCCGGGGCCAACACGGCTGGCGTTACAAAAACACCCTTCCAGGGTGGAGATGAGACCCAAATCTCCCGGAGTGAGAGCAATACCTACGTAGTGAGTAAGCTTGTCCGGCACACGATGGAACCTCCCGGTCGAGTTCGCAGAATTAGCGCAGCCCTGCTTGTCGATGACGCCATAGACGTAAAACAAGAAGGTGGCAAACGCACCGAGACGCGAAGAAAACGTACGCCGGACGAACTCAAGCAGATCGATGACCTGGCGATGGCGGCGATCGGTATCGATCCGGCCCGCGGCGACAGCTTGACGATAGAAAACCTGGCCTTTGAGCAGCCTGCCGCAGAACCACCAGTGAAGCCTTCCGTCTCCGAACGCGTTCTCGTGACCTTAAACGATTGGTCCAGCATCCTGCGCTACGCAGCGCTCATTCTTTTGTTTCTGCTGGCGTATCTGTTACTGCTCCGGCCCATGAAGAAACAATTGTTGACAACATTCCGGGAATTGCCGTCGCATCTTGCCGCTCACAATGCTCAAATCACGAAAGCGGCCGGCACAGAACTCGGGCCGGGGCAGGATTTGGCAGCGCTTCCGGCCGAACAACAGCGCGCCATCGTTCTCAAGAAGCAGCTCACGGACAAAGTAAAAGGTGAGCCGGCGGCGGCCAGTCAGTTGATCCAAGCCTGGCTGCGTGAGGGAGGAAGATAGTGCCTGCCACTGCTACTTCCGGAATCAGCGGTACTCGTAAGGCAGCGATCCTGCTCGCTGTTCTTGGGGAAGAAGCATCCAGCGCCGTTTTTCGCCATCTTTCAGAGAAAGACGTCCAGGTGGTGACCAAAGAACTGGCAGAAATGGGTCGCGTCTCCGCCGACACCGCCAAACAAATCCTCGAAGAGTACAGCCAGTTGGTTCTCACGCAGGATTATCTCGCCCAGGGGGGGATCGAACTGGCCACCAGGCTGTTGGTGAAGGCCTTCGGAAACGAAGATGCCAAGAATCTTCTCCAGAAAGTTGTGCGTCTGCAGGAACTGAGTGCAAGCAAGTTGGACTCCTTGCAAAACGCGGACCCTCAGCAGTTGGCAAAATTCCTGGAAGGCGAACACCCGCAGACCATTGCCCTTGTTCTCGCACACTTGGACGGCAAACCGGCATCCTCGCTCCTTATGAAGCTGCCAGAGCAGAGCCGGGCAGAAGTAGTCAAAAGGCTGGCGCAGTTGCGCCAGTTTTCTCCGGAAATGGCCGAGAAAGTTTCCGTGGTGCTGAATCGCCGGTTGCAATCTCTCGGAGAGCAGCGGCGAAAAACATACGCAGGTTTTAAGAGCGTCGCGGACCTGGTGAACCGGCTTGACGCTGGATCAGCAAAGGAAATCCTTGCTGCCATCGAGAGCGAGGATCCGAAGCTGGCAATCAACATTCGTAATTTGATGTTCACATTCGACGACCTCCTCAGCGTTCCCGACGTTGCCATCCGCGAGTGGCTGGGAGCAATGGACAAGAAAACGCTTGCTCTGTCCTTAAAAGGCGCGAGCGCGGATCTGAAAAACCACATTTTTCGTGCCATGTCGTCTCGCGCGGTCGAAATGCTGAAAGAAGATATGGAAGCGCTGGGTCCGGTTCGCGCCAAGGAAGTTGCTCAAGCTCAACAAGAGGCAGTTGCGGTGATTCGCAGGCTGGAATCAGAGGGAAAAGTCACGTTGAAAACGGAGGGTGACGATGAGTACATCGTTTAACGGCCCCGCTGCTTCTCTTTCTAAGGACGTTACTTCGTTCGTATACCGAGATAGTGCCGGTCATGGCCAGACCACCGAACCCTTGCCCATCGCAGCTGCGGAGCCGATGCAGGAAAAACCGCATCGGGCCGGGACTATGCCGCGCATTAGCCAGGAAGAGTTGACCCGGTTGATCGCCGACGCGCGAGCCGAAGGTTTCCGAGATGGAGAAAAGCATGCCCGAAGCACCTACGAATCTGAGTTGGCGCGGATGCACAAGCAGGTTGCAGATCTGGTTTCAGCTTTCCAGCAGGAACGTGCTCAATATTTCTCCAAGGTTGAAGTTGAATTAGTCCATTTTGCCTTGGCCATAGCCGCTCGTATTCTGCACCGGGAGGCCCACGTAGATCGCATGGTCGTGGCCGGCCTGGTGAAGGTAATGATCGATAAGTTGCAACAGGGTACCGGGGTGATTTTGCGTATCCGGCCGGAAGAAGCTGACGGATGGAAAAGCTTCTTTCGAGAAAATCAAAACCTCGAAGTCGTGGGAGATTCGTCAGTCGAGGTGGGTAGTTGCCTCTTGGAGACCGACATGGGCACAGCAGACATGGGGCTCGATGCGCAATTGAAAGAAGTGGAGAAAGGCTTCTTCGATCTGCTGGCCCAGAAACCTGGTTCCTGATGACGGCTGATCCTCTTGATGCCTGCCGCACCTGGCTGCGTACATGTTCACCTGTCCGCTGGACGGGCCGTGTAACTCAGGTTGTCGGTAACCTCGTCGAATCAGCGGGACCATTCTGCTCTGTCGGCGAAACTTGCGAAATTCTGGACGCGAGCGGTGCCATGTTTCCCGGCGAAATTGTCGGCTTTCGCGGCTCCAATGTACTGTCGATGAGTTTGCAGAAGCCGCAAGGTATTCGGTTCGGAGACCGCATCGTCACTTGGGGGGCGCGGCCATCATTGCGTGTCGGCTCTCAGCTCCTGGGTCGCGTAATCGATGCCACCGGCCAACCCTTGGATTCGATGGGAGAGTATCCAGCGGCCCGCGCCATGCCGGTCGATGGATTCGCCCCACCGCCGCTGGACCGCACCCTCATTAGTGAACCCCTGAGTTGTGGAATCCGAGCGGTCGATGGTTTCCTGACGTGCGGTCGCGGGCAGCGCGTGGGCATTTTCGGCGGCAGCGGAGTCGGAAAGAGCACACTGATTGGCATGATGGCCCGCGGCACAGCCGCGGACTTGACCGTGTTGGCACTGATCGGTGAACGAGGACGCGAGGTGGGTGAATTTCTCGCGACGCTCGGTGAGGAAGGCCGTCGCCGCTCCGTGGTTGTGGTGTCGACCTCGGACCAGTCCCCCTTGCTACGAATTCGTGCCGCACTGGCCGCCACGGCAGTGGCTGAGTACTTTTGTGCTCGCGGCAAAAACGTGCTTCTTGTCGTGGACTCTCTCACCCGCTTTGCCATGGCCCAGCGCGAGATCGGTCTCGCCGCCGGCGAACCACCGACCGCGAAGGGTTACACCCCCTCGGTCCTCTCTATGCTGGCGCGGTTGGTAGAGCGAGTGGGGCGTTTTTCGCGCGGGAGTATTACCGCGTTCTACACCGTGTTGATGGAAGGGGATGATCACCAGGATCCAATCGTGGACACGGTGCGGTCCCTGCTCGACGGGCACGTCATGTTGGACCGCAACCTGGCGTTTCGCAACCACTATCCCCCAATCTCCGTGCTGGACAGCGTGAGCCGCTTGATGCCCAGCGTCTGCTCGCCGGAACACCTGCAGAAAGCCGGAGCCTTGCGCATGTTGCTGGCGGCGTTTGCGCGAGCGGAGGATCTGATTCGAATCGGGGCTTACCAGCAAGGAACCGATCCCGTGCTCGACAAAGCCGTGACTGCTTTGCCGGCAATCAACAGCTTCCTGCGGCAAGCCCCAGATGAAGCCACTCCCCTGACCGATACTTGCAAGCGACTGCTCGAACTGCCCAGCTGATATGCCCTTCCATTTCCCTCTCGCGGCGGTATTGAAATTCCGCGAAAGCCTGGAACGGCGCGAATACCTGGCACTGGTCAGAATTCAACACGAGATCATGGCTATCGAAGCTCAGCTTCGCCAGATTGAGGAATGGCGATTGGCCGCGGTGCAGCGCCGCGAAGCAGACTTAGCTAAGGGAGTTGCCTCCGTCTATCTGCAGGATGAATTTCACCGGGAGTTCGCGTTGGAGCAGCGTCGCGATGCTCTGAAAGTAAAGCTTGAGGAAACGAAACTCCGGCATACGGCACACTTGAAGTCCTACCAGGAGGCGCGCCAAAAGCGGGAAGTGATTGATGAACTCCGCCAACGCGGGTTAGAGGCTTACACGCGCCAGCAGGCCAAACGGCAACAAGCTGTGATGGATGATTTATTCCTGTCGCGACGCCGGCGGGACGGGTAGGTAGGCAATCTAGGCAGACTTTGCCTACCCACAGCCTAGGCAAGTCTTGCCCGTCTGCACCATACTCCACAATCGGGTTTCCATTCTAATCGGCAGTCCGCGCAAAGACCTTTAGTTCGCTATTGCCTGTTCCCGCAAAGGGAGGTTTTCTAATTTGGCACTTTTGGCCCCAGGCGTGCAATTCCCAGCTGCGTTTGAGGATAACTCTGTGATCGCAAGCGTGCCAAAACTCGCACTGAATGCAGGGGTGGCAACAGCTCCTGAGAAAGCATCCGTCAGCCAGACTGCTTTGATGGACGAATTCTCTGTGGCTCTGACGCAAGCGATACAGACCACAAATTCAACGATAGTGGCTCCTCCACAAGGTGAGCAGGCGCCTGAACAGATCCATCCTTCGCTCGGGCAAGGTAAGGGCGGTCCGAAGATCTCGCCTGGTGCTTCCGATGACGCGACATCGCAAAAGCATTCTCCGCAGGAATCTGAAGGGGCGAACACACTGGCGCAATCTTACTTGTCACCTGCAGTGTCCGTGGAAGCGCCCAAACCGGCGGTCCCGAAATCAACCAAGGCCCAAGTCATTGCTCCGGTCACAATGGCAACCGGTGTGAGCCCCAGTCCGGCTTCGATTGCCCCTAAAGTCATTCCTTCGGCCTCGCTGGGTACTTCCGATTTCATCGTTCGAGCCGTTTTGCCGTTTGTGGGGACGCCATTCACAACCTCAAGTCTCGCTGGGATTGCGACGCCTGTCACAAATGCGTCTGGCTCTCAGCCCGAAGGGTCATCACAGGAAGGGCCGCAGCGAACGCCCTCCACGACTTTCGAATTATGTACGGGCACGATCCCGGCGGATGCAGCAACCAGCGCGACTGCTACCGATGTCAACATAATCGCCAGTAACAAAGCCACTGCACCAACATCCGGCAACGTGTCTAACGATCTCGACCGAACCAAGAACCTACAGACCGAAACATCTTCTCTGGCTTCGCCTGCTGCTCACGGTGGAGTACCGCCAAAGTCGTCCGGAGCCCTCCCAACCGTCAAGTCGGCCGTCCTATCACCCGGCAATTTGGGAAGCATCACTTCTGAAATGGCTAAAACCGAAAGCAGACCACAGCCTGCACTCGTTCCGCACACTTCTGTTAGCGATGTCGTATCAGGTAATCAGAAGCCGGAAACTCATGTTTCTGGGGTCACTCCGCATGTGCCAGCGCACAACTCAGTTTCTTCTGAAGACAGCGGAGAGCAGGTTCCCGCAGCGAAAACGCAGCTAACTGTCACAAAGGATAGCTCTCCAACCCCGACATTGCCGGTCGTTTCTATTCCTCAGGTTCCGAATACAAAATTCGAGGAGCCTACCCGGGTTGAGAGCACGCCAGAAGAGTCCGCAAAACCATCCGGTGTAACGACGGATCCCTCACAGCACTCAACGAAGACCGTTGCTGCTGGCGATAATTCGAAGCCCCAGAGCGAGTCTGGGTCCAGCCAGAGTGCGACGTCGTCGGCTGGAGGCCAAACTACGATTGCCACCCAGGGAAATGTCGCAGCCAAGATCACGGACGTGTTCGCTAGCAACATGACTCAACAGCCCGTTCCTGTCCCCCACAACAAGATTGATGCGGGAATCCCCAAGAACGACGTTGGCCTGGATAAGACTGTGCTGCACGTTCCCGATGCAGATATCGCGATTGACAGACAAGCGGCAGCCACAGCCTATCCCGCCTCGCCGTTTCAGTCGGCCAAGCTGGTCGAGCGCCTGGGTCAGTCCGAATTGCGGGTAGGAATTCAGGCAGGTGAGTTTGGCAACGTGGACATTCGGACATCGATGGCCCGAAACCAATTCACTGCTGAGATTTCAGTGGAGCGGGGCGAACTCAGCAAGGTCATCGCCGCGGAGCTACCCAGCCTGCAGAATCGACTTTCCGAGCAGCGACTGCCGGTCGCCAACATCATTTTGCACAACCAGTCTAGCGGGGGCTCTGCTGGTTTTGAACACGGGTCACGACAGAGCCAGACGCTGCAGCAGATCGCGACCCATCACAACAGTGACGAAGAAGGTTTACCTGTCGCGGCGGTTGCGGCAGAAACCAACCTCGCCACTTCGAGGCTGGATGTTCACATGTAGTTTCGTAGCACAACAGAAGGAAGCAGCAGGAGGAGAACCACAACATGATCGTAAATCCACTCACAACCAACATACCGGTGTCGAAAGCCTCGACTACCGGCAATCCAACACCGGCGCAGACGGCGGCCAATGCCGAGAGCACGTTTCTGCAACTGCTCGTCACCGAGCTGCAGTCGCAAGATCCCACATCGCCGATGGACGCTACCACGATGGTGGGTCAGATGTTGTCCATGAACCAACTGAACGAGCTGATCGCAATTAACCAGACATTGCAGAACGCCATCCCGGCCACTTCGGGAACATCGAGCTCAACCAACAACTCCTCCTCCGCTGTCCAGTCCACAACAGGAGCCCACTAATGCCACTTTTTTCAATTCCACTTTCCGGTCTTACTGCGACTTCAGATGCATTAAATGTCATTTCCAATAACCTTGCTAACTTGAACACAGTGGGGTTTAAGGACCAGCAGGCCAATTTTCAGGATTTGTTTTATCAAACCCTGGGCACCACCGGTGCCGGAGACCCCGTCCAGCAAGGCGCTGGGACGGAAGTCGGATCGATCTCTACCGACTTCGGCAACGGAGACTTGCAGACCACAGGCGTTCCGACCGATGTTGCAATCACGGGCAATGGATTCTTCGTGACCCAGAATGCAACCGGCGCGACCGAGTTCACCCGTGCCGGGAACTTCACCGTGAATGCTCAAGGACAACTTGTCACGCCGGAGGGCCAGAACGTTATGGGCTATGCGGCCGTCAATGGCGTTATCAATGCGGGACAGGGTCTCACCGCACTTCAGATCGGACAGGGGCAGATCAGTCCACCGGTCGCTACTGCCACGATGCAGCAGCAAACTAATCTCGACGCGAGCGCAGCTGTCGGGACCCAGTACTCGACGCCACAGACAATCTATGACTCTCTCGGCAACTCGCACGTGTTGACCTACACCTTCACCAAGACCGGCACGAATACCTGGGGGTATCAGATCACGTTGCCGGCCGCCGATACCGGAGGTGCCGGCGCTCCCACGGTCGTGAATCAGGGCACGCTAACATTCGACACCAACGGCAATCTGATCAATCCAGCGGCCAATATTGCGGGCATCGCCATCAACGGACTAGCTGACGGCGCTGCCAACTTAAACCTGACTTGGGACGTATTCGGGCCCAACAACACGTCGCTTTTGACGCAACTCGCGGGACAAAGCACCACAACGACCACCAATCAGGATGGCTACGCTAGCGGCACTTTGCAGAGCTATTCCATCGACGCAAATGGCGTGATCCAGGGTCAGTTCAGCAACGGCCAAGTACAGGCAGTCGGGCAAATTGCTCTGGCAAGCTTCGCCAACAACCAAGGATTGCAACTGGTAGGAGGAAACAGCTACGCACCGACACTCGGTTCCGGGCAACCAGTCATTGGGGCTCCGGGCGCCGGCGGACGGGGCAGCTTGACTGGTGGCGCCTTGGAGTTATCCAACGTGGATATCTCCGCTGAATTTACGCAACTGATCGTGACCCAGCGTGGCTTTGAGGCAGATGCCCGCGTCGTAACGACGTTCGACAGTGTAAGCAACGACACAATTAATCTGCAAGCCACGCCCGGCAACTAACATAGTCTGGCGTTAACGCATGATTAGAAGCGCCGCGAACGTGCTCAACCTCACGTTCGCGAGCGCTGCTGTTCTATTCTTCTTCTAATCGTGTCTTTGCGAGCGGACATGTACGACTGACTCCCTCAAATCCGAAGTTGCTGATTTCCAACCCCTAACCCGGTCGCGCTGACTCCACACAGCCGAGTCCAGGTACGTCTCCGCGGTCGGTGAATTGCATTCGCAGCCTTGAGCTTCGTACGCGCTGCTGTAGTGCTCCGTTATCACACCGTGGTGTCAGCTGCCTGCGAAGCCCGTAAATGTTTCTCAGATCCCGAATGGAAAGGACGCAATGGAGGCAGCAGTTCAACCTGCAAAGGAGGCAAGGCCGGCGCAGCCGCCACAAAAGCCGGAGATGGATCCCGCCGTGTTGTATGGCTGGCTACCTTGTCAGTTGTCGCTGGAAGTTCCGGTCACGCGCTTCTCGGTCGGAGATTTGTTGCGTCTCAAAGAGGGATCGATCGTCGAAACCGCCTGCCATTATGCCAGTGATGTGCCGCTGCGGGCGAACGGTCTTCTCATCGGCTGGACCGAATTCGAAGTCATCGGAGTTCGTCTGGCGGTACGCATTACGGAGTTCGCATGATCGAAGCCAGAAAGGATACTGTCGGGTCGTGGAAACCAGGGCCGAAGCCGAACGTCGTTGACACCTGCGTCAAAACCAGGAAGAGCACTCCACGTAAAGTCAGCGCCTTACCACAGGCTAATCATCTTGTGCCAGCGGTACCCGCCGGCGATGCGTGCGCCCCGGCAAATCCTGGAAATGATATCCCCCTGCCAACAATTTTCGCAGCAGGTATAAGCCGGGAAGCGAACTCGGGCAATTGGCTTGTCCGTGCCCTGAGAGCAGTATGGCACGGGCTCGGCAAAGGTCTCAGGTCACACCAACCGAAGAAGCGGCTGCGTGTCTGTGAGACCGTTTCACTTGGAGAAAAGCGGTTCGTCGCGGTGATTCAGGTGGACGGCGAGCAATTCCTGGTCGGCGGATCGTCCAGTTCA
>Ga0187778_10000453_pt1 | contig 29046 bp, 33 predicted proteins | sample 1015_Q2_SP5_20_M_FD_132418 | JGI IMG/M metagenome (GOLD analysis project Ga0187778, IMG submission 132418) | Tropical peat soil microbial communities from peatlands in Department of Meta, Colombia - 1015_Q2_SP5_20_MG | ecosystem: Environmental > Terrestrial > Soil > Wetlands > Peat | place... | reverse complement strand
GGTATCGCCCACCGCTAGACCGACGCCAATGACCGCGGCCAGCAGCCCCATCTGACTTACGCTCGAATAGCCCAGCACGGTCTTGGGGTTCGACTGTGTTATTCCGATCGCGACACCATAGAACGCGGAGAAGAAACCGGCAGCGGCGAGCGCCATGCCCCAATCGGGCCCTGCGCGTTCAAAGGGCAGGAAGCGGATGAAGACGATGCCGGCCTTTACGGCAGCCCCGCTAAGGACCGCCGCAGCCGGAATCGGTGCCGCAGAGTATGTCAGCGGCATCCAAACGTGCATCGGCACAAGCCCAATTTTTAGCCCAAAGCCGAGGATGAGAAATGCCAAAGTCACGTTGCGCCATGTCGATGTGGCAAACGCCGCAGCGGCGTCGCTGATCAGCAGGCTGCCATTGGGACTAGCGGCGGCCAACAGCACGAAGCCCATCAGTAAGAGCGCCTCGCCAAGGACTGCCAACGAGACATACACCGCGCCTGCATGCTTGGCGTCTGCAGTGCCGTCGAACACGACCAGTCCGTAGGCCGCGAGGCTGACCAGCGTGAAGAACAAATAGAAGCTCATCAGGTCGGCAGCGATGAAAATGCCGAGGCTGCCCGTGAGCGTCATCAGCCACCAAATCGTGAAGCGGCCGCTATCGCGTTCGCTTCGCAGATAAACGGCGGCATAGGCGCCTGCCGCGATCCACAATAATGCCGAGGCTCCCAGCAGCATCGCTCCGGATCGATCGAGCACGAACGTCAAGCCGAGCAGGGCGCGGGGCAAAACCAGCGTCGTGCCGCGAAACTCGTTCAGCGCCGCCGCCAGGGCGGGCAAGGGCGCGAATGCCAGGAGTACCGGCATGCGATCGCGCAAACGCCCTGACAAACACGCCGCCAGCATGGCAAGCGGCAACGCGAGTGTAGCGGCGAGCAACATTCCCGAATTCGTCACAATCCTCGCTCCCGCAAGAGGTTCGATCGCATCGTGAGGAACGGCACGGATTTCATCGCGGCGCAACCGTGGACACGGCCGGACGGCCGATCTGCAAAAATTCGGACGGTCGCAACGGCACGAGACTGAGCAAGACCGCGCACAGTGCAAGCGCTAGCGCCACAAACTCGCGGCTGCGCGCCACCGAGCCATGCGCCCTGAACGGCACGTCCGTGCCGGAAAGCGCTTTCCCGAGCACCATAAAAATGTAACCGCCCGCCAGCAGCCCGCCGACGAGCATGACCGCGGCCCACCACCATTGACCCTCCATGACCGTGGCTTGCAGGAGTAGCCATTTGGCGACGAATCCGCCGCTCGGCGGCACTCCCATCAGTGAGAGGCCGGCAATTCCGAAGGCAAAAGTGGTGACCGGAAGGGCACGCGCAATGCCGCCGAACTCGGCAATACGGTCATGGCCAAGCGCTTCGGCAATCAGTCCCGCCGCCATGAACATGGCGGCTTTCGCGAAGGCGTGTGAGAAAAGTTGCATCCACCCGCCTGTCCACGCGACGCCGCTCCAGGGATTATCCGCCGTGGCGAGCGCCGCAAGAGGAAATATAAAAAACAAATAGCCGATCTGCGCGATGGTGGAATAGGCGATCAAGAGCTTCAGACGCTTTTGGCGCAGCGCCAAAACGCTTCCAAACAAAATTGCTCCCGCGCCGAGCGTAGCGAGCACCTGGGCTGCGGCAAAGTCCATCAAGCCGGGCATTGCGTCGAACCAGAGCCGCACAATCAAAAAGAAGGAACCCTTGACGACCAGCGCCGACAACACGGCGCTGCCTGGGGCAGGCGCACCAGCATGGGCCGGCGGCAGCCAAAGGTGAAATGGAAACAGCGCCGTCTTCGCCAATAACCCCATCGTCATCAGGGCGGCGGCGATCCAAGCGAACGGCTCGGGGCGGACCCGGTCGGCAAGAAGTGCAATGTCGAGCGTGCCGTAGGCGCCATAGACAATCACCGCGCCGAACAGATAAAGCACAGAGCCGAACAGGGCGAAGAGCATGTAGCGCAGAGCCGCCTTGAGCGTGTCCTCAGAGCCCTTCAAGCACACAAGCGGCACCGCCGCGAAAGTCAACAATTCCAGCGCGACATAGAGATTAAAAAGATCGTCGCCGACGACGATGATATTCAGCGCCGCCCAGATCGACAGCAAAAGGATCCAGAACACGAGCGGAGCACGGGCTTCCGGGCTTTGGCGCGGTTGACTGAATTCTTCGCGCGCGAAGAGTGCGGTGGCGCCGATCACAATGGCGACCGTAATCATCATTGCCGCGGAAAGCCCATCGGCGCGGAGCGCAATGCCGAGCGGCGGCTCCCAGCCCCCCACGATGTAAACGAGCGCGCGGCCGCCGCGCCAGACCGCGGCAAAGATTGCGGCCGCGACGCCAAGACCGACCGGGACGAGAAAGACAATGATGCACTCGACGTGACGTCCACCGAATGCGAATAAGAGAAGAATGCCGATCACGGGCAGAACGATGGCAAGCACCAGCAGAAACCCCTCTGCCGTTGTCGCATCGGTCAAAAGGGCCGGACTTGGCATCATGCGTCTGTAGCGACACTAGTGGCGCTTGGATCACCGGCGTCCAACGTTGCTTGGCCGGTTTCCTGGAAAAGCCTCAGCAAAAGCGCGATGGCCATTGCGGTGGCGGCGAACGCGACGACGATACCGGTGATCACCAGCGCCTGAGGCACTGGATCGCCGCCAAGCCCGGCCGCCGCACCCCTGCGGGCGATGACTCCGAAGAGCAGGAACGTCCCGCTTCCGAGAAGATTGAAGGCAAGAATTTTACGGAGCGGCTGCGGATTTGTTATGAGTCCGAACAAGCCAAGTCCGACCAAGACTGGACCGCAAAGCCCGAACAACGTAACCGCGTTCATCGTTGCGCAATCCGTTCCGGAGGGCCTGCCGCCAGCAAACCAAGCGACACGCCGATCGAAAGAGTGAGTGCAGCCTCGGCGACAATAATCAGCGGCTTGGCATAGCCCGCGGGATAGGCGAGAAAGCCATCAGCCAGCACGAAGCCCACAAGCCCAATGGCAAGGAAGATCGCCGGTCCGACCACGACCAAGAAGCGCAACGAGCGCCGATTGGTCGAAGGCACCTCCTGTAGGCCGGCAATCATGACCAGGATCCACATCGCGGCAAGAATCGTTCCGCCCTGGAACGCGCCGCCAGGATTATTTGCTCCCGTCCAGAACATGTAGATGCCCACCACGATACCGAGCGGAGGCAGGAGCTGAGCAAGCAAAGTCAGTACGGAGTTCGGTTGCTCATAAGCGGGCAATCCCGGTACGCCGCCCCAAAAGCGATCGGGCGCGAGCGACCAGACGCCTACCAACGCGAGCACCAGGACCACTTTCTCAAGGAGCGTGTCGAATGCACGATAGACGAACAAGACGCCCGCAACGGGATTACCGAGACCGCTCTCCGGCAAGTGCGCCATGGCCTGTGGCGCCAGCGTAAAGATCGTACTCGGTGGAAAGAGAACGACAGCCGCAAGGCCCGCCGCTATCAGTGCGCAAAGCGCCGCTGCCGTCCAAGTCAACGCTGCGCCGGCGGATACGGCCGCGACCTCAGTCTTGCGGAGGCGGCTTGCTGCTCCAAGCAGCAGCATCCCGGTCACGCCACTGCCGATTGCCGCTTCCGTCAGAGCAACATCGATCGCCGATAGTTGCACCCAAACAACCGCCAGCAGCAATCCATAGGCGACGAAAGCGACAACGGCCAAGAAAGTACCGCGCGCGGCAATAATCCAGGTCGCAACCGCGATAAGTAACGCCACAAGGGCGACATCGAAGATAAAGACTGTGCTCATGCGCGGGGCTCCTCTCGCTGTACGAAGTCCGCGATAAGCTGTGCGACGATTGAGCCGGACAATTGGACGAGCAGCCACACGCTGATCAGCTTGAATGCGCCGAACGGCCATTCGACCAGCGGCAACAAGCCGAGAACAACAAGGCCAAGACCCAGATTGTCCGCCTTGGTCAGCGCGTGCAATCGCGTAAGGGTGTCGGGGAAGCGCAGCAGCCCCAGCGTCCCGGCCAGAAAGAAGAAAGTGCCGGCAGAGACTGCGAGCGCGGTGAAAATATCGAGCGCGAGCGTCATCGGGGATTCATCGCCGGCGGTGGCTTGCTTTGCGAATGGGATGCACTCCTAACGAAGGCCACGGAGGCAAAGGCTGCGAGAAGCGCAAGCATCAAAGCAACATCGACAATGGCCGGCGATTGAACGGCCGCGGCGAGGAGAAGCAGGGCGGCAACTCCTCCCGTACCGAGCAACTGCGCCGCCATCATGCGGTCGGCATCGGCCGGGCCGCGCAGGATCCGAAGCAGTCCCACTGCCGTTGCCCCCAACACAAGGCATGCCGCTGCGGTCAGAAAACTAGCCATCGGGCGCACCTTCCAGAACCTGACGCAGTAGAGCTTCCTCTGTCGCCAATTGCTCGGCCACCGGCTGGCTTACATCGAGACAATGGATAACAAGATCGCCCTTTTCATCCGAGCCGGAGGGCAATGTTCCAGGTAGCAAGCCCACCATCGTGCAGAACGCATTTCGGATTGGGCCCGATGGTAGACGAGGGCGATAAAGTACGAAGCCCGGCCGCAACGACATCCGCGGATCAAGCGCTCGCCGCGCGACATCGATGCCGGCGACGATCGATTGAAGCGGAAAACGCAGAACAAGCTGTACGAGCGCGATCGGCCGCAAGCGCACACGTCCCGGCGGCAACAGACGTAGGCTCGCCCATGTTGCTACAATTGCCGCCAGTACTCCAACCAGCAGATCTGCTGGTTTGACGCCGTAGAGGATCACCCAAAAAATGAAGAAAAATATGGCTCGCGCGAGAGAACCACCTATTGCATGTCGTGCCGTATCGATGTAGTCGCGCATAGCCTTCAAGGCTCGCTTCCGTGGCTCAGTAAAATCCGCAACGAAATAGCCTCTTTCGGTCTGTTTCGTATTCACTACCTTAAGCCAGTGCCGGCCAAACCAGGCGCGGAAAACGATCCGCTCCGCTCAACGCTTTCCGACATGGCATGTCCTTCTCTTCGTTGATCGAAACAAGCTGGAAGGCAGCGCTCGTATGATCTTATATGATGTCGTCGCGGTATAGCTATAACGGCCGGCGTGACTCGTTTGGCTGCGTTGCAAGATCCTGATGGCCTGCCTCGCGGGTGCCGCGAAAGGACGCTCTTTGAATGGCGGCCACTGTCGAAGTGAAGGTTTCTGCCGCCATCGTGGCTGCGGTGGCTGTCGCATTCGCCGCCTACGAAGCGGCGAGCGTCTTTGCGCCACTCGCTATCGCGCTCTTTACCATTGGCATAGTTTGGCCGCTGCAAGACCGGCTGCAGACACGCATGCCGAAGCTCGCTGCGCTGGCAATAACGCTCATCGTCACCATCGTGGTGTGCCTTGCTTTCGCGTCGCTGGCGGTATGGGGGTTCGGCCGGGTCGCGCGCTCGCTCGTCGCGGACGCGCCGCGATACCAAGCGCTCTATGAAAATATGGTGAGGTGGCTCGACGATCACGGCGTCTCGGTTGCCGGTGTGTGGGCCGAACATTTCAACGTCGGATGGCTGTTGCATGCGACACAGCGGGTCGCCGGCCGCATCAACGTTACGCTGAGGTTCTGGCTCATCGCACTTGTGTACGTGATCCTCGGTCTCCTGGAAGTCGGCGAAATTCGCCGCAAGATTGAGGCTCTCGGCAATCGCGAAGTGACCCGCGTCCTCCTGGACGGCAGCGCGGCAACGGCGGTCAAGTTCAGAAAGTACCTGTTGGTCAGAACGCAGATGAGCGCGCTGACCGGCCTCTTCGTTGGACTGTTCGCCTGGGTCGCGGGACTGCAATTCGCCGCCGAGTGGGGCGTGATCGCATTTGTGCTCAACTATATTCCCTTCATCGGTCCGTTCGTTGCAACGCTGTTTCCGACGCTGCTAGCGATGACTCATTTCGGCAGTTGGCAAGCGATTCTCGCCGTCTTTGTCGGCCTCAACGTCATTCAGTTCACGGTAGGCAGCTATATCGAGCCGCTCGTCTCTGGAGGCGTTTTGTCCATCTCGCCGTTTGTCGTGCTGTTCGCGATCTTCTTTTGGACGTTCCTGTGGGGCCTGATCGGCACCTTCATCGGCGTTCCAATCACTCTCGCCACTCTCACCTTCTGCAACCAGCATCCGTCGAGCCAGTGGGTCGCCGACCTGCTCGGCGGACGCGAGCAAAAACCGGTCGCAAAGGCATGATCCGGCTCTAATTCACGCCGGCAATTTCAATGCGTTCCGGCGCAAGCAAATAAATTTGTCCGTCCGGGCCGGGCGCCAAAGTATGGATAAGAAAGTATGTCGCGCCTTCATTCTTGGCATTCATGACCGGCGATGGAGCCGAGATAATCTTGAGCTTGCCGCATACGCCGATCCAATCGATGTGGCGATGACCATGCATCACGACCGCGCCTGCGGCGAAAGACTTCAGGCTGCGAACGAACCAGCTGCCGTTGATCAGCGCGGTTCCGACACGCTCCGAGAGCGCCGCCATCGATCTCGGATATTCCATCAAATGGTGATGGAGCGCGACGATCCACCGCGCGCTCGGGAATTGGCGAATTGCCGCGGAAAGCCGGTGCATCTGACCGGATGAGATCATTCCGAGCGCATTGGTGAAGGAGAAATGCGCTTCGGCATTTGAGTTTAGGATCGCGACGCCGAGGCCATCCTCTGAATTGGGCGGCAAGATCATCGGGAATTGGTCGTCCCAAACCTGGCCGAGACCAAAGGAGAGCCGAAGGCCGCCTGAGTCTGTGAAGGCGGCAATCCGCTGCCGATACGGCGCCACCGCTTCGGCAAGCGTGCGCCCAAGCTTCCCCGAGTGCGGATCGACGACGCGCACCCGCTCGCCCTGCACGGCCGTTATCGCCGATAGCGCCCGCATTTGTCGCAACCGCTTCCCCGGGCTAAACGGCAAATCAAGCCGTGCCGGATTGAGGCGGTCGACGATATTGAGGTCGTGATTGCCGGGAAGGATGATCGTCCGGCCGGCGAGCCTGGGATGCCGCGCCATCGCATCGAGAAATTCCGCCCATTCGGTCGCGCGGCCGGCGTCGGTCATATCGCCGCTGATGAGGATAATGTCGAGTGGGCGGGTGCCATCGATCGCCTCGAGGCGCGCCATGATGTCCGTGAAACGGACATTGCCGCGCGGCCCGTTGCGCCCGCACTCGATACGAAATCCATATTGCTCTCCGACAAAATGAATGTCCGAAAGATGCGCGATGCGCCAAGTCGGACCCTGGGATGCGGTATCGAACCTCCGCAGGTCGGTCGACCGATCCATCGTCGCGTCCGCGAAGCCCCAGATGAGCGAAGCGATCGCGAGATACGCCGACATCACCACGATGGCATTCGCGAGTATCGGGACAATGAGCCGGTGCAAAAATAGCAGATCCGGTACGGTTCCCACCCAGCGCGAAGCGGGCCAAACAAGCGCGGCGATCAGCGCGCCGAAGGCGCATAGGATAATGGCGGCCCCGGCGGAGCTCACTTGCTGCAGTCGCGCTCGCGGGACAATCCGGCTGTCCTTTCCGAACGCGTACTCGATCAGATAGCGCAGCGCCTCCCGGCAGAACACATAGCCCGGCTGTATCGCGAGCGCGTTGAGCGACCAAAAATTGGCCTCGATCGTCCGCACCAACGGCCGCCATCCGATCCACCCGAATGCAATGACGGCAAGGAGCAGCAGCGCTGCGCCGAGTCCAGTCAATTCCGCGGACATGCGCGATACTTTCGCGAACCAGGCCGTGGCGATCAGAGGCGCCGATCCGAGCAATACCGCCGGCAGCAGGATCGAAACGGTCCAGGCCAGCGCCAGTTTTGGCAAGCTGATTTCCGCGAACAGGCTGCCGGCGATCGCCAGCAACGATCTGCTTTTAGGGCTCGACGAATCGTCCTCGACGTCGCCCTGGCGCGGATCAAACAACAACATTCGGATTTCGCCTCTATTGCCTTGCGGTCAAGCGGAGATCCGATCCGCATGGTACGCTCATACGAAACTCAAGACGAGCATGCGCCACGATCCGAACGCATTGCCCCGAAGGATAGGAATGTCGACTTTCATTGGCCTCGATGGCTATCCCGGCGGCTGGGTTGCGGTCTATCTTGAAAAGAGCGGCCATCGCTTCCACTACGCGGCAACCGTGGACCGCCTGCTAGATGTTCCCTACAAGCGCGCGATGATTGACATTCCCATCGGTTTGCCAACGCGCGGCTATCGAAGCTGCGATGTCGCGGCAAAAGAAATCGTCGGCTCATCTGCATTCCTGGGCGCGCGTTGGAACGTATGGCGGTTTCAAGAATACGATGACGCGAATGCCCACTATTGGAACGAGAAAGATGTGGGCATTTCACTGCAACTTTGGCATTTGAAGGACAAGTTGCGTGAAATCAACGAAGCGATGACGCCTGCAAGGCAGGAACGCTTCACCTGCTGCGTTGGTGGCATCCATATAACGCGCTGAGCGTTCTTCCAATACCTCGGGGGCGATCTGGTCCTTGATCGAGGGATCGGACTTCTCCAACAGCGCGCCGTAGGTCGTCGGGCGGCCCTGCTTGTCGAGCAGCTTGCGGCCCGATGCGTCAATCGCCGCATGCTTCGGATAATCTTCCGCTGGGCTGTTCAGCGACGGACTATGGGAGGTCCCGATTGCAAGCACAATGTCGACCGCCATTATCATTTCGCTCCTGGTCCCGGTCCCGGACCTCTCGGTTTGAGCGTTCGAGGAGGCAATGGGTTTAAAGTGATGGTTCTTTGCCGCTTCAAGCGCCGGCCACCGGTGTTAGCGGGACGATCAACCGAACCGATCGGCACAAAGGTCATCATGATCATGCTGGCGAACGTCTGCTTTTGAAGGAACAGCAGACAATGATCGGACTGTGAAGCGCGAGAGGTTTCCGCTTATCGTTATATGACCTGGCGCCGTGCCAAATAGCAAGGCGATAAGGTAAGATGGTTGCGCAATTGCGGCGCCTGCTAAGTGGCCACCTTGTTACCTTCACATGCTGGACTTGTCGGCAAACTATCTGAGGGAAATCGCTAGAGTTATCGACCAAAAGTATGAAAACCGGTTGGCTATTTCTCAGGCGGCAAAATTTCCTGAACGCATACCTGATCGATCAGGTGTTCTTGTTTTAGGTCGATAAGATGCGCCCTTTTTTCATCGTTAGTCAGATTTGCGCCGATTCCCTTCGTCATGACCATCACGAGCGCGCCGTCAGTCATGTCCATCCAATATCCTCGACGAACAAGCCTATTCGAGGCATCTCGAACAAATGGGCTATTGGGGTCAACGGTTAGATCAGGTTCATAAAAGCGAGTCATCTAGGCACACCGAACGGAGTCTTCATCGCATCTTGCGCTGCTTTGCTATACATCTCGCCGAGGATTTTTGCTTGTTCATTAAACGAATTCATTTGCATCTCCATAAACTCGGTTTGAATTTTGACCACTTCTTGGAAATTTTTGGCTTGGCTGAGTCTTTGCATTGCTTGCGTTTCATCCACCACCCGCCAATGCTTTTCGCACATCCGATTGACGAATTCCAAACTGGCGCGCAATTCGCGATGGTGCGATACCCGCTTTGAAAGCGGCGCGGACCGCGTTCAACTGTCCCGCGTTAGGGAAGAAGGTACTTCGACCTGCCGTTGACGTGAATTTCTGCCTGAGCTCGGAATCTTTCTGCCACGTCGCTTTTGCTCAGCAAGCACGGCTGCTAGCAATCGATCGTGTTCTTGATTATCAAGCTGCTTGATCGCGTTCGATAGGTCAGCCGGCAAGATATGCCGCGACGAAGAGTGGGTAACCTCAGGCAACGGTGAAGGCACGTTTTTCGACGAGGAACAAGGCTCGCGAGCCGATACAGACAAAAACAAGTCAGGTGTCGACGATCGAGTGCCCATAGGTATCATGCTGTAATTTAGATCAGAACGGCAATTCGTTTTAGCACCTTTCCAATTCCAGCTTCAAATCGACATGCTTTCCTTACCGCCTGGGTCTAATTCCTGCCAATTTGCCGCGTATCATTGGACTTACGGCATGGGGGGCGTTCGCGTTGATGGGGAACGCCCATGAGCAATCACAGATTCAAGGTTGGCCAGACGGTAAACTACACACCCGGATTTATTGGGAGCGTCAATGCGGATGCCGTTTTCAAAATCACACATCTATTGCCGGCCGAAGATGACGAGTTTCAGTATCGAATAAGGAGCGCCTCCGAGCCTTACGAGCGCGTAGCTAAGGAAAGTCAACTTAATCGTGCTGCCTAGGCAGCGCGCCGGTTCTGACCTTTCGAGTGTTCTAGGAAATGCGGCCGATTGCGAGTGCGAATGGCGGCGGTGTCTCAACGCTGTTTCATTGGTTGGCTGCTCGTACTGTGAGCCTGTATCGAAATCACCCGAGCCGTCATGGCCGGTCATCAAGCAAGCTTCTTCTATCACTTGTTGGCCGCGATCCTCTGCGGCAGCCCTTCAAATTATACGTATGTATAGGCACTGGCGCCGCCAAGCTGCCGTAATTGGACGCTGACTAGGCGCACGCGACTTACCATCAAGCTGGGCGGTGCAAAGAGAAATTACGATTGCAAAACCAGAAAGCGATCGTTGGATCGTTGGATGCCATGAGTCATTTATCGAACGTTGTAAATGAACGGCCGATGTTGCGCGTTTCGGCTTCGGTCATACTCGTATTTTGTTGTGCGGCGCCATTGGTGTGGCTGTTTTCTAACTTGGTGGTTTATGGCCTGCGCTCGTTTCTGTGAACGCACATTGTCCGCCGCGACAGCGCACAAGCTTGCTACCGTGTCACCTTCAAGTCATCTTTAGACACGGCACGAACTCGTGCGCAGCGTGCTGTTGCGTAGCGTAGCGTGCGCCGTGCCAAATAACGGGTGATAGAATAAGACGGTTCCACGCTGGCGCACTTGTGTTGCTCCCACCTTGTCACCTCTTGATCGGTAAGAAGATGCAAATGTGGGAGCAACGCCGTAACGCACGTCACACGTCTGGGCCAGGCTCAATTGGTCTAATTGATCTGTGGCGGGCATCGCCCGTTTTCGCGACGCTTCGCTTTCTCAAGGCGGAACGCCAGCGCGGCTACGCCGCCGTTTGCGTTCACCGGTAAAATCTACAACATCACGGTAGATGTTTCGGGGTATCCGCACGGCACCGCTGAAGAGGAAAAGAAAGCGGCCTTCGAGCGCGCCATCAGCAGCCAGTAGGTACGGCCAAGGCAAGACACTCAGGGCGAATGAAGTGTAAGCGCACGCGGCAACGCGAATAGGGCACAAAGCAGACATCCCAAGAGTGTTTCGCGATGTCCGTTTTCGAGCGAATAGCGGACATTGATTAGACTGTGAACGTGAAACGCCTGAGACGGTTTTTCTGGTCATCGTCACGGGCGCTAAACAAAGTGAAACGCTTACCGACTGGCCTCGTACCGTGCCACTTCGTAACTGTGACAATTACTAACAAGATCTTCCTTCGCATACTGCGCCGCGGCCGCTGCCAAGGTGATAAAACGTCCTCGTGGTTATCTTTACAGTGAGCAGCGGCGTCAACGCAGTTCGAGCGGCCCGGGTATCGCACGCTCTGCTTCGGTCATCAGTTGCGCCTCACGCTGACGCACAAAAAGCCCTCCGACAATGAGAGATATCACGGCAATGAGCACGAGAGGGACTACAATGCGCCCCTGCAATCGTTCGAACGCACTGCCCGCCCAATATGCAGCATAGCCATAGACAGCCGCCCAGACACCTGAGCTAGCGATATTGGCAAACATAAAACTGCGCCACGGCATTAAATTGGCACCGGCGAACGGCCCGGCCAGGGTTCGCAGCACTGGCACGAATTGGGCGATAAAAATGATTTTTCCGCCGTATCGCACGAATAGATACTGCCCAAGTTTGACCCTACCTTCGGTTAGTTCCACATAACGACCATATCGTAACAGCAGCCAGTAGCCGAATTCATGGCCGATGACGTAGCCGATCATCCGCCCGACCACCGCAGCACCTGCCGCCGTGAAGATTACGCCATTGATGTTGAGATCATGCTTGGTCCCGGCATAAATTGCCGCGCCTAGAAGCGCGGTCTCGCCGGGCACTGGAAGGCCGAGACATTCCAGCCCGACAATCACGGCGACCGCAACTAACCCGTACTCGTGAAGGAGGTGGTGCATTCAGCACAATACTGCTCTCAACTTGCAAAAATATCCATGCGTGTTGGCTCGGCGGCAATCGTGATGGGTAGCATTGATTTAGATCAATGCCTGCAATAACCCGCTTGGTCTCCGAAGCAAAGTCATACTGCAACGCTGTGGTCGCGCAATGGCATTGACGTCACCACGAGGCACGCGTTGCTTCTGCCAACACTTGAAAAGATCGAAGGCTCGTGCGTCATCGACGGCGAGCTTTGGAAATCCGACGGAGGAAACGGTTATGCATTTTCTGGGCATGTTGCAGGAGCAAAAGCAAAACTCGCCGCACGCAACGCCGATCATGTCAGGGGTTAGAAATTGGCTGATAAGTGAAACAAGGTTGGCGGCCATGGGACTCTCCCAAGATGCAATGCCCACGCGCCATACCCATTAAACAGGATGCATCCTCTAGGCAGCAAACCATTGATTTAAGATCAAAGCAGCCCACGCGACCGGTGCAGGTAGCTGCACCGTTGGGCCGCCAACGCGCAGGCGATCGCATCAATTTGTGGCTGCGTGAACGGTTGCGACGACTCAATTGCGCCGAACGCTTCGGAGTCTATTGGGCTTGATGCATCACCGGAAGAGACCGCATCAATTGAACGACCCCCTCCATGTAAATTTGCAGCGGATGACCGTCACAGTACTCCCGCAGGAAATGCTTTTTGTCTTCGAAAGATATGGCCGCTAAATCCCGCTTGGGTTTGTCAGTCGCGTCCAAAATAGCATTCATTCCACTCATGAAACCTAAAGCCCAATTGGCGTAGATTGTCTCTTCGTACGAAGGATTACTTTGATAATCTTTTGCAAATTGCGCACATGTCCGTATGCCGACTCCTCCCACAACGGCCTCAGTTCCCACAACGGCATCCGCGTGTGCACATGTCCCAAAACCCAGCAACGCGCCAAGAAGAAGCAGCGCATACCCACGTGTTGCGACCATTGTGAACCCCCTGGATGCCCAGAACTAAGCTTAGCGAGTCGCGAGCGTTTATGGCAACAAATCAAGGTTCCACTCGAATTTTTTGCAGAAATTTTGTGGACAAACCCAGAGTTATACCGCTGACCCAGGGGAAAACATTCAAAGGCCGCCGTCTGCTATTCCTGGTGAAGTAGGTTTCGAATGTCCGCCTTGTGTGCGGCGGGTTCAACTGATCGACGCAACACCTTCTAATCTTGCGAGATGGGGAGGTGTGCGATGGAAGGGAATACACGGACATCGTTTACGCCGAAGCAGAGGGCTGAGCTTTGGGAGCGCTGGAAGCGTGGTCAATGTGTGGCGGATATCGCCCGAGCGCTTGAGAGGAGGAACAAGAGCGGCGTGTCTCGGGTCTTGGCTCTCCATGGAGGGATCGCTTCACTGCCGTGCCGGAGAGCTCCGCTGTCGCCGAGGCTTGAGGAGCGTGAAGAGATCTCGCGTACGATCTATCGCAGCCTCTTTATTCAGACATGCGGCGTGCTGAAGAAGCAGCTGATGGTGCACTTGCGTACCGCGCGGCAGATGCACCAAGCCAGGGGCGGCACCCGCAAGAGCGGGCTGGAACAGATCATTGATACGGTCTCCATCCGCAAACGGCCAAGAGCGGCTGAGGACCGCGCCGTGCCGGGCCACTGGGAGGGAGATCTTTTCTCGGGGTCCTCAGCAACGATACGGGAGGGTCACACGACGGTTTTGGTCGTTACAAGCTTGTCACGACCGCCAGCCGCTTGATTTTGTGGTCCAGGTAGGCTTGCAGGAAGGCGTCATAGTTTCTGAAAGATACGCAGCCGTTGGAATCGCCATTAGGCCCCAGCATAAAGGTGTGTGCGAGCAAACCAGTTCGGCCGAAGGTTTTGCCCTCGTCCTCGGGAATCATTCTCAGCGCACGCACCCCATGGAAAGGTTCTTCTCGCAATTCAAGGTCGTAAACATTGGGCGGAGTGACGCCGCGCATTTTTTCATCGGCGTGGCGCGGGTCATCGAGCACGCTGCCAAGGCCTGAATGTGCTTCGAGCTGGGTGCCATCCGGCATGTAAACGGTATGCGCGGAAATATCATAAACAGCAGTCCATCGATCGTAACGGCCTACTGTGATTTGGCCGACGCCCAGACCACCGTCATCGGTAGCAGCGTAAGCGAGCTTGACTGAGGTGGGCTTGCCGAAAACCTTCTCAAAAATCATCGCAAAAATCGACGTTCCAGCCGCCGGCGTATCCGACGCTGTCTGGGTTCCATGCTCGCTATTTGTAAACGAGGCATTCCGGGATGGCGCCGACGCTGGCCGTGGCGCGGGCAAGACCGCTCTCTGCGCCACTCGCTCGTCGTGCGATGCCATTGGCATGTTCTGGGCTGCGGCCAGGGAAGGTGAGTGCGACGCCACCGGTGCCAGCGGGCTGCCGTCGCGTTGCAGCGGCGCGCTGCTTGCAAAGGTTCTGGGCAGAAAGGAGCGTGGATCAAAAAGGAAGGCATGGACGTTCGAAGCAGACGAGCTTGGCTTCGGTATCACGACTTTATCACCTCGGGTGCGGGCAATATCGATTTGTCCGGCAAGATTGCCGCAAATGGTCCAAGCGCACAGCGCCGAGACGGATACGAGTAGCGCGCCGCCAAATGCCCTTTGCCGGAGCACGTTCGGTGGCAAACGTCGATGATGGTATCTGCTGGTGCTATTGCGCTGCTTGGTGCCGAACCCCATGTCCCCCGTCCAACTGAACTCGCGCAAAATGGTGACTCGGAGACTAAGATTACGGATGCAACAACGTCATGCCGAATTAAGTCAGTTGTCCCCGATGTCCTCACAATTCGCACTCGGAAAATGTCACTGGCAAATTCTTGGACATTGTGTTGCCTGGGCAACAGTCGCTAGAAATGTTCGAAGTTTATCGCGAACGCCGCAATTAGCGGTCTTCGGGGCACTCCCTGGAACCCCAGCTCCTCCTGGAAAAACCGCCGAGCCATATGCCATTTGATCGAAATCAATGCAGGAGGATGCCATTTTGTGGACTTCCGCAAGAAGCGTGATGGAAGAGACCAGATTTACCGAGTTATTGCATTGTCCAAAAAGTCGGTAGCTGCCCGCGCTGGCACATCGGATGCAGGGAGATCAGCTATGATGGCGACGTCATCAGTCCCGAATAACGTTCGGGAATCAGGCAAGGAGACACGCGAGGCCCGCAAGACGGCTTTGGATACCTCCGGTGACATCCAAAGCGAATTGCAGACGCTGCGAGATGAATTCAGACTGTTCGCCGAGCAAGTCGGCAACATCATCTCCGACAAAGGCAGCGCGGCTTGGCGGCGTGCACGCCCCAGCATAGAGGGCGTGGTTTCCGATGCCCAGGAAAAGGGCCGCGAGGCAGTCGATGCGGTGCGCGAGGTCACTGATAATTTCGTCGATGCGATCGACAAATCGATCGAGAACCGGCCTTACACGACACTCGCACTTTTCGCCGTTCTCGGATTTATGCTGGGTGCGATACGGCACCGTTGAAGACGTCGCAAGAGCGATCGTGAGTTCCTTACGCTCAAGAGTTTGACGCGTGATCATCGCGAGAGCGGTCCCAGAAGGGGCCCAAACTAACCGGCGTCCGGAAGAATAAGGTTTTCCGTTTGATATTCCGGGTGGACCACTTAGCGAGGATGATAAAGTCCGCGCTTAAACAATGCGGTAATCCTTCAATTCCTTGAACAAAGTTTCCACGGCCGTCTTCACTACCACGACCGTTGGAATGGCAAATAACATGCCCCACAAGCCCATGACTAGAGAGCCGCCGATAATCGCGACGACGACCACGAGCGGATGAATGCTTACAGCACTACCGAGAACAAAAGGCTGAAATATTACGTCGTCCAATACGTGAGTGATCCCAACCAGAATTATCACGTACAGCGGCAGATTGTTCGGGTTGAGTCCGGGAATCAGCGGCACTACGTTTTCCGCGATTAAGGCATAGCTGAGACAGATCACCAACGCGATGACCGTTCCCAGCATCGGAATGGCATTAACCAGGCCGCAAATTAAGCCAATCGCTGTCGCGATCCCGACTGGAGCCCCTAGCAAAATCAACCCGAAAAACAAAGTAAGGCCGACTAGAGTGCATTCCATCAACGTCCCCCGCAAATATTTGCCGATGGCGCTATCCAGTTGGTCTAGGAGCGTGAGCGACAGTTCAAAATAGCGATTGGGGACGAGGCTGATAAAATAGCGCCTTATCTGCCCATTATCGAAGCCGAGAAAGATAAAAATCAACGGAGCCAAAATCCACGGCTCCCAGCTGGAGCCTTCGCGAGCCGCAGGAGGCTCGACTGGAGGAGCAACCGTCCCGGTCGTGACCGGCGCAGCGTCAGGAGCCTCTTCGGACGCTGTATATTTGCCCGTGTTTTGATTCGCTTGAAAATATCTGAGGACTTTATTCTCTACGAAGTAACCGGTGCTGTAGCGCAGAAACTGCTCGCGTTCCTTCGGGTCCAGTTCGAGTAACTGATTGACCTTATCCATGAGCGGGCCAGTCTGTTTCTGGATAAAGCTCATTAGCATGCTCGGTTTTCCCTCAGGCGATTTCATCACCAGTTGCTGGTACTCCTCGTTCAATTTGTATTTCAGGCGCACCTTGTACTCGAGCTGCTGTTTGTCGTCAGGAATATACTTGCGAGCAGTATCGAAGGCGAAGAACAGAACGAGACCAATTGCAGCAAAGGAACACAAAACTTGAAGCTCATGGGGCAACCACGGGATCTTAAATCGTTCTTTAACGGGGCGGAATAAAAAGGCTAACAATCCGCCAACAATGACTGGCGCGACAAGACCGCTCAACTTCCAGATCAAAAATCCTCCTGAGATCAGGACAAGAATTGCAAAGATGAGGTGAAAGACCCGGCGGCGAACTTTGCGTGCCTGTTCTTCCTCTTCGAAGTCCTGATCGGGACTCATTCTACTGAACCCTTATCTGTGGGAATCGCCGTCTGCATCAACTCATTGGTTGAGCGCAGCCGATCGCCGACCATGCGAGCCAGAGCACGATATATCTGACAGGCAGTTTGCGGATCGTTCTGAATCAATTGGCTGAGGTCGTTCCGATAAAGTGCCAGAGTATGGGTCCGCTCGAGAGAACGGGCATTCGCCGATCGTGGCGTTTCATCCAGTAAAGCCATCTCTCCAAAGAACGCACCTCTCTCGAGAATGGCCAAGGTCGTCACGTGATTTTCGCGATGCATTTCAATTGCAACCTTACCGTCTAAAATCAAAAACAGCGCTGCGCCTGGCTGGCCCTCTTCGAAAATAAATTCGTCGGTTTCATATCTGCGTTCGAACAGAATACCGGAAACGGTTTTGAGCTGCCGATCTGATAGTTCGTTAAAGAAAGGCACCGTCTTCAGGAATTTAATGCGATCTAATTCAGGACTTGAACGCTTCCATCGGTCAAGCGTTTCCCAAAGAAGTTTATCGGCGACGAGTTTCCGAGCGGGCATTCGACGTTAAGCCATCGATGAAAGCGGAAACAACACGAACGTGAAAGCCACTGATCGTCCTTTCTGAAATCCAGGATTGGCGACCATGACGCCTGCTTCGTAGAACATCACAAACGATACTTGTAGGCGAGGGCTTTGAATTTGATTCAAGTCAAAAAAGGAACTCTGTCATCGCGCCTTGGCAAGAACTTTCTGACAATCTGGCGATAACCGTGCGAGCAATTGCTTAGCAAGCAGGAAAGGGAAAACAAACAAGATGCATGGCCGCCGACCACGCGAGCGCAGCAGGCGGCGATGCCGGCGATCGGATTCCTTGACTCGCGATCGCGTGGTGACGTTCCGCAACTTTTGGCCGCGTTCGCCAGGCGTAAAAGAGACAGGCTCGCTGGTCAATCAACCCCGGTCTCGCAGAGACCGAATCAACCAGTGTGCGCTTTTGGCGGCCAACACACCCTCTGAAGAAATTTCGAGAGAGTTCCCTTCTGGGCTAGTTGGGACGGAGTTCCAACTCCGCCCTTGCGGCTAACGGGGCGCTACGCGCTGGCACCCTTGAGAACAGGAACAAGTCCCGAGGAGAACGGGAACTCACGAGGCGGAAACTCGCTAGCTCGCCGCCTACATACACTACATCACAAATGCAAGTCGCCTCGTCGAGTAAAAGTTCCGGGCCAATACCGACGTATAGCAGTTAGCTCCAATATACAGTGGCATCGCGATCCACGTGCGATCTAGCCTTTCGAGGTCAGGCGCTTGATTGGACGGTTACGCTCATCCCCACCCCCGCCGTTCCGATTCGAAGCCGCCTCACTGCGGAGGACATCCCCAAACATCAGGAGAGCTGAGCAATGCCAAGTTCAACAGTATGGCTCCGAGGTATCGCAGCTCTGGTGGGCGCGATGATCGTCACAATCCCGCTGTCGGCACAGGCGCGATGCGCGAACGGTATGAACTGCAAGCAATCGGTCGCCGGCACGCAAGTGAACACGGTCTATCGATACAACACCGTGCAGAGGGTCAGCAACGTCAACCGATATCGCAATGTAACTCGCACGAGTTACCATGACATCACGAGAACGAAATATCGTGACGTACACCAAGTCAGATACCGGGACATCACGCGGACGCACTATGTGCGGCATATCAACCGCATCGTGACGGTCACGCGGGTGCAGCCAGTGGTACGCGTTCACACAGTGACGCTCGTTCACCACCAAGTTATCGCGCGTGTGCACACTCGTGTGATCCCCCGCGTCCATGTCGCGGTGATTCCGCGGGTCCATACTCGGACCGTGGTTCTGCATCACAACCAATACGTCTCAGAAACCAGAATTCTGCCGACCCGCACAGCGTATGCGGGATCGCGGACCGTCATGGCCGGAACGCGAACAAGTCAGATCGCCAGCAACGGCAAGCTGAAGCTTTATAGCATGGCAAAGACCCCCAGGTCTGGCCAGTAGCTGCGCACGATCAATGCTCGACTGAGCGGCAGCGACCCTCATTTAAATTTTGGGCTGCGTGCTTGGTCGAGCCTTAAACCAAAAGGCCAGTGGCCCGCAGACGCGGCATGACGGTCCGGGCGCACTTCGGCTGATCGCACTTGGCAGCTCTTGACCAAAGGGTCCGTCCCTATGGGCACGATCCTCGTAAAGCTCTTTGCAACTGCGCTCGCGCTCAGCGAGGTCGTAACTCAGCCGCAGGCCGTGAAGACGAATTTCGATCCAGTCAAGGATCAAGATGAGGTCGTGCAGATTCTGCGCGCCGGCTGCACGCATATGAGGCAAGTGTTTGACATCGAATCCATCAATCTCGATGACCTGATCGCGACCGCACTCGACGATCCCAAGGGGGCAGACGCCGACATCAAGGCTTTTCACGGCCTCAATTTCACAGATCTGAACACCGCCTACCAGCAATTCTGCAAAAGCGACGACAAGATCGTCGCCAATCCGGTCGTCGACCTTGGCCAAGTCATCGAGTTCTTCAATACCGCCGCCAGCGAACTGCCTGATTCCACGCAGCTAAAAGACAAGATGCTCCCTGGCATGAGCACGGTACTCGACAGCAAGGGTCAAACCTATGCTGAGGTGTTCGAGCCTGGCAACCGCCGCATCTGGGTTCCGCTCGACGATATTCCTGATCATGTACAGAAGGCGTTCATCGCCGCCGAGGATCGGCGCTTCTTTCAGCATCATGGCGTCGATGAGCGGGGCATTATCCGCGCCTTCATCGGCAATCTCGGCGATCCAGGACGGCCACAGGGCGGCTCGACCATCACCCAGCAGGTCGTGAAGAATCTGCTGGTCGGCGCTGACGTGACCTATGAGCGCAAGATCCGCGAAATGATGGTGGCGTCACGACTTGAAGACACATTGAGCAAGGAAGAGATTCTCGAACTTTACCTGAATTCGGTGTATCTCGGCCGCGGCTCGTGGGGTGTTGAGAGGGCCGCGCGGGACTATTTCGGTAAATCGGCCAAGGACCTTACGCCAGCCGAAGGTGCGATGCTGGCAGGCTTGGTCAAGGGTGCAAGCTATTTCAATCCCGACCGGCATCCCGATCGCGCCAAGGAACGCCTCGACTATGTGCTCGGCCGCATGCAGGAGGATGGCATCATCACCGCAGAGCAGAAGGAAGCGGCGCTTGCCGCCGTCCCCACGCCCATCCCGTTTCACCGGCCGCACCGTGACTCGGGCTTCCAGTTCGTCGACTTTGTCGGTCGCGAGGCGAAGACGGACGGGATCGAGAGCCTGGCGACCGAATCCTACACGGTACATTCAACCATCGACGCACAGCTGCAACGCGACACTGAAGCGGCGTTGCAGGAAGGGCTGGCGCGATACGAGCTTTCTGCTGGCCGTGTCCAGTTTCATGGAGCGGAAGCGAGCCTCGCTAACGCCATCCAGAAGTTGATCCCCGGCCCACAAGCGGGCACGCCGCCTTGGCAGCGGGCGCTGCAAGCAGTGCACCTGCCGCTCTACGACGTGCATTGGATGCCGGCAGTAATCGTGCAGAAGGGCGAAAGCGCGATCCGGGTCGGCCTTCCCGACGGCCGTATTGTGCCCTTGACGGGCTTGGCCGGCGAGATCCGGCGCAAGCTTGCACTCCATGATGTGGTTTACGTCAAGGTGATCGAGGCTAAGGAGAATGCGGGCAAGATTGACGCCGCCGCGCAACTGCGCGTGCGGCCGACGGTGCAGGGGGCGGCACTTGTGTTGGAGAATAGAACCGGGCGCATCCTCGCCATGGCCGGGAGTTTTTCCTACCCTCTAAGCCAGCTCAACCGCACTTGGCAGACGCAACGCCAGCCTGGCTCAGCCATCAAGCCGATCACATACCTGACGGCGCTACAAAACGGACTGCAGCCCAATACGCTAGTGCCCGACGAGCCGATTACCCTACGGCCCATCGGTAGTCGCGGCCACGACAAGGACTTCTGGACGCCGCGCAACGCCGACTCCAAGTCGGGCGGCCCCACGACCCTGCGGCGCGGTCTTGAACGGTCACGCAACCTCGTCACCGCGCATTTGCTTGATGGTGGGATCGATGCGGATCCCGAAAAGAGTCTCGACAAGGTTTGCGCCACCGCGGTGGCGGCAAAAATCTACAGCAACTGCATTCGCTACTATCCCTTCGTGCTGGGAGCGCAGCCGGTACGATTGATCGATCTCGCCGCCTTCTACGCCGCCGTTGCCAACGAGGGGGCGCGGCCAGAGCCGCACGCCATCGATTCGATTGAATGGAACGGCCGCACGATCTATGCCTATCCCAAGACGCCGCTGTTTCCCCAGATCGCCATGGTCGATCGTGCCAGCTTCTATCAGCTGAAGACCATTCTTCAGGGCGTGGTGGCGCGCGGCACCGCACGTGCAATCAGCTCTCTTTCACCATACGTCGCCGGCAAAACCGGCACGACTGAGGATGCCGTTGACGGCTGGTTTGTCGGCTTTACCAACGACGTCACAGTCGCGGTCTGGGTAGGTTACGACAACAGCGACGGCAAACGCCGCTCGCTCGGCTCCAGCGAGACTGGGGCGAATGTCGCGCTGCCGATCTTCGAGCCAATCATCGAGGCCATTTGGGCGGAGCAGATTGCTCCGAAGACGGTGCTGAACGGACCCTCGGCCGAGGCGCAAAACAATCTCATCGATCTGCCGATCGACTACGAATCCGGCGATCGCGTGAAGGCTGGTCACGGCTTCATCGAGCATTTCCGGCGCCAGCCCGACGGCAAGGTCGACGACACTCAATATCAATTAGTTTCGCGCGAATCGCCCCCCAATTCGAGCGTTCGCAGCGCCAGAGCTAACCATCCTCGAATGGCTTTGCGCAGGCCGTCCCCCACTCCAGGAGCCGATACCACCAACCAGGGCTACTACTGGGGCAACAACCAGGGTTACGGCGGTCTGTATCTCAACTGGGGCAGCGGAAACGGCGTGTGGCGATGGTGAATGCAATGCGAGCACCAGCGGCCCAGCGCTCAAAGTAAGTGGCTGAAGCGGCGTGTCGTCGCACTGACGGCATGCCGATTCAGGTATCTTTGTTGGGCTGGTGATTCCGGAACAACAATCATTTTCCCGGGCTGTACAGACTGTAGAGGTCTAGAACAAGAATTCAGATTAGTTATACAGTTAGCTCCAGGGTGGTCGCATGCCGGACTTCGCACTATCAATTGTTCTTGGCATCGCGCTCGCTGCCGCGACTGGGTTTCGCGTATTTTTGCCAATGCTCATTGTGAGCGTTGCGGCTTATACTGGCCATCTCTCCTTAGATAATAACTTTGCATGGCTCGGCACGTCACCTGCGCTAATCATGCTGAGTGTGGCGGCACTCGTGGAAATCTCAGCTTATTACATTCCAGTTGTAGACAATCTACTCGACTCCTTGGCTACACCAGCTGCATTCGTGGCTGGGACGGTCGTATCAGCAGCGGTTATGACCGACGTGCCGCCAATGGTGAAATGGACAGCGGCCGTTATAGCGGGCGGTGGCATTGCCGGCCTCACGCAAGGCCTGACCGCAATGATCAGGGGGCACTCGACGGTTTTGACGGGTGGGCTCGGCAACCCGGTGATCGCAACCGCAGAGCTCGGTGGTGCCCTGTTGTTGTCCCTTTTGGCGCTGGCTGCACCAGCTGCTGCAATCGCGTTGGTCGTCCTGTTCCTATGGCTGGCAATACGTCTATCCCGGCAGCTGTTCCGAGGAGCGAACTCATCGGACAGCCCAAAATAGGTGATGCAAATCAGGCCTTTCATGATGATGAAGGGATGTCGGCTTTATTCGGGGATAGGGGCTGTCTCTCCAGCTAAATCAAGCGGATCTACGGACCCGTGCTAGACTTAGCTCAAGAAACGAAGGATCAGAGTAAGCAAAACAGAGAGGACGATCGATGTCACGATGGGGAAATAGATACGGACATTTCCGTTTGGACTCTCGTATTTAATATCACCTGGCAGAAACGACAGTCCGGGAGTGACGTTGGGCCTGTTGGCAGCTGCGCGGCGGTCAGCCAGCCAGCCGATGAACGCAAGAACAAGCAGCACGACGAGGAAGACTTTCAGAAACATATCCATGACACTGTTGGTAAGCTTTAGGCCAATATAATAAGCTAGACGAACCTTGGTCTCATTTGGACGAAGTTCACTCCTTTCGGATAGCAGAGTTGTACCAACGTATGATGGAGGCGCGATAATTAAACATTTTATGTTTGGTAGGAGGGCATGGTGAGTGGGCAGCGTAAGCTGTGAGTAATTCCCATGGCCACCAACCTCGTCTCCCTTGTCAGCCAATTTCTTACCCCTGACATGATCGGGCGCATTGCTACTGCGCTCGGCCTTGATCGCAACAAGGTTCAATCCGCCGTCAGCGGCGGCGTACCGGCATTGCTTGCGGCATTCAGTGGCGTCGCCGCTCAACCTGGTGGCGCACAAAAGCTTGCCGACGCCGCAAAGCAGCAAGCTGGGTCGCTTGAAAATTTCGCCAGCGTGCTTGCCACTGGAGGGCAGTCCTCGCTCCTTGAGAAGGGAACGCAGATGCTCTCGTCGTTGGTGGGCGGCCAAAACCAAAATGCTCTGACTGATGCAGTCGCCAAATTTACCGGACTGGGCCAAAGCGCGAGCGGTTCGCTGCTGGGAATGCTAGCTCCGGTTGTCATGGGCACCATAGCCCAGCACCAAGGGACAACGCACGGCCTCGACGCGAATAGCATCGCTAAGCTTTTCGCGAGCCAAAAGGACAATATTGCAGCGGCATTACCCTCCAGTATGAGCAATTTGCTCAGTGGCACAGGTCTATTGAACTCGCTCGGTGACGCCGCGCGAACGGCAACAGCGGCAGGCAGCGAGGCAATGAGAGAGGCGTCGGCGACCCGACTGGTTGGCGCTGCGCGCCAGCGTGGCGCGGATACTTCGTCCAACTGGCTTTACTGGCTCCTTCCACTTGCGGCGGCAGCGGCTTTGCTCATCTACTTTGCCGTCAGGCCAACGCAAGAGGTTGTTCAGCAGGGCATGAACCAGGCGCAGAACGTGGCAGGCCAAGGAGTCGATATTGGCAAGCAGATCACCAACAGCATTGCCAACTTGCGTACAACGCTCGACGGCGTCAGCGACGTCGCCTCAGCGAAAGCAGCGCTCCCGAAAGTGCAGGAGGTCGCGGCGCAGATTGAAAAAACTGGCGGCGAAGTTGGGCAGTTGTCGGCGGATCAGCGTAAGCTTGTTGCTGGGTTGATCAACCCACTGATGCCGGCTTTCAATCAACTTTGCGACAAGGTGCTTGCCGTTCCGGGCGTTGCCGAGGTGTTGAAGCCAAGTATTGATGCCGTGAAGGCTAAGCTCACGACGTTTGTTGCGTGATTCTCACGCGCAAGATGAACGGATGAGTCTTAAGTGGAGGAGTAACGTCGATGACGGATAAGTCGAACTTCACACCGGACGAATGGAAGCTTCTTCTTGAAAGCGTGACGATGGCGGGAATAGCGGTGTCGGCAGCAGATCCAAGTGGTCTGTGGGGTCTTCTAAAGGAGAGTTTTGCCGAAGGCAAGGAACTGGTTGCGGTCAAAACGGACCCCACGGCGAAACCACTTATCAAGGCTGTGGTGGCGGATTTCGAGACCGCCCAAGGCCGAAGCATCGCGCGCGACGGCCTGAAAGAGAAGCTCAGCGGCCTAAAGCCGGCTGAGATCACGGCGAAGTGCATCGAGACGTTGGGACAGGCCGGCGCGCTGGTTGATGAAAAAGCACCAGACGATGCCGGGGCGTTTAAGGCCTGGCTGCGTCAGATCAGCCAGCACGTTGCCGAAGCGTCCAACGAGGGTGGCCTTTTTAGCTCCGGCTCGCCTGTAAGCGAGAAGGAAAAAGCCACGCTTCAGGACATTTCCGGCGCGCTGAAATTGGCAGCGTGGAGTCCTTGGCGCGGGCGCCGGGGCCCTTGGGAGGTACACACATGGGTATCATCAGCTGGATTATTCTTGGTCTCATTGCCGGATTCATTGGCAGCAAGATTGTTGAGAGTGAGGGCCAAGGTTTTTGGCTCAACATTGCCCTGGGAATTGTCGGCGCTCTTGTCGGCGGGTTTCTGTTCGACCTGTTTGGCGCTTCCGGCGTTACCGGCCTGAATATCTACAGTATGATTGTCGCAATCGTGGGATCGATCGTGGTACTGCTGATCTACAATGCGCTGACAGGCCGCCGCCGCCGCGCTTGATACCCAATTAAAACTGACAACTGCAAGCCAAAGGGAGAAGAACAATGGCTGGAGTTGAAGATGTGATCCGTTCGTCCGTTCCAGGTGGCAACATCGGCAAGCCGCTGATGCTGGCTCTGCTGGCCTTACTGGCATCGGGTGCTCTGTTTAAAGGAGGTGGCGCGGCGAGTACAGCGAGCACGGGATCGCAGCCGACATCGGACCAGGGAGCCGGTGGACTGCTCGGAGGATTGGGCGGGTTATTGAGCAAGCTGCAGCAGGGCGGGCTTGGCAATGCGACTAATTCCTGGGTTGGCTCTGGTCAAAATCAACCGGTTTCGCATAGTCAACTTGGTTCGGCTCTCGGTCCGGACATCATCAAGACACTTGCTCAGCGGTCGGGTCTGTCCGAGGACGAGATTACCAAGCAGCTGTCGCAGGCCCTGCCGGGCGTGGTCGATAAGCTAACCCCCAACGGTCGACTGCCGACAATTGCAGAACTGTCGCAGATGATGTGACAGCCGACGCCTCGGCGCGCTGATAGTATCTGATCAAACTCGTGCGGTTAGTAAGAGGAAAACGCAGTCATGCCGAGTAAGTTTGCAGAAATGACCTCCCGCAACTTCAATCCGACGTTGGCCCCCGAGCTTTCCGATGAGGCGCGCAAGGCGGTGAACGCCGCATTCGACGCGATGTCGGTGTGGCGAACGGAAGCTCTCAATCACAGTGAGAAAGGTTTTGAACGAGTCATCGATAAGATGGCCGCGGCTGCGCGAGCGCTGGGATGGCCCGGTCAAATCGTCGATACCGCCCGTGCGCAAATGCAAAGTATCGCCAAAATGCAGATCCGAGTGATCGACAGCATGATGGATGCTTGGGAGGAAGAGATCAAGTCGCCGAGCTCGCCATCGGCGATCCTATCGAAGCTAAAATCCTTGCCCAACCTTGGCACGGCCGGCATTTGGCCAGGTGCCGCTACCGCATCGCAGATGGCGGCGTGCAACCCCTTCGGGGCCTACATGCAAGTCGCAGAACAGTGGCAAAAAGCATGGGCCGATGCGATGGCTTTTTGGGCCAATACCGGCGAGCCGAATAATTGGCGCGCTCGATTGTGATGCGCGATATTTGCTCGGCGGGCTCCAGTAAATATTGGCATCGTCACAAATGATGCCGCTGTCAACTAGTGCAGAGTCGTCCGAGCAAGGAAAATGCCAACTATTCCTCGAAGTTATCTTGCACTGGCCGTAATCGGTCTCAGCCTCGCACTGTCGGCGTGCGGCTACAACACGATCCCGACACTCGAGGAGCAGGCCAAAGCGCGGTGGTCAGACGTTCAAAACCAATATCAGCGCCGCGCGGATCTCATCCCCAATTTGGTATCAATTGTGCAAGGTTATGCCGCGCAGGAAAAGAACGTTCTCACCGCTGTCGTAGAGGCGCGAGCAAAGGCCACACAGATCAAGCTAGATGCCTCTGATCTCACCGATCCGAGCAAGGTAAAAGCCTTTCAGGACGCGCAGAACCAGTTGACTGGTGCGCTCGGCCGGTTGTTGGCAGTAACCGAGAATTACCCGGATCTCAAATCCAACTCCAACTTCCTGGCATTGCAGTCGCAACTCGAAAGCACTGAGAACCAGATCTCAATGGCGCGGCGCAACTACATCGCTTCAGTACGGGATTACAATCTGTCACTGCGCACATTCCCGACGGTGCTCTGGGCGAAGACGGCTTTTTCCGGTAACCAGCCAATGGCGGAGTTCGCTGCGAGTGAGGGTTCGGAAAAGCCGCCTGTGGTGAAGTTCTGATGATCATCTGAAGATGATCGCGTGGGCTGACTTTTCGCGACAAAAACGGTGGTCATCCTACCCGTTGGCGCACCGGATAGTGAGGCACCTCATGCGTATAGGCTCAAAGCATTGCTGCGTAATCCCTTGCGCGCTCGACTACAGTTCTGCCGGAGGAGCAAAGGCATGGGACACAGACTGACCACTGCACTAATCTTCCTCAATGCCATGGGTTTCTTCGCGTGCGTGATCCTAATTGCGGCGAACGGCAACCAGACGCCCGACGTGGCAATACATTTCACCCGTGCGATCCAATCCTCGATTCGAATGTTTGTCCTCGGAGTTGGACTTCCGCTAGCCGCCTGGGAAATCGCTGCTGCTGAATTTGACCGGTCTAATGCCAAGGTTAGATTACTTGAATCCTGGACAACGTATCTTTTGCTGGTTGTTTCATGGGCGTTGTTTTTCATTGCAGCGTGGCGGCTACCGACGTTGATCATTTATGGCTTGAGGGCTTGAGCCTTGCTGCCCATCTGGAACACGTCCTGCTGCCAGCCATGTCATTCGATGATGAACCGCCAATGCTGAACTAGCCATCGCGAGTACGTCTTGAGCACAATGGGTAAGTCCGATGCGGATTTTGCGTTTTTTCTTGCTTGTCGCATCTGTCGTCGGGGCGGTCTACATTTTTCATGCCCTTGATATCGGAACTATCCCAGGTACGGAACGGTCGATAGCTTGGCTGTTTGGGCTAGGACTGGTCTTAAATATCATCTTTCTTCTTTTCTGCGGTCCGATCGTTACCGGAAATTCGCGGTTCACCTACCTTCTTCGTCTTTGGTACGATGCCAAAATGCGTGAACTCAGAGAACGCGCGGGTGAGCCGCCGCGATTGGACTGAGAGGTTGGCCCACGCGATCGACTGAAATTCTGAACGGAGAGAAATATGCGCTGGGATGATTTTCGCCGCAGTAGCAACATCGAAGACGACCGCGAGGCGAGCGCGTCGCGCGGTGGCGGCTTGGGCATACCTGGCGGCGGTGGTGGACTTGGTATCGGTATGATCATCATTCTCGGCTTGATCGGCTGGGCACTAGGTATCGATCCGAGCGTCCTCATCGGCGGCGCACAGATCCTCACCGGCGGTGGACAGGCCACGCAGCAGAGTGGCCCAGCTCCCGAGGTCGAGACCGGCACGCCAAACGACCCGACCGGTCAATTCGTAGCCGCGGTGTTGGGCAGCACGGAGGATGTTTGGACCGAGATCTTCGCCTCCAATGGGCGTACCTATCACCCGCCGAAGCTGCGGCTCTTTTCCGGCTCGGAACCGACCCCGTGCGCTTTTGCAAGGTCGGCCATGGGGCCGTTTTATTGCCCGCGGGATCAGCGCGTTTATCTCGATACTTCGTTCTTCAACGATCTGCAGAATAAGTTTGGCGGCTGCTCGAACAGCAAGGCCTGCCAATTCTCAGAAGCCTACGTCATAGCGCATGAGGTCGGCCATCACGTGCAAGATGAGCTCGGTATCCTGCCGCGCGTGACGCAAGCCCAGCAGGCTGCATCGAGCCAGGCGGATGCGAACGCGCTCCAAGTCCGCGTCGAGTTGCAAGCCGATTGCTTTGCTGGCATATGGGCAAATCACGCCCAGCAAAGGTATAGCTTCCTTGACCCGGGCGATGTCGATCAGGCCCTACAAACCGCCTCAGCCATTGGCGATGATCGGCTGCAAAGGGAAACGCAGGGCTATGTAGTCCCGGACGCATTCACCCACGGCACTTCGGCGCAGCGCAAGCGTTGGTTTTTGAACGGCTTCAACTCGGGCAAAATTTCCGACTGCAATACCCTGTCGGCGGCCTCGTTATAGGTTGGCTGGCGTAACTCAGCGAATGCCGCTTTTGATGCTGCGGACG
>Ga0187778_10000452_pt1 | contig 29061 bp, 28 predicted proteins | sample 1015_Q2_SP5_20_M_FD_132418 | JGI IMG/M metagenome (GOLD analysis project Ga0187778, IMG submission 132418) | Tropical peat soil microbial communities from peatlands in Department of Meta, Colombia - 1015_Q2_SP5_20_MG | ecosystem: Environmental > Terrestrial > Soil > Wetlands > Peat | place... | reverse complement strand
CGGTGCCCGCGCCCGCGGCGGCGCCGGCGGTGGTCCACGTGCGCGCCATCACCCGGGGCGGGGTGCCGCGGGCGGCCTCGGTCGCTGCCGCGCTGTCCGAGGAGGCCGAGGTGTACGGCGCCCTCGTCCTCGGGACCCGCGACTACGTGCGCAAGAACGGGTTCACCGACGCCGTGATCGGGCTCTCAGGGGGCATCGACTCGTCGCTCGTGGCGGTGGTCGCCGTGGACGCCCTGGGGGCGGCGAACGTGCACGGCGTGTCGATGCCGAGCCGCTACTCGAGCGAGGGGTCCCGGAGAGACGCCGCCGCGCTGGCCGAGGCGCTGGGCATCGAGCTGCTGACCGTGCCGATCGAGCCCGCACACGCGGTCCTGCGCGAGCTGCTGGCCGCGCCGCTCCGACGCGACCTGGTCGGTCTGCCCGACGAGAACCTCCAGTCGCGCATCCGTGGTGTCCTGCTCATGGCCCTGTCGAACGCCGAGGGGTGGATCGTGCTCACCACGGGCAACAAGAGCGAGCTGGCCACGGGCTATTCCACCCTCTACGGCGACTCCGCCGGGGGCTTCGCGGTGATCAAGGACGTGCCCAAGACCCTCGTCTACCGTCTCTGCCGCTACCGCAACACGCTGGCCGGGACCGAGCTCGTGCCCGAGGCCGTCCTGACCAAGGCGCCCAGCGCCGAGCTGCGCCCGGACCAGCGCGACGAGGACTCGCTGCCCCCCTACGAGCTGCTCGACCCGGTGCTCCAGGGTCTCGTCGAGCACGACCGGTCGATCGCCGAGCTCGTCGAGGACGGCTACCCGTCCGACGTGGTCACGAGGGTGGCGGCGCTGGTGGACCTGGCCGAGTACAAGCGTCGGCAGTCGCCGCCGGGGGTCCGCATCACGCCCAAGGCCTTCGGCAAGGACCGCCGAATGCCGATCACCAACCGCTACCGTGAGCGTCTCCCCGTGCCGTCCCGCCCCGAGGGGGGACCCGAGCGATGACCCGAGACCTCGACGACGCCCTGGCCATGTCGCTGGGCACGTCCGCCCTCGACGGACACGTCGCCGACGCCGGCGCGCTCGGGCTTGCCGCGCTCCAACGCCTGCTGGGGGGCTACGTCTGGGTGGAGCGCCGCAGCTTCGAGGTGCTCGGTTCGTGGGTGGCCAACGAGACCGTGCCCGAGGCGCGCATCGCCTTCGACGTCCAGAGCCGCTACCACGCCTGGCATGCCGAGCTGTTGGCCGAGCGCATGCCGGCCGTCGAGGACGTCGACCCCGCCGGGTTCGTGCTGCCGCCGAGCGCGGAGGTCGACCGTCTCCTCGCCTCGCTCGGCGGCGCGCCCGGCTCGGGCCCGGGCGGCGTGCTGGGGCCGTCGAGCGGCGGCACGCTCCTGCGCCTCGTGGGCCTGGCCCGGGTCCTGCTGCCGCGCCTCTCGGCCCAGTACGCGCGCCATCTCCAGCGCTGTGCGCTGGTGGCCGACGCCCCGCTGGCCCGGGCCCTGCGCCTGGTCCTGCGCGACGACCGGGAGGCCTGGGTGGGGACCGAGGCCATGGTCCAGGCCCTGGTCCGGCGCCCGAACGACGTGGCAGTCGTCACCGCCCACCAGCAGGCGCTGGAGGAGCTGGTGGCGGGGGCGGGACCGGGCGTCGTGCCCTGGCCCGTCCCCGGTCCCGCCGGGCACTAGAGGCGTTCGTTGGCCCGCGCAAGCTTGCGCGGATCCGACCGTTGCCACAAAGACCGAGGTCAACGGGCACGACTCGCGGAACGGGGGTCTTGACGTGGCCAGTAGACTTCATCCACAGGTCTTGCTCGCTCGATAGCCCGGGGAGGCGGATGTCGTAGAGCGGACGACGACGGTGTGTGCCCAGGTCGGACGGCACGTGCCGGTGGCAGAGATCTTCTCGCCGGCTCCCCTGGCCGGCACAGGCGACGAAGGGTTTCGAGACGTTGGCGAAAGAGCGCGTCGAGCGAGATGAGGAAGACCTCGTCCGGCTCTACCTGACCGACATCGGGCAGTACCCGCTGCTCACCAAGGACGACGAGGTGCGCCTGGCCCAGACCATCGAGGCGGGCCGCGAAGCGGAGCAGGAGCTGGCCGCCGCCACCAAGGCCGTCACCCCGACCAAGCGCCGCGAGCTGCGTCGCAAGGTCGCCACCGGCGAGGCCGCCCAGCAGACCTTCGTCCAGTCCAACCTCCGGCTCGTGGTCTCCATCGCCAAGAAGTACCAGGCGTCGGGCCTCCCGCTCCTCGACCTCATCCAGGAGGGGAACCTCGGCCTGATGCACGCGGTGGAGAAGTTCGACTGGCGCAAGGGCTTCAAGTTCTCCACCTATGCCACCTGGTGGATCCGCCAGGCCATCACCCGCGGTATCGCCAACACCGGGCGCACCATCCGCCTGCCGGTGCACGCCGGTGACACCCTCGCCCGGGTCCAAAAGGCCCAGGCCCGCCTCGAGCTCAAGTTCGGTCGTCCCGCGACCCTCGCTGAGCTCGGGGCCGAGGTCGAGATGCCCGAGGACAAGCTCATCGAGGCGCTGCGATTCCGCGCGGAGCCGCTGTCGCTCTCCGAGCCCCTGCGCGAGGACGGTGACGCCGAGCTCGGGGACGTCGTGGAGGACCGCTCCGCCGAGTCGCCCTTCGAGGTGGCGGCGACCTCCCTGCTGCCCGACGAGATCAACCGGCTCCTCTCCCCGCTCGACGAGCGCGAGCGCGAGATCCTGCGGTTGCGCTTCGGCCTCGACCGGGGCGAGCCGCGCACGCTCGAGGAGGTCGGCGAGCACTTCAACCTGACGCGCGAGCGGATCCGCCAGATCGAGGCGCGCGCCATGTCGAAGCTGCGCCACCCCTCCTCCGACACCGGCGCCCGCGACCTGCTGACGGTCTGATCGCGGCATCGTCCCAGGTCAACGGGCCTGGGACGGAGCCAGTGCCACGGGTAGGATCGTTCCCCGTGAAGAAACTCATCATCCTCGCCGTCCTCATCGCCCTCGGGTTCATCGCCGCCAGGCGCCTGCGCGAGGCCTGATCCCGCCCCGGCGGGCCGGCCTGCCGGCCGGGCGCCCGGCGCTCAGGTCGGGTGCCGGCCCCGCTGGGCCAGGCGCCACACGAGCAGCAGCGCGCCGGTCGCGGCCAGCGCGCCCCCCGAGATCGCCGCCGCCGCCGGCAGGCTGGGCACCGGCACGCGGTCGCGCAGGCGGACCGGCCGGGTGAACTGGCGGACCTCCCAGTCGCGTTCGCGCGCCAGGCGCGCCAGGACGCGGTCGGGGTTCACCGCGACCGGGTGGCCGACGACCTCCAGCATGGGCACGTCGGTGTAGCTGTCGCTGTAGGCGTAGGACTCGGCGAGGTCGATGTGCTCGAAGAGCGCCAGGTCCCGGATGGCATCCGCCTTGAAGGGCCCGTAGGCGTAGAAGGCCATCTCCCCGGTGTAGCGGCCGTCGAGGTCCACGACCGCCCGGCTGGCGATCGCCCCGTCGACCCCCAGGTACTCGGCCAGCGGCTGGACGATCTCCTCGGGAGAGGCCGAGACGATGTACACCCTCCGCCCCTGGGCCTGGTGGAGTTCGATGAGGTCCAACGCCTCCGCGAAGATGATCGGCTCGACCACCTCGTCGAGCGCGTCGCGCACGATGCGCGACACCTCGCGCTGGTCCCAGCCCCTGGTGAGCGCCAGCACCTGCTCACGCACCCGGGCCAGCTTCTGCTCGCTCGCACCGAGATGGATGTAGACGAGCTGCGACGCCAGCGCCCGAGCGATGGTGGCCCTCGACACGAGCCCGCCTCGGTAGAGGGGGCGCCCGAAGGCGGCGATCGACGCCCGGGCGATCACCGTCTTGTCGAGGTCGAAGAAGGCGGCCTCCACGACCGTGAGTCTACGAGCGCGAGGCCCCGACGAGATTGCGCTGCACGGCGTCCTCGGCATCGCCGGCGACCCTCCGACTCCACCGGCGCGTGCACCGGCTGGTGTTCCCGACCGTCGTCGCCAGCTGCGCGTCGTGCACTTCGCGGTCGACCCCCGGGACGTGGGGAGCTGGAGTACGCAGGGCTGGCCCGGCCAGCGACGGCGCGGGGAGGAGGTCACGACGCATGGGGCCCGGGGTGCGCTGCGGGTGGCCGACGCGGGCCCGAGGGTGGCCGGCACCCGGCCCGTACCGGGACTCCCGACGTTCAGACCGTCCTGGCCGACGACAGCGGCCAGATCCTGCCGGTCTTCCAGGGACGGCGCGGATCCCGGGGATCCAGCGCGCCGCCTGGTGGCGGCGGGCATGGTGGGGGCGTGGGAGGGCCAGCTCGCCACCCTGAACCCCCGACGACGAGCTGATCGCAGGTCCCGACACCGACGTGGCCGAGCTGAAGGGTTGAACGCGGAGGGTGGCGCCTGCCCGGACGCCGACCCCGAGCGGCTCGCCGTCCTAATTGCCCGCTCGCGCGCCGAGTAAGTATCGTCACCCCGTTCCAGCGGGAGTTGCCGCGCCCGGCGCCGCCTCCCCGCCCCGGATCCGAGCACTGACCATTCCAATCCGCACCGAGGGCCCTCGCCGGTACCTGGCGGGCCCGACCGAAGGGAGCAGCACCCCATGACCCACCTCCTCGCGGCTGAAGGGGGGTACCAGGCCTTCACCCTCACGAGCGCGGAGAAGGCCTGGATCGCCGTGGCCTTCGCGGCGGCCGTCTTCGGCATCGTCATGGGCCTGATCCTCGTACGCGGCGTCCTGCGGGCGGACCAGGGGACCTCGGCCATGCAGGCCATCGCCAAGGCAATCCAGGAAGGGGCCCAGGCCTTCCTCAACCGCCAGTTCCGGGCCATCGGGATCATCGTGCTGCCCCTGGCCATCCTCATCTTCTTCACCGCCACCCAGGTGGTCCGCCCCGACGGGTCGCAGGCTCTGAGCTTCGGGGCGGCCGGCGCCTTCCGGGTGCTGTGCTTCCTCGGGGGCGCGCTCATGTCGGGGCTCACCGGCTTCATCGGCATGAGCGTCGCCGTGCGCGGCAACGTGCGCACGGCGGCCGCGGCCCGCGAGGGCAAGATGCCGGGCGCCCTGAAGGTGGCGTTCCGCACCGGTGCGGTCACCGGCATGCTGTGCGTGGGCCTGGGTCTGCTCGGGATCACGGTGATCGTGGCCGTGTTCCAGAACACGGCCACCGCCGTGCTGGTCGGCTACGGCTTCGGCGCCTCGCTGCTCGCCCTGTTCATGCGTGTCGGCGGCGGCATCTTCACCAAGGCGGCCGACGTGGGCGCCGACCTGGTGGGCAAGGTCGAGGCCGGCATCCCCGAGGACGACCCCCGTAACGCGGCGACCATCGCCGACAACGTGGGTGACAACGTGGGCGACTGCGCGGGGATGGCCGCCGACCTCTTCGAGTCCTTCGTCATCACCATCGTCGCCGCCATCATCCTCGGCTTCTCCGCCTTCAGGACCCTGGGTGCGCAGCACGCGGCCCAGGCCGCCAAGGCGGTGGTCTTCCCGATCATCGTGCCGGCCATCGGCATCGTGGCCGCGGCCATCGGCGTCTACGTGGTACGGGCCCGGCCGTCGGACAAGAGCGCGATGGCCCCCATCAACCGCGGCTTCTGGACGGCCGCCGCCCTCACCGTGCTGGGCGCGGGCCTGGTGGCCGGCTTCTACCTGCACTACATGAAGGCGTTCTACGCGGTGCTCACCGGCGTGCTCCTGGTGCTGGTGGCCAGCCAGATCACCGAGCACTTCACCTCCACCGAGCGCAACCCCGTGCACGAGATCGCCGAGTCGGCCCGCACCGGCCCGGCCACCACCACGCTGGCGGGCATCTCCATCGGCCTCGAGTCCTCGGTGTGGGCCATCATCGCCATCGCCATCGCCCTGGCCGTGGCCCTGGGGCTCGCCGGAGGGAACATCTCGCTGGCCTTCTATCTGATCTCGCTGGTGGGCATCGGCATGCTCTCGACCGCCGGCATGGTCGTCTCCGAGGACAGCTTCGGTCCCGTGTCCGACAACGCGGCCGGCGTGGCCGAGATGTCGGGCGAGTTCACGGGGGAGGCCGAGCGCGTCATGGTGTCGCTCGACGCCGTGGGCAACACCACCAAGGCGGTCACCAAGGGCGTGGCCATCGGCTCCGCGGTCATCGCGGCGTTGTCGCTGTTCGCCTCGTTCATCGAGACCATCGGCAGCCAGCAGAAGCCGGCGGTCACCGGCCCGTCGGTGTTCAAGCTGTTCCAGATCAACGTGGCGGACCCCAAGACCTTCATCGGCCTGCTCATCGGGGGGTCCGTGGCGTTCATCTTCTCGTCGCTCGCAATCCGCGCCGTGGGCCGCTCGGCCGGCACCGTGGTCCACGAGGTGCGCCGCCAGTTCCGCGAGCACCCGGGGATCATGGACTACACCGAGAAGCCCGAGTATGGCCGGGTCATCTCCATCTGCACGACGGCCGCCCAGCGCGAATTGGCCACCCCGGCCCTCCTCGCCGTGCTCACCCCGGTCGTGGTTGGCTTCGGCATCGGGTACCTCGCGCTCGGCGCCTTTCTGGCCGCGGCCATCCTCACCGGCCAGCTGATGGCCAACTTCCTGTCCAACTCGGGCGGCGCGTGGGACAACGCCAAGAAGTACATCGAGGACGGCCACGAGGGCGGCAAGGGCTCGGAGGCGCACAAGGCCGCCGTCATCGGCGACACGGTGGGCGACCCCTTCAAGGACACCGCCGGTCCCGCCCTCAACCCGCTCATCAAGGTGATGAACCTGGTGTCGCTGCTCATCCTGCCGGCGATCATCACCCTCCAGCACAAGGGCGTCCGCTACGTCATCGCCGCCGTGGCCCTGGTGGTCGTGCTCGGCGCCATCGCCTTCTCCAAGCGCAAGACCGAGGGCTTCGGCCACGAGGAGCACGAGGAGGAGATCGAGGAGCGCACACCGGCGGCCTCCGCCGCGGCGGCGGAGGCCTGAGGACGGTCCGGTCCCCCCGGGTCCCCCGCCCGCGGCGCCGGGCTCGCCCGGGCACCGGCCCTCGCGGCGTGGACCCCGGACGGTGTCGTCCCTGGTGAGAGCGCTGTGGCGCCCCCGGACCGGTCACCGGCCCGGGGGGCGGTGTTGACACCGGCGCGTCCCAGCCTTCACTCTTCCCCTCGACCATGGCTCCTCCCACACGAACCTCCGGTACCGCCGACGGCAAGCCGCTCGTCATCGTCGAGTCGCCGGCCAAGGCGCGCACCATCGCCCGGCTCCTCGGCCCCGACTTCGTCGTCGAGTCCTCGGTGGGCCACATCCGCGACCTGCCCCGGCGGGCGGGCGAGGTCCCGGCCGCCTACAAGGGCGAAGGATGGGCGCGCCTTGGCGTGGACGTCGACAACGGCTTCAAGCCGCTCTACGTCGTCGCGCCCGAGAAGAAGGACGTGGTCTCGAGGCTCAAGTCGCTGCTCAAGCAGGCGAGCGAGCTCTTCTTGGCGACGGACGAGGACCGCGAGGGAGAGTCCATCGCCTGGCACCTGACCGAGGTCCTCTCGCCAACCGTGCCGGTCAAGCGGATGGTGTTCCACGAGATCACCCAGCAGGCCATCGAGCGGGCGGTGGAGGAGTGGCGCGAGCTCGACCGCCGCCTTGTCGACGCGCAGGAGGCGCGGCGGATCCTGGACCGGCTCTACGGCTACGAGGTCTCCCCCGTGCTGTGGAAGAAGGTCATGCCCCGGCTCTCGGCCGGCCGGGTCCAGAGCGTGGCCACCCGCATGATCGTCGAGCGTGAGCGGGCCCGCATGGCCTTTCGCGCCGCGACCTGGTGGGACGTGGAGGGCACCTTCGACTCGGAGGGGCGCAGCTTCGGGGCGACGCTGGTGGCGGTCGGCGGCCGGACGGTGGCCACCGGGCGCGATTTCGACACCACCGGCGCGCTGACCGGGCGCGCCGAGGTGGTGCTGCTCGGGGAGGCGGAGGCTGCCGGGCTCGTCGAGGGACTCTCGGGCCGTCCCTTCACCGTCAAGAGCGTCACCGAGAAGCCCTTCCGGCGCTCGCCCGCCGCGCCCTTCATGACCTCCACCCTCCAGCAGGAGGCCAGCCGCAAGCTGCGCTTCGGCGCCCAGCGGACCATGCAGGTGGCGCAGCGCCTGTACGAGCAGGGCTGGATCACCTACATGCGCACGGACTCGACGGCGCTCTCGGACGAGGCGCTGGGCGCGGCGCGCTCGCAGGCCGCCGCGCTCTACGGGCCCGAGTTCGTGCCCGACGCCCCGCGTCGCTACGAGCGCAAGGTGAAGAACGCGCAGGAGGCGCACGAGGCCATCCGCCCGGCCGGCGGGGTGTTCCGCACGCCCGAGGACGCGGGCACCAGCCTGCACGGGGACGAGCTGCGCCTCTACGAGCTGGTCTGGAAGAGGACGGTCGCGTCGCAGATGGCCGACGCCACCGGCACCAGCGCGCAGGTGCGGCTGGTGGGGACGCCGGCGGCCGCGGGATCCGAGGAGGCCGAGTTCGCGGCCTCGGGCACGGTGATCACCTTCCCGGGCTTCCTTCGCGCCTACGTCGAGGGCTCCGACGACCCCGACGCCGAGCTCGCCGAGCGCGAGGTGGTGCTGCCGCCGCTGGAAGCGGGCCACACGGTGTCGGCGACCGAGCTCGAGGCCAAGTCGCACGCGACCCAGCCACCCGCCCGCTATACCGAGGCGTCGCTGGTCAAGGCGCTCGAGGAGCTCGGCGTGGGCCGGCCCTCGACCTACGCCAGCATCCTCGGCACCATCCAGCAGCGGGGATACGTCTGGCACAAGGGGAGCGCGCTCGTGCCCTCGTTCACCGCCTTCGCGGTGGTCGGGTTGCTCGAACGCTACTTCTCGGAGCTGGTGGACTACGGGTTCACCGCCTCGATGGAGGACGACCTCGACGAGATCGCCCAGGGCGAGCGTGAGGCCCTGCCGTGGCTCACCGCCTTCTACTTCGGCGGCGAGGGCAACGGTCACGAGCCGGGTCCGGGGCTCAAGGACGTCGTGGCGTCCCACCTCGGCGAGATCGACGCCCGCGAGGTGAATTCGATCCCGATCGGGGCCGACGACGAGGGCCGCGAGATCGTCGTGCGGGTGGGCCGCTACGGGCCCTACCTCCAGCGCGGCGAGGAGCGCGCCTCGATCCCCGACGACCTCCCCCCCGACGAGCTCACCGTCGACAAGGCGGACGAGATGCTGCGCGCCCCCTCGGGCGACCGCGAGCTCGGCACGGACCCCGAGACGGGGCACGTGGTCTACGCCAAGTCGGGCCGTTTCGGCCCGTACGTGCAGCTGGGCGAGCTGGTCGAGGGCGGAGAGAAGCCGCGCACGGCGTCGCTGTTCAAGACCATGTCGCTCGACGCGTTGAGCCTGGCCGACGCGCTGGAGCTGCTGCGCCTGCCACGCAACGTCGGCAAGGACCCCGACAGCGGCGAGGACATCGTCGCCCTCAACGGGCGTTTCGGTCCCTACTTGAAGAAGGGCACCGATACGCGCAGCCTGGAGACCGAGGAGCAGCTGCTCACGGTGACCGTCGACGAGGCGCAGGCGCTCTTCGCCCAGCCCAAGATGCGCCGCGGCCGCGCCGCGGCGGCCGCGCCGCTGCGCGAGCTGGGGCCGGACCCGGAGACCGGTGCGCCCATGGTGCTGCGCGCCGGTCGCTACGGGCCCTACGTCACCGACGGGACGACCAACGCGTCGTTGCGCACGGGGGACGACCCCGAGACCGTCTCGCCCGAGCGTGCCGCGGAGCTGCTGGCGGACCGACGAGCCGCCGGCCCTTCCCCGAGGCGGGCGAAGAAGGCGGGGGCGAAGAAGGCGGCCGGCACGAAGAAGGCGGCCGGCACGAAGAAGGCGGCCGGCACGAAGAAGGCGGCCGGCACGAAGAAGGCGGCCGGCACGAAGAAGGCGGCCGGCACGAAGAAGGCCGCGGCGAAGTCGGCGGTCGGCCCCGACGACGGCGCGGACGGCTGACCGGTGGCCGACCGGGGTCGGCTGATCGCCCTGGAGGGCATCGACGGATGCGGGAAGACCACCCAGGCGCACCGGCTCGCCGAACGCCTGGGTGCGCTGTACACCGCCGAGCCCGGCGGCACTCCCCTCGGGTCACGGTTGCGCGCCGTGCTGCTCGACCCCGCGCTGCCCGCGATCTCGGCGAGGTCCGAGGCGCTGCTCATGGCTGCCGACCGCGCCGAGCACGTCGACCGGGTGATCCGCCCCGCGCTCGAGGCCGGCCGCTGGGTGGTGACCGACCGGTTCTCGGGGTCCACCCTCGCCTACCAGGGCTACGGACGGGGACTCGCGGTCGAGGACCTCGGCGTCGTGGTGGCCTGGGCGGCGGACGGCACCGAACCGGACCTCGTGGTCCTGGTCGACGTCCCGCTGACCGTGGCGCGGGCGCGCCTGGGCTCGACCCGCCCCGACCGGCTCGAGGGGCTCGACGAGTCGTTCCACGACCGCGTGCGCCGGGGGTTCCTGGCGCTTGCAGCCGCGGACCCGGCGCGCTGGGTCGTCGTCGACGGCACCGGTGCGCCGGACGAGGTCGAGGCCGAGGTGGCGCGCGCCAGCACCGCGCGCCTGGGCGCGCCGTGAGCACCGCGCGCCTGGGCGCGCCGTGAGCACCGCGCGCCTGGGCGCGCCGTGAGCACCGCGCGCCTGGGCGCGCCGTGAGCACCGCGTCCGGGGCCATCGGCGCTGCCGTCCCCGGCGTCGGCGAGGTGCCGGTGGCCGCGCTCTTCGCGGACGTGGTCGGCCAGGACGCGGCGGTCGCCCAGCTGCGGGCCGCGGCTCGCCGACCCGTCCACGCCTATCTGTTCGTCGGCGACATCGGCGGCGCGCGCACCGAGTTGGTGCGCGGCTTCGCGGCGGCGCTGCTGTGCCCCTCGGGCGGTTGCGGGCATTGCGAGGCCTGCCGGCGGACGCTGGCCGGGGTGCACCCGGACCTCGTCGAGTTCGAACGGGCGGGGTCCTCGTTGAGCGTCGAGGACGCGCGCCGCATCGTCCGCCTTGCGGCGCGCCGTCCCCTGGAGGCGCACCGGCAGGTGATCGTCGTCCCCGACGTGCAGCTGGCGCGGGTGGCCGCCCCGGTGCTCCTCAAGACCCTGGAGGAGCCGGCCGGCCCGACCTTCTTCGTCTTGCTGGCCGACTTCGTCCCGGCGGACCTGGCCACCATCGCCAGCCGGTGCGTGCGCGTCGACCTGCGGGCCGTCCCCACGCCCGAGCTCGCGGCGTGGCTCGAGAGCCGGGGGATCGAGCCGGTGCTGGCCGCGGACCTGGCCGAGGCGGCCGGCGGCAGCGTGGATCGCGCCCGCATCCTGGCCGACGATGCGGGGTTCGCGGCGCGCCTGGCGCTGTGGCGCTCGGTCCCCGCTCGGCTCGACGGGACGGGCGCGTCGGTCGGCGCGCTGGCCGCCGAGCTCGTGCGCGCCGCGGACGACGCCGTCGAGCCGCTGCGCGAACAGCACCGCATCGAGCTCGAGGCGCTGGCTGCCGCGGCCGAGCAGGCGGGGGCACGCGGGGTGCCCGGGCGCAAGGAGATCGAGGACCGCCAACACCGGGCCGAGCGGCGGTGGCGGACGGACGAGCTGCGCGCCGGACTGGCCACCCTGGCCGCCGCCTACCGCGACCGCCTGGTGGCCGCGGCCGAGCGCGGGGAACCGGGCGCGGTGGGATCCGACGCCCGGCTGCGGGCTCTGGCGGGGTCGGTGGCCGCGGTGGAGGAGGTCGCCGTGGAGCTCGTGCGCAACCCCAACGAGACGCTCATGCTCGAGGCCCTGCTGGTGCGTCTGTCGGGGGTCGCCGGGTAGCGGCGCCGGTGCTCGGGCCCATCGGGGCCGCGCGCGGCGTCGGGTAGCCTGGTCGATCGCGTCGCCTGGGTAGCTCAGCCGGTAGAGCAGCGCACTCGTAATGCGCAGGTCAGGGGTTCGAGTCCCCTCCCAGGCTCCCTCCCGCACCTCGGCGGTCCCCCGGCGCGCCAGCCGGTGAGTATGGTGCATTCGTGGCCGATCGGGCGCGTTTCAGCGAGCTCACCATGGAGTACATGCAGCCGCTGTACACGGCCGCGTTGCGCATGACCCGCAACCCGGCCGATGCCGAGGACCTGGTCCAGGAGACCTTCCTCAAGGCCTACCGCTCCTTCGACCGCTTCGAGGAGGGGACCAACCTCAAGGCCTGGCTCTACAAGATCCTGACGAACACCTACATCAACGCCTACCGCTCGGCCAAGCGCCGGCCCGAGCGAGCGGACGTCGAGGACGTCGAGGACCTCTATATGTACCGCCGCCTCAGCGAGCTCCAGGGTCTCGAGACGGGGGTCTCGGCCGAGGAGGAGGTGCTGAGCCACATCACCGACGACGAGGTCAAGCAGGCCATCGAGTCGCTGCCCGAAGCGTTCCGCATCGCCGTGCTCCTGGCCGACGTGGAAGGTTTCTCCTACAAGGAGATCGCCGAGATCACCGACGTCCCGATCGGCACGGTCATGAGCCGGATCCACCGGGGAAGAAGGGCTCTGCAAAAGGCGTTGACCGAATATGCGGCGGGGCTGGGCCTGGTCACGGCCTCGGATCCGGGCCGGTAGCCGGGTGACGGCACAGGAGGACGTGGGGATGGGGACCGGAGAGTCCGGCGACGATTGCAGCGAGTCGATCGAGCGGCTCTACACCTATCTCGACGGGGAGCTCACCGACGCGCGGCGGGCCGAGATCAAGCGCCATCTCGACGAGTGCCCACCCTGCCTGGATGCCTTCGACTTCGAGGCCGAGCTCCGCTCGGTGATCGCCAGTCGCTGCAAGGACCGGGTGCCCGAAGCCCTGCGTGAGCGCATCCACACCGCGCTCGTGGAAGAGGAGCGGCGGCGCCAGTCCACCGGCAACTGACCCTTCCGTCACCTGCCCGTCAGGCCGAAGACGACCAGGTCACACGGTTGTTGGCCGATCGCGGAATCTCGCACTTCACCCCGACGCGCGTCGTGCCGATGGGACTGCGACAACTCCAATTCGGAGCGGCGCAGCACCGCACGGGGGGAGGGCGGACATGGAGGACCACATCGAGCACATCAAGGGCTCGATCGGCGGGTCGTTCTTCAAGGGTCACGGCCGGCCGTCGAGGAGCTTCGCCCGCAACCGCGTGTGCGCCGAAGACGAGTGTGCGACGCGGCTGTCCATCTACAACGAGGGCGACTACTGCTACCTCCACGAGCCCCAGGCCGCACCTCGCCTGCGGGGCCGGAAGATCGCCTGACCCCGCACCCGAGCCCGGCCGCCCCGCACGGCGCCGGCCTTTCTAGACTGTGGCGGTGAGCACCCCCGTGTCGTGGGAGACGGCCGAGCGCGTCGCCACCTGGGTCGGGGCGGGACGCCCGCTGGGGCCCGCCGGCCAGGCCCGGCCGCTCGACGAGATCACCTGGACGTCGCTGCGCGACGACTTCGCCGAAGCCACCTCGCGCGCCGAGGAGCTGGTGATCGAGGCCACCGGGCTGCGGCCCGCGTCGGGGCCCGCCCAGGCGCAGGTCGTCGACCGGACGGGGTGGGTGCGCGCCAACCTGGTGTCGTTCCGCCGTCTCCTCGAGCCCGCCCTGGCCAAGATGGAGGCGGCCGCGCCGACCTCGGGCCCCCTCGCCGCCGCCACCCGCGCGGCCACCGGCGCGCAGCTGGGCCTGGTGCTCGGGTGGATGTCGACGCGCGTCCTCGGGCAGTACGACCTGCTCTTCGCCGAGAGCGCGGACACCGACATCGGCGGGATGGTCTCCTACGTCGGGCCCAACATCGTCGCCCTCGAACGCCGGCACGCCTTTCCGCCTCGCCAGTTCCGCATGTGGATCGCGCTGCACGAGGTGACCCACCGGTGCCAGTTCACGGGTGTCCCGTGGCTGCGCGACCACTTCCTCTCCTTGGTCGAAGAAGGGTTGTCGGGCATGCCCACGGACCCGCGCCGGCTGGCGGAGGCACTGCGGCGCGCCGGCCATGCCGTGCGCGGGGGGCGCAACCCCCTGGAGGACGCGGGCATGCTCGGGCTGGTCGCGCCACCCGAGCAGCTGGAGGTCATCGGGCGGATCCAAGCCCTCATGAGCCTGCTCGAAGGCCACGGGGACGTGACCATGGACCGGGTGGGCGGTGACGACGTGCCCGACGCCGCCTGGTTCTCCCGCGTACTGCGCGAGCGGCGCAAGAACATGGGGCCGCTCAGCCGGTTGCTCATGCAGCTCGTCGGGCTGGAGGCGAAGATGCGCCAGTACGAGCAGGGCGAGCGCTTCATCGCCGCGGTGGAGGACGCGGGGGGCCCCGGACTCCTGGCCCGGGTGTGGGAAGGCCCGGAGAACCTCCCGACCATGGACGAGATCCGCCATCCCGAGCAGTGGGTGGCGCGCGTGGCCACGCCGACGCTGTCCGCGGGCTGATGGGCGGGGGACCCGAGGACCTGCTCGGGCGCTGCACCTTCCCGGCACCGGGGTCGTCACTGGTGTGCGCGGTGTCGGGCGGCGCCGACTCCCTGGCCCTGCTGGCCCTGGCCGTGACCGCTGGGTGCGGGGTACGCGCCGTGCACGTGGACCACGGCCTGCGCCCTGGGTCGGCCGACGAGGCCGAGGTGGTGGCCGCCGCCGCCGCCCGTCTCGGCGCGCGCTTCACGGCCACCCGGGTGGAGGTCGGAGCGGGCCCGAACCTGGAGGCCCGGGCGCGTGCGGCGCGCCGGGCGGTGCTGGGCCCCGACGCGGCCACCGGTCACACCATGGACGACCAGGCCGAGACCGTGCTGGTGAACCTGCTGCGCGGCGCGGGGCTCGACGGCCTCGGCGCCATGGTCCCGGGACGCCGCCACCCCATCCTGTCGCTGCGCCGCAGCGACACGGCCGCATTGTGCCGCTCGCTCGGGCTGCAGGTGGTGCGCGATCCGTCCAACGAGGACCCGCGCTTCGTGCGCAACCGCGTCCGCCACGAGCTGCTGCCGCTGTGCAGTGCCATCGCCGGGCGCGACGTCGTGCCGGTGCTGGCCCGCCAGGCCGGGGTGCTGCGCGACGAAGCCGACCTTCTGGAGCTCCTCGCCGAGGGCGTCGACCCGACCGACGCCGCGACGCTCGCGACCGCACCGCGGGCGTTGTCACGCCGGGCCACGCGCCGCTGGCTCCGGGGGACGGGGGCCTACGCGCCGGACCTCGCCGCCGTCGAGCGCGTGCTGGCCGTCGCCCGCGGCGACCTCGGGGCCACCGACGTGGCCGCCACCGACGTGGCGCCGGCCACCAATGTCCGGCGCTCCGGCGGCCGCATGTGGCGCCGCCAGGCGGGGCCCGCCGGCGCGGGCGTCCGGTAGTGTCGTCGGCCGTGTCGGACCGCTGGCAGCAGGACCCCGATCTCGGCGAGGTCGTCGTCAGCGACAAGGACCTGGTCGAGCGGGTCGCCGAGCTCGGTGCGGAGATCACGGCGGACTACGTGGACCGCCCGCCCCTGCTGGTGGGCGTGCTCAAGGGCGCGTTCGTCTTCATGAGCGACATCGCCCGGGCCATCCCGCTGCCCGTGGAGGTCGACGTCATGGCCGTCGCCTCCTACGGGTCGGGCACGACCTCTAGCGGGGTGGTGCGCATCGTCAAGGACCTGGACCTCGACCTCACGGGGCGCCACGTGCTCGTCATCGAGGACATCGTCGACAGCGGCTTGACCTTGTCGTACCTCCGGCGCAACCTGCTGGCCCGGCAGCCGGCGAGCCTCGAGGTGTGCGCCCTGCTGGTCAAGGAGGGCCGCCAGCGCGCCAAGCTCGACCTGCGCTACGTCGGCTTCCACATCCCCGGGCAATTCGTGGTGGGCTATGGCCTCGATGTCGCCGAGCGCTACCGCAACCTGCCCGACGTCCGCCTCTACAAGGGGTCCGTCCCTGTCGACTGACCCCATCCGGACCGAGGTCGGGCCGTGACGGTCGACGGGGCGCGTGTCGAGCGGCTCGTGGCCGAGCTCCTGGAGGCGATCGGCGAGGACCCCACCCGCGACGGCCTGGTCGCCACCCCGCGGCGGATGGCCGCCATGTTCGAGGAGCTCTTCGCCGGGGCGGCGGTCGACCCGGCCGAGTACCTGACGGTGACCTTCGCGGCGGAGCACGACGAGATGGTGATGGTGCGCGACATCCCCTTCACCTCCCTCTGCGAGCACCACATGGTGCCGTTCATCGGCAAGGCCCACGTGGCCTACATCCCCGGCGACGACGGCCGCATCACCGGGCTGTCCAAGCTGGCCCGCCTGGTAGACGCCTACGCCCGGCGGCTCCAGGTCCAGGAGCGGATGACGTCCCAGATCGCCGACACCATGGAGCGGGCCCTGGAGCCCCGGGGGGTGCTCGTCGTCGTCGAGGCGGAGCACCTGTGCATGGCCATGCGCGGGGTGCGCAAGCCGGGGACGCTCACCGTCACCTCGGCCGTGCGCGGCCTGTTCCGGGAGGACCCCCGGACCCGGGCCGAGGCCATGGCCTTCGTGCACGGCCGCTGACCAGGCGCTCTACGCTACGGCGATGCGCCCCGCCGTCATGGGCATCCTCAACGTGACCCCCGACTCCTTCGCGGACGGCGGCCGCTACCTGGACTTCGAGGCCGCCCTGGCACACGGCATGGCCATGGCGGCGGCGGGGGCGGACGTGGTCGACGTCGGGGGCGAGTCCAGCCGGCCCGGGGCCCTCCCCGTGCCCGAGGAGGAAGAGCGTCGCCGGGTGCTCCCCGTGGTCGAGGCGCTGGCGCCGCACGTGCGGGTGTCGGTGGACACGGTCAAGCCCGGTGTCGCCCGGGCCGCGGTGGCGGCCGGTGCGACCTTGCTCAACGACGTGTCGGCCTCGCTTTGGCCCGTGGCGGCCGAGTGCGGGGTGGGGTGGGTGGCCATGCACATGCAGGGCACGCCGCGGACCATGCAGGACGCCCCCCGCTACGACGACGTGGTCGCCGAGGTGCGCGACTTCCTGGTCGCCCGCGTCGAGGACGCCGCGGCCGCGGGCGTGCACGAGATCTGGGTCGACCCGGGCATCGGCTTCGGCAAGACCGTCGACCACAACCTCTCGCTCCTGCGGCACCTGCCCGAGCTCGTCGCCCTCGGTCGGCCGGTGCTGGTGGGCACCAGCCGCAAGAGCTTCCTGGGAAAGATCGCGCCGGGGCCGGGCGGCGCGGTCTTGCCCGTCGAGGAGCGGCTGGCGGGCTCGATCGCCACCGCGACCTGGTCGATGCTCGCCGGCGCGGCCATGGTGCGGGTCCACGACGTGGCCGCCACCGTGCAGGCGGCGACGCTGGTGGGCGAGGCCCGGCTGCCCGAGCTCGAGACGGCGGCCCGGTGAGGGGGGCCCGATGAGGGGAACCCGGTGAAGGGCAAGTGGGCCGCGGGGATCCCGCCGCGCAATTTCACCTGGGTGGTCCAGGACCAGCTGGCGGTGAGCGAGCGCCCGGGCGGCTTCGCGCCGAACCACCGGAGGGTGCGCCGCCAGGAGGAGATCATCTGGCTGCGCAACCAGGGCTTCACCCGCGTGGTCTCGCTGCTCCCGTCGCCGCACAACCTGGCCGCCTACGACGAGGAGTCCATGGTCTGGTCGCACTTCCCGCTGGCGCCCTCGGGCGACGCGCGCGAGACGCTGGTCGAGCTGTACCGCAACCTCGACGGCTGGCTGCGCGCCGGCGAGCGCCTGCTGCTGCACCAGGAGGAGCTCGGCGACCGGGTGATGGGCGTGGTGGCCGGCTACCTCATCGTGTCCGGGCGCCTGCCCGGCGGCCCCCAGGCCATCGCCGCCGTCGAGCGGCTGGTCGGCCGCCAGCTCGGCCCCCAGGGTCGCGACCTCGTCGCCCAGGCGGAGTCCCTGGGTCGCGCCGTGCGCGAGCCCGACGACACCTGAGGGCGTGGCCAGCGGCGACCGGATCGAGCTTCGGGGCCTGCGGCTCCTCGCCGCGGTCGGGGTCTCCGACGGCGAGCGGGCGCGGCGCCAGCCGGTGGAGGTCGACCTCGACCTCGGGCTCGACCTGGCACCGGCCGGTGCGGCCGACGACCTGGCCGCCACCGTGGACTACGCGGCGGTGCTCGACGCCGTCGCCGCCGTGGTCACGGGGTCGGAGCACCGGCTCCTCGAGGCGCTGGCCGAGGCCGTCGCCGCTGCCGTGCTGCGCGACCGCCGGGTGGACGACGTGACCGTGTCGCTGCGCAAGCTGCAGCCGCCCGTGCCCTACGACCTGGCCGGGGCGGGCGTGCGCCTGACGCGGCGGCGGGCCTGACCGCCCGACGCCAGGCGCCCGCCGTGCGCGCCTTCCTCGGCCTCGGCTCGAACCTGGGGGACCGCCTGGCCCACCTGCGCCGGGCCGTCGCCGCCATCCCCGACGTGGTGGCCGTGTCCCGGGTCTACGAGACCGAGCCGGTGGGCGGCCCGCCGGGCCAGGGCCCCTACCTCAACGCGGTCGTCGAGCTCCACACGGAGGCGGGACCCCGGGAGCTCCTCGCCCTGGCCCGGCGGCTGGAGGCCGAGGCGGGCCGGGAGCGGGCCGAGCGCTTCGGGCCGCGCACCCTCGACGTGGACGTCCTCCTGGTCGGGGACCTGCAGGTCGAGGAGGAGGACCTGATCGTGCCCCATCCCCGGCTCTTCGAACGGCGCTTCGTCCTCGCCCCCCTGGCCGAGCTCGCCCCCGAGCTGGTGCCGCACGAAGCGTGGGAACGGGCTGGTGGCCGGGTTCGGGTCTTCGCTACACTGGGTGAGTCCTGATCCGATCGCTGTATGCGACCGGCACCCACACCGGGGCTGGAGCGCAGAAGGGGGTCTGGTGGTCACAACTCGCGTGATCGGCGCCGGCCGCGCCGGTCGCTCCCTGGCCGGAGCGCTGGCCGATGCGGGCTGCCCCGTGCTCGACGTGCTCGGGCGCGGCGACGACCCGTCCGCGGCGGCCGAGGGGGTCGACGTGCTGGTGATCGCCACGCCCGACGCCGTCGTCGCCGAGCTGGCCGCGGCCGTCCGCCCCGTGGCGGACACGGTGGTCGCCCACCTGTCGGGGGCGTTGGGCCTGGAGGTCCTGGCACCCCACGCCCGTCGCGGCTCGCTGCACCCCCTGGTGCCGCTGCCGAGCCCCGAGGTCGGCCGCCGGCGGCTGCGCTCGGGCGTGCCCTTCGCGCTCGCCGGCGACGCTGCGCTTGCCGAGCTGGTGACCGCGCTCGGGGGCACCGCCTTGCGGGTGGAGGACGACCGCCGGGTGGCGTACCACGCGGCGGCGTGCATCGCCGCCAACCACGTGGTCGCGCTGCTCGGCCAGGCCGAGCGCGTGGCCGCGCTGGCCGGTCTGCCGCTGGACGCCTTCCTCGGCCTGACCCGCGCCGCTCTCGACGACGTCGAGTCGCTGGGGGCGCACGCCGCGCTCACCGGCCCGGCGGCCCGCGGCGACGACGCCACCGTGGCACGCCATCGCGCCCTGCTGGCGGCCGAGGCCCAGGCCGAGCTCGCCGGCTACGACGCCGGCGTCGCCCTTGCCCGGCGCCTGGCGGGCGCTCCCCAGACGGGGGCGCGGGAGGCGTTGTCCTCGTGCGCGTGATCACCACCACCGCCGGCTTCGCCGACGCACTGGAGGCCGAGCGGGCCACCGGGCGAACGGTCGGCCTCGTTCCCACCATGGGCGCCCTGCACGCGGGGCACCGATCCCTCGTCGAGCGGGCCGCGGCCGAGTGCGACGTCGTGGCCGTCACGGTGTTCGTGAACCCGCTGCAATTCGGCGACGCCACCGACCTGGCGACCTACCCGCGTGATCTGGACGGTGACGTCGCCCTGGCCGAGGCGGCGGGCGCGCACGTGGTCTTCGCACCGTCGGTCGAGGAGATGTACCCCGGGTTCCCCGAGCCGCTGCAGACCTCGGTGCACGTGGCAGCGCTCGGCGACCGCCTCGAGGGGGCCTCGCGCCCCGGCCACTTCGACGGGGTGGCCACGGTGGTGGCGAAGCTCTTGTCGCTGGCCGGCCGTTGCCGCGCCTACTTCGGCGACAAGGACTACCAGCAGCTGGCGGTGGTGCGCCGCATGGCGACGGACCTGTCGCTGCCCGTGACCGTCGTCGGGTGCCCGACCGTGCGCGAGCCCGACGGGTTGGCGCTCTCCAGCCGCAACGTCCGCCTGTCGCCCCCCGCGCGCAAGGCCGCGCTGGCCCTGCGCCGCGCGCTGGACGCGGGTCTCGGCGCCCTGGCCGCGGGCGAGCGCGACGCCGGAGCGGTCGAGGCCGCCATGCGCGAGGAGCTCACGGTGGACCCGCTCGTCGAGGCGGACTACGCGGTGGCGGTGGACGCCGCCACGCTCGCACCCTTCGAGGGGCCGCTGCAGGGCGAGTTGCGCCTGCTCGTCGCCGCCCTCGTGGGCGGGGTGCGGCTCATCGACAACGACGGCACCGTCGTGACAGACGCGGCGCTCGGGGCCTCGGGCGAGGACAAGGCGACGGATGCGCGTGGCCTGGTCGCAGCTGCGTACAACGGAGAGGAGCGCTAGGGATGCGCCGGCGCATGATGAAGTCGAAGATCCACCGGGCGACGGTCACGGACGCCAACCTGGACTACGTGGGCTCGATCAGCCTCGACCCCGAGCTGATGCGCCTGGCCGACATCGTCGAGTGGGAGCAGGTCGCGGTGCTCGACATCGACAACGGCGCCCGCTTCGAGACCTACGCCATCGTGGGCGGTCCCGGCGAGGTCTGCCTCAACGGCGCGGCGGCGCGCCTGGTGCATCGCGGCGACAAGGTCATCGTCATCACCTATGCCGACTACGAGGCGGCGGAGCTCGAGGCGTTCGAGCCCCGCATCGTCCACGTCGACGTGCAGAACGCCCCGGTGGACGAGTCGACCGCCAAGCTCGAGGCCGAGTTCCGCCGCGTCGTCGCGGGCTGAGGCCCGCCGGCGACGCGCGTCGACCCGTGGGCACGACCGCCGACGTGCAACTCGACGTCCTGGTCCTGGGCTCCGGGGTGGCGGGGCTCTCAGCGGTCGTCCGGCTGACCGAGGTCCCCGGACTGCGGGTGGGAGTGCTCACCAAGGCGGAGCTGGCCGCGTCGGCCACCCGCTGGGCCCAGGGCGGCGTGGCCGCGGTCCTGGGCGACGACGAGGACTCCACCGACCTCCATCTGGCCGACACGTTGGCCGCCGGCGCGGGCATGTGCGACGTCGACGCCGTGCGCGTCCTAGTCGACGAGGGGCCGCTGCGGGTCCGCGAGCTCATCGCGCTGGGCGCCGTCTTCGACCGCGAGGCCGGCGGCGCCCTGGCCCTGTCCCGCGAGGGCGGGCACTCCACGGCGCGCGTCATCCACGCCGGCGGTGCCGCCACCGGCGCGGAGGTCGAGCGCGCCTTGGTCGACACGGTGCGCCAGAGCGCGGCCGCGGTCCTGGAGCGCTGGTTCGCGCTGGACCTGGTGGTCGACGCCGGCCGCTGCACGGGCGTCGTCGCCCTCGACCCCTCGGGCGCGCGCCAGGAGGTCGCGGCGCGCCACGTGGTCCTGGCCACGGGCGGCGCCGGCCAGCTCTATGCGGTGACCACCAATCCGGTCGAGGCCACCGGCGACGGCACGGCCATGGCGCTGCGGGCCGGGGTGCCGGTGGCGGACGTGGAGTTCTTCCAGTTCCATCCGACCGCCCTCCACCACCCCGCCATGCCCCGTCCGCTGCTCTCCGAGGCGCTGCGCGGGCACGGGGCCCTGCTGCGGGACGCGTCGGGCGAACGCTTCGTCGACGAGCTCGCCCCGCGCGACGTGGTGAGCCGGGCCATGGCGGCGCGCATGGCCGAACAGCACGTCGACCATCTCTGGCTCGATGCCACCGGGCTCGAGGCCTTCGACCAGCGGTTCCCGACCATCGCCGCGTCGGTGCGGGCCGTGGGTCTCGACCCCGCCGAGAGCTGGCTGCCGATCGCCCCGGCCGCCCATCACATCTCCGGCGGGGTCATCACCGACCTCGACGGGGCCAGCGCCATGCCCGGGCTGTGGGCGGCCGGCGAGTGCGCGTGCACGGGCGTGCACGGGGCCAACCGCCTGGCGTCCAACTCGCTGCTGGAGGGGATGGTGTTCGCGGCACGGTTGGCGGAGGCGATCGAGGCGGGGCGCGACGGCCCCGTCCCGAGCGGGGCCATGGGCCCGCTGCTGGGCGCGGGCGGCGAGGCCGGTGCCGGCGGCGAGATCGGGGCCGTCGGCCTCGCCGTGCTGGCGTCACCCGCGTGGGCCGGGGCCCGCCGGCCGCCGGCGGGTGGGGGTGGTCCCGAGTCGGGCACGGCCGAGAGCGAGGCCGATCTGGCCAAGGGCCGCGACCGGCTCCAGCGGGCGATGACCGAGGGCGCGGGCGTCCTGCGCTCCGCCGCCTCCCTCCAGGCCGCGGCGCGAGCGGTGGCGACCGTCGAGGCCGAATGCCTCGGGGCCGGGGCCGGGCCCGGGGTGGCTTCGGACCCGGGCGTCGGGCGGGCCCGTGGCGAGCTGGCCAACCTGGTCGAGCTCTCCTGGGCCCTGCTTCGCGCCGCCGACGCACGCCTCGAGACCCGCGGCGCGCACGCCCGGCGCGAGTACCCCGACCGGGACCCGGCCTGGCGCCGGCGCATCGTCCACGGGGTCGCCGAGGTGCCGGGCGAGGCTGCGCTGTGAGCGGCCCCGCGGACCTGGTCTCGGCATGGCCCTCCTCGGGCCCACCGGACCCGCCGATCGTGGCGGTGCGCGATGCCGTGGCGCGCGCCCTGGCCGAAGACGTCCTGCCCATCGGCGACCTGACCGCCGCGCTGGTGCCTGCCGCCACCGTGGCCCGTGCCGGGATCGTGTCACGTGCGCACGGCGTGCTCGCCGGCTCGCTGTGCGCCGTGGAGGCCTTCCGCCAGGTCGACCCCGCGCTGGAGGTGGACTGGCGGACGGCGGACGGGGGCGCGCTGTCGCCCGGCACGGTGGTGGGCGTCGTGCACGGGTCGTTGCGCTCGATCCTCACCGCGGAGCGCACCGCCCTCAACTTCCTCTGCCACCTCTCGGGCGTGGCCACGCTGGCCTCCCGCTACGTCGCCGTGGTGACGGCGGCCAACCCCGGCACCCGCGTGCTCGACACGCGCAAGACGACACCGGGGCTGCGCGCCCTGGAGAAGGCGGCGGTGCGCGCCGGGGGCGGCTGGAACCACCGGGCCAACCTTTCCGACGCGGTGCTGGTGAAGGACAACCACCTCGGCGGCCTTGGCATCGCCGAGGCCGTGCACCTGGCGCGCCGGTGGTGGCCGGGGCGCATGGTGGAGGTCGAGTGCGACCGCATCGACCAGGTGGCCGAGGCCGTCGACGCGGGGGCGTCCGCCGTGCTCCTCGACAACATGGGCCCGGACGACGTCGCCGCCTGCGTGGCCCTGGTGCGAGCGCGCACCGAGCCCGGCGCCCTGCTCGTGGAGGTCTCCGGCGGGGTGCGCCTCGACACCGCGGGGGCGCTGGCCGCAGCCGGTGCCGACCTGCTGTCGGTCGGCGCGCTGACGCATTCGGCACCTGCGCTCGATCTCGGGCTCGACCTGCTCGGGGACGAGGACCGCCCGGGGGACGGGCGAGAAAGCGAGGGTTGAGCGGCGTGCTGCTGGCGATCGACGTGGGCAACACCGAGACGGTGGTCGGGCTCTTCAGCCTCGGCGACGACGACACGGACCCGCCCGGGAGCCGCTCGGCGCCCCCGGTGCCGCCCGAGCCGGCCGGGCTGCTGCACCACTGGCGGCTCTCCACCGTGGACGACCGCACTCCCGACGAGCACGCGCTGCTCCTGTCGCAGCTCCTCGACCTCGACGGGATGGACGTCGGCGAGGTGGTCACGGGCATCGCCATCACGTCCTCGGTGCCCATGGTCACCACGTCCCTGCGCGACATGGCCGAGCGGTGGTTCGACGTCCCCTGCATCGTCCTCGAGCCGGGGGTGAAGTCGGGCATGCCGATCCTCTACGACAACCCCAAGGAGGTCGGGGCGGACCGCATCGCCAACGCCATCGGCGCCTACGACCTCTACGGCGGGCCATGCATCGTGGTCGACCTGGGGACGGCGACGACGTTCGACGCCATCTCGGCGGACGGCGAGTACCTGGGCGGGGCCATCGCCCCGGGAATCGCCATCTCCATGGACGCCCTCTTCCACCACGCGGCCGCGCTCCGCAGGGTCGAGCTGGTGGAGCCGCGCAGCGTCATCGGCAAGTCGACGGTGGAGTCCATCCAGTCGGGGACCCTCTACGGCTACGCCGCGCAGGTCGACGGGATGTGCACGAGGATCATGACCGAGCTCGGCCACTGCACGGTGGTGGCCACGGGCGGGCTGTCGGAGGTCATCGCGCCGCTCGCCACGACCGTCGACCACCGGGAGCCGTGGCTCACCCTCCACGGGCTGCGCCTCGTCTACGAGCGCAACGTGCGCCTCGGGTAGCGTCGACCCTCGTGGCCGACGTCCCCTACCGATTCGACCGCACGGACAGCGCCGCCGAGCTCCACGACCGCCACGGCGCCCTGGAGGCGGGGGCGGAGTCCGACGACGTCGTCGCTGTCGCCGGCCGGGTCATGCTGATGCGCCCCCAGGGCCGCCTCGCCTTCGCCACCCTGCGCGACGCATCGGGCCAGATCCAGCTCTTCGCGCTGGCCAGGACGACCGATCGCTTCGAGGAATTCGCCAAGCTGTCGCTCGGCGACTGGGTCGGGGCGCGCGGTCCGGTGGTGCGGACGAAGAAGGGCGAGCTGTCGGTCCAGGTGCGCGACTGGGTCCTGCTGGCCGAGGCGCGCCGGTCCTTCGGCGACAAGTGGAAGGGCGTGACCGACGTCGAGACCCGCTTTCGCCAGCGCGAGGTCGACCTGTGGGCCAACGAGCGGTCGCGTGAGGTGCTGCTGCTGCGCAGCCGCCTGATCAGCCGCCTGCGCCACGAGCTCGAGGACCGCGGCTTCGTCGAGGTGGAGACGCCCGTCCTGCACGCCATCCCGGGCGGGGCCACGGCCAAGCCCTTCGTGACCCACCACAACGCGCTCGACGCGGACCTGTATCTGCGCATCGCACCCGAGCTCTACCTCAAGCGCCTCGTCGTCGGAGGATTCGACAAGGTCTTCGAGATCGGCCGGGTGTTCCGCAACGAGGGCCTCTCGCCACGCCACAACCCCGAGTTCACGATGCTCGAGCTCTATCAGGCCTACGCGGACTACAACGACCTGCAGGTGCTCGTCGAGGAGCTGGTGTCGTCGCTCGCCGTGGAGCTGGTGGGCACGACGCGCCTCACCTACCAAGGACGCGGGATCGACCTCAGCCCACCCTGGCGCCGGGCGACGATGGCCGAGCTCGTCACCGAGGCGGCCGGGGTCGACACCAGCGTGCACACGCCCGTCGACGACCTGCGCCGGCGCGCCAAGGAGGCGGGGATCGAGCCGCACGACGAGTGGGGGCCGGGCAAGCTGCTGCTCGAGCTGTTCGAGAAGACCACCGAGGCCGCCCTCTGGGGCCCGGTGTTCGTGACCGACTTCCCGGCAGAGGTCTCGCCGCTGGCCCGGCGTCATCGCCACGACCCCGAGCTCGCCGAGCGGTTCGAGGCCATCGTGACCGGCCGCGAAATGGCCAACGCCTTCAGCGAGCTGGTCGACCCCGACGACCAGCGCGCCCGGTTCGAGGCGCAGGCCGCGGCGCGCGCGGCGGGCGACGAGGAGGCGATGGCGGTGGACGAGGAGTACCTCCGTGCCCTGGAGCACGGCCTCCCGCCCACCGGCGGGCTCGGCATCGGCATCGACCGCCTGGTGATGCTCCTGGCGGACGTGGCCAACATCCGCGACGTCATCGCCTTCCCGACCTTGCGGCCCGAGCGGCCGTCGTAGCGCTCGCGCCGCTCCTGCCCTCCTTCATCACTCCCTAACACCTGGCACACGGCGTGCTCACCCGGCCACGGCACGCTGAGGGTGTCGGTGCCGATGGGCGGCATCGCGGTGACGGCCATCCCGGCACCGAAGAGGAAGGGGAGCACTCGCCATGTGGAAGAAGCTCGCAGCGGCCATGGTCGTGAGCGGCGTCGCGGCACTGGGATCCGTCGGGGTCGCGGTGGCTGCCCCGTCCCCCGGCTCGGGCGGCTCGGGGGCCACACCGAATTCGGGGGGCGGCGGTCGGCACTTCACCTGTGCCGACGCACCCGCGGTCCTGGCCAAGATCCAGGGCGTCGAGGCCAAGCTCTCGACGCGGCTGCCACAGCTGCAGGCCATGGAGCAGAAGGCCAAGACCGGCAACCACACCAAGCGGGCCGCCCGCATCGACAAGCGCATCGATCGCCTCGACACGATCGACACCCGGGCCCACACCCTGGCCTCCAAGATCGAGGCGCGGTGCCCCGGTCTCACCCCCTCCTCGGGCACCGGCGGCGCCTCGGGCACCGGCGGCGCCTCGGGCTCGACCTCGAGCGCGCCCGGGGCTGCGCCCGACGGCTCGTTCGCATAGGCCTTCCGGGGTCGGTCCCGGGCCCGGCGACACCACGCCGGCACAACGATGCGACGGGAGGCCCTCGCCGCGAGATTCGCGCTTCACCCCGGCACCCCGTTTGCCGACCACTATGAGTGGTAGACCATCACTGGGTGTGGTCACAGTGGGGAGGACGTCCGATGGTCAGAAAGGTCGTCGCGTCGTTGCTGGTGGCTGGGTCCCTGACCCTGGCCCCGGCGCTGTTCCCGGGCGCGGCCGGCGCGGCGCCCAAGGCCGGCTGCACCGGCGCCGCCGCCACCTTGGCCCGTCTGCGCGCCCAGGAGGCAGCCGAGTCGGCCCGGCTGGCCACCCTCGAGGGGCAGGTCGCCCAGGCCCTGGGCGCGGGCAAGACCCATCGCGCCCATGAGCTCCAGGAGCAGGTGGCGGTCCTGACCAAGATGTCGGCCTGGCTCGCGTCCCAGGTGAGCAGCCTCCTGGCACGGTGCCCGGGCGTCGGCAGCACGGGCGGGGGGACGACGATCGTCGCCTGAGCCTTCGGGCCGACGCAACGGTCCCGGCCGGACGGGCCGGCCAAGTCCGCTCGGTCCGTTCGGTCGGGACCGGCGCGACCGCCGGCCGTGCCTCGTCCTCAGGTGCCGGGAATGTCGTCGAGCAGCGAACAGGCGAGCTCGGCGAGCACGGGCCCGAGGCCGGCACCGGGGACCGCCCCCGCCGCCTCGGCCGCCTCGGTGGCGAAGCGCCGGCCGGTGGCCAAGGTGGCGCCGACGGCGCTGGACCCGGCCACGATGGCCCGGGCCTTGTCCCGCTCCGGCTGCTCCAGCGGCTGACCCAGAAGGGGCAGTAGCTCCCGGCGCGTCTCCGGATCGCGTAGGGCCAGCAGCACCGGCAGGGTGTAGATGCCCTCGGCCAGGTCCTGGCCCGCGGGCTTGCCCAGCTCCTCGTCGGAGGCGACGACGTCGAGGACGTCGTCGCGCAGCTGGAAGAGCATCCCGAAGCAGCGCCCGTAGGCCGTGAGCGCCTCGACGTCACCGCGGGGCAGCCCCGCCGTGAGGGCGCCGATCCGGCAGGAGGTGGCCATGAGGGCGGCGGTCTTGCCGGCGATGGCCGACAGGTACTCGTCCTCGGTGCGTGCCGTGGAGAAGGCGGCGCGCACCTCGGCGACCTGGCCCTCGCAGAGCCGGCCCAGCGTGTTCGCCAGCAGCCCCGCCACCTCGGTCCCCAGGGATGCGGCGATCTCCGCCGAGCGCGCCAGGAGGAAGTCGCCTGCGACGATGGCCACGAGGTTCCCGAACCGGGCGTTGACGCTCTCCACGTTGCGGCGCACCGTCGCCTCGTCCATGACGTCGTCGTGGTAGAGCGAGGCCAGGTGGACGAGCTCCACGGCCACCGCGCCCTGGAGGTCGTCGGCGCTCGCCGTGGACGACCCGCCGGTGGCGGCGGCCAGGGCGAGGCTCGGGCGTAGCCGCTTCCCGCCGGCGTCGATGAGGTGCGTCGTGACCTGGTCGAGGAATCCGTCACCCGAGACGACCGCGGCGCGAAGCTCGGGCTCGAGGCGGACGAGGCCGTCCTCCAAGGAGGGAAGCGACAGCAGACCAGCGGTGTTCACCAGGGAGCACGATAGGCGAGACGGCCCCGAACGGGACAACGTGGGTCCGCCCCATGCCCGGCCCCCCGGCCGGCGGAGCGGGCCCCCGGGCTCGGGGGCACCCCGCTGGACCTGCACGAACCGACCACCGTCGGTGGTCGGGGTCAGGGTTTGGGCCCGGGGTGCCGATGGAAATTGCGGGAACGATTTGGGCCTTTCAGCTGTTGGCACAAGACCAACGGGCGGTGTTGGTACGCACAGCCCGGCCGGTAGACTTCCTACCGTCGTACAACCGTCGAGGGAGGCGGTCTGGTGTTCGAACGCTTTACGGACCGGGCACGGAGGGTGCTGGTGCTGGCTCAGGAGGAGGCGCGCCTCCTGAACCACAGCTTCATCGGCACCGAGCACATCCTGCTCGGCCTCATCCACGAGGGTGAGGGTGTGGCGGCCAAGGCGCTCGAGCAGCTCGGCATCTCCCTCGAGGCCGTGCGCGAGAAGGTCGAGGAGACCATCGGCCTGTCGGGCACCGCCCCCACGGGTTCGCCGCCGTTCACGCCGCGGGCGAAGAAGGTCCTCGAGCTGTCCCTGCGCGAGGCGCTGCAGCTCGGCCACAACTACATCGGCACGGAGCACATGCTCCTCGGGCTCGTCCGTGAGGGCGAGGGCGTCGCCGCCCAGGTGCTCGTGAGCCTCGGTGCCGACCTGGCGCGGGTGCGCCAGCAGGTCATCCAGCTGCTCTCCGGCTACCAGGGCAAGGAGGCAGTCGGCGCGGGCCCCGGTTCGTCGGCGTCGGAGACGCCGTCGGGTTCGCCCGTGCTCGACCAGTTCGGGCGCAACCTGACCCAGCTGGCGCGCGAAGGCAAGCTCGACCCCGTGATCGGCCGCGACAAGGAGATCGAGCGGGTCATGCAGGTCCTGAGCCGCCGGACCAAGAACAACCCCGTCCTCATCGGCGAGCCCGGTGTGGGCAAGACCGCCATCGTCGAAGGCTTGGCCCAGCGCATCGTGGCCAACGACGTGCCCGAGACCCTCAAGGCCAAGCAGCTCTACACGCTGGACCTCGGGGCCCTGGTGGCGGGCAGCCGCTACCGCGGTGACTTCGAGGAGCGGCTGAAGAAGGTCCTGAAGGAGATCCGCACCCGGGGCGACCTCATCCTGTTCATCGACGAGATCCACACCCTCGTGG
>Ga0187778_10000451_pt1 | contig 29148 bp, 22 predicted proteins | sample 1015_Q2_SP5_20_M_FD_132418 | JGI IMG/M metagenome (GOLD analysis project Ga0187778, IMG submission 132418) | Tropical peat soil microbial communities from peatlands in Department of Meta, Colombia - 1015_Q2_SP5_20_MG | ecosystem: Environmental > Terrestrial > Soil > Wetlands > Peat | place... | reverse complement strand
TGCGTCAGATTCAGGCGGGCGAATTCAATTTGCTTCGAGAGCGGCGGCTTGAAGAAGCCGGCCTCTGCAACGCGCTCGTTGAACCAGTCGTAGAGCGGCCGGTGGTCCTCGAACTCCAGGGTGCAGATCGAGTGCGTGATGCCCTCGACGGCGTCAGAGATCGGGTGGGCGTAGTCGTACATCGGGTAGATGCACCACGCGTCGCCGGTGCGGTGGTGCGACTCGCGCTTGATCCGGTAGAGGACCGGGTCGCGCATGTTCATGTTCGGCGACGCCATGTCGATCCTCGCCCGGAGCACGCAGGCGCCGTCGGGGAACTTCCCCGCGCGCATCGCGCGGAACAGCTCCAGGCTCTGCGCCGCCGGCCGGTCGCGGCGCGGGCTCGGCTTCCCCGGCTCGGTGAGGGTGCCGCGGAACTGGCCGATCTGCTCGGTCGTCAGGTCGTCGACGTAGGCGTCGTGGTGCTCGATGAGATACTCGGCGTACCCGTACAGCCGCTCGAAGTAGTCGGACGCGTAGTACAGCCGGTCCTGCCAGTCGAAGCCCAGCCAGCGGACGTCGTCCTGGATCGCGTCGACGTACTCGACGTCCTCCGCGGCGGGGTTGGTGTCGTCGAAGCGCAGGTTGCACAACCCGCCGAATTCGCGGGCCAGGCCGAAGTTGATGTGGATGGACTTGGCGTGGCCGATGTGCAGGTAGCCGTTGGGCTCCGGCGGGAAGCGGGTGTGCACCCGGCCCCCGTGTTTGCCGGACACGCGGTCGGCCTTGATGATGTCGCGGATGAAGTCGGTGCCCGGCTTGGCCGGGGCGGGGACGTCAGGCATCGGTCTTCCTCGCGGCCCTTCCGGCCTTCAAGGTGCCGGTTGGGGATGGAGCGAAGCGAACGCGCAACACAACGGAGAGGGAGGGATTCGAACCCTCGTAACAGGTATTAGCCCGTTAAACGGTTTAGCAAACCGCCGCCTTCAGCCTCTCGGCCACCTCTCCAGGGGCGCGGGAGCCGGGCAGGGCCCGGCTCCGGGCGCGAGGGAATATGGCTGCGCCGCGGCCCCTCGCCAAGCCGGCTTGCGCATCGGCCGGCGAAGCGCAGGATTCCGCCATCCCAATCGGGCGGGGTGAGCGATGGGCCAGAGGTCGGACGGCATGTCGCGGCGCGCGTTCGTCGAGGCCGCCGGCGGCGCGGTGGCACTGGGCCTCACGCCCGGCGCGCTGCCGGCGCGGCCGCGGCGCCCGCCGCCGCCGGGCGCGGTGGTGCTCTTCCAGGGCGACTCGATCACCGACTGCGGCCGCGATCGCGGCGTCGCCGAGCCGAACCTGGCGCGCGGCCTCGCCACCGGGTACCCGCTGCTCATCGCGTCGCGGCTGTTGAGCGAGCACCCGGATTCGGGGCTGCGGTTCCTCAACCGCGGCGTCAGCGGCAACACGGTCCCGGATCTCGACGCGCGCTGGCAGGCGGACGCCCTGGAGCTCGCGCCCGACGTGCTCGGCATCCTGATCGGCGTCAACGACATCTGGCACAGGCTGAACGGGACGTTCCAGGGCACGGTCGAGCAGTACGAGACCGGCTACGACGCCCTGCTCGCCCGCACGCGGCAGGCGTTGCCGCAGGTGCGCCTGGTGGTGCTGGAGCCGTTCGTACTGCGCACCGGGGTCGTCACGGACGCCTGGTTCCCGGAGTTCGACCAGCGCCGGGCCGCGGCGGCGCGCGTCGCCGCGCGCGCGGGCGCGACGTTCGTCCGCCTGCACACGATGTTCGAGCGGCTGGCCTCGCAGGCGCCTCCGGCATACTGGGCGGCGGACGGCGTGCACCCCACCGTCGCCGGGCACGGCGCCATCGCGAGGGCGTGGATGGAGGAGGTGCGCTGGTGAGCCGCACGGTCGCCAGCGAGGTCCGAGGCGGATGCTAGTGATCGTGGCCGGCCGTGGCCCAGATGACGGCCGGGTCGTCGCCCTCGAAGGCCTGCACGTGCACCATCCAGCCGAATAGCTGCGGGACGAACCGTCCGCCCACCGCCTCGCACGCTTCGCGCGTCGCGATCGGCGACTTCGGCCCGAAGACCGGCGTCCCGTCCCTGGTCTCGAGCCAGCGCCGGCGCTCGCCGAGCGGCGGAACGCACCAGTTCACGTGCCGATGCCAGCGCGCGACGCTCAGCGGGATCCGCCGGTTCAGCTCCTCCGGCGACGTGCCGCGGCGCGCCGTGTACATGACGCCGATCAGCGCGAAGCCGCCGGCGCCGTCGGGCCGATACAGCAGCGAGGTCGGCCGAGCGGGATCGAAGCGGCGCAGCGCCGCCAGCGCGTTCGCCAGGCTCGTGTAGTGATAGACCGGCTGCTTCACGTTCGGCAGGAACGGCCGGTAGCCGTCGGCGACGGCTCGCCCGACGTCGCGGTACACCGTCAGCGTCCGCCGGATCTCCGCGACCAGCGAGTCGGCTCTCGAAGAGTCGCCGGCGGCCGGCGCCCAGGGCGGCGTCATCACCATGTGGAGGTCTTCGGCCATCGGACCGGCCATCGCGTGGTCCATCGCCATGGCGGCCTGGCCGCTGGTCGTGTCCTGGGCGGCGCACGGAACGGCGATCGCCAGGGCCGCGCACGCCGCCGCGAGGGTCGTGAGCCTGGTCATCGTATCCCTCTGACGCGCAGGCCTCGGGCTTCTTAACTCCCGCACCGGGGACGCCTGAGGCCGGTGCGGGCGGCTCCGCCTGGAGCGGCGACCGGCTAAGGCACGGCTTGTGCGGGCTCGGAGGCACGGCGGCCCCGGTCTTCGCGCGGCGCGGAGCGAACGGCCGCAGGAGTCCCGAGCGTGAAGACCCTCCTGATCGTGCTCGCGATCATCGTCGTCGTTGCCGTCGCCATGCTGGAGGCCGCGGACTACCGCTGGCGCGTCCGCTCGCACGCCCTCGTCGCCGCCCTGCGCAGCGGCGGCCCGCCCGTCGCGGGCGCGTTCCACGCCGCGCAGCTCGCCGGTCTGCCGGCACCCGTGCGGCGCTACTTCCTCGTGGTCCTGCAGGAAGGGCAGCCGCTCGCCGCCCACGTCCGCCTGGCGCAGCGCGGCACGTTTCTCGTGAAGCCGGAGGCGAACGGCTGGGCCCCGTTCATGGCCGTGCAGGATTTCCGCGTCGCGCCCGCCGGCTTCGTGTGGGACGCGCGGATCGCGATGGCACCGGGTATCGCGGTGCGGGTGCGGGACAGCTTCGTGGACGGGAAGGGCTCGATGTACGGGGCGGCGTTGGGCCTGTTCACCGTGGTGCGGATGGAGAACACGCCCGACATGGCCACCGCCGCCCTGACGCGCTACCTGGGCGAGGCCTGCTGGTTCCCGACCGCGCTCCTGCCCGGCGCGGGCGTGGAGTGGACGGCCGTGGACGACTCCACGGCGCGGGCCACGCTCGCCGTCGGCGGCGCGACCGCAAAGCTCGATTTCCATTTCGGGTCCGACAGCCTGATCCGGCGGGTCACGGGCGTGCGGCCGCGGGCGGTGGGCGCGACGACCGTGCCCACGGCGTGGGAGGGCCGCTGGCTCGAATACGCCGTGCGGGGCGGCGTCCGCATCCCCGTGCTGGGCGAGGTGGCCTGGCTGCTGCCCGCGGGGCCCCAGCCGTACTGGCGCGGTCGCGTCACGGACATCGTCGTTGAGTGAGCCCGGCGGTCCGCGCGGCGGGCCGCCGCGAATGCGGCCCCATGTGCCGGCGACCCCGCACGCGGCGGCCGCCGGCGCTTGCGGCGCTCCGCCGCAGGTGTTTCTTAGGTGCGCGTCGTCCCATCGAGGTTCCCTGATGCCGCTCTTCCGTCCGGTCGTCGGCCTCTCGCTCGCCCTGGCGCTCGCGCTTCCGGCTTCCCTCGCGGCCCAGGCGCGGGCCCGCGCGCACGCCGCGCGGCCCACCGTCGCCGAAGCGCGGCGGTTCATCGACGCCGCCGAGCGGGAGCTGGCGGTGCGCAGCGTGCCGGTCAACCGCGCCGCGTGGCTGGCGGACAACTTCATCACCGACGACACCGAGTCCCTGAGCGCGTACTTCCAGACCGACTTCGGCATCGCGGTGCGCCGGCTGGCGACGGCCGCGGCCCGGTTCGACGCCGTGGCGATGCCGGCGGAGCTGCGGCGGCGGTTCGTGCTCCTCAAGTTGCAGCTCGCCGCGCCCCCGCCCGCCGATTCGGCGCAGGCGGCCGAGATGACCACCCTGCAGGTCGGGATGCAGGGGGACTACGGGAAGGGCACGTACTGCCGGCCCGGGCGGGACGGCGGCGGCCAGGAGTGCCTGCAGATCAACGCCATCGAGAACATCATGGCGGCGAGCCGCGATCCCGCGGAGCTGCTCGACGTGTGGCAGGGCTGGCACCGGGTCGGGGCGCCGATGCGGGACCGGTTCGCCCGGTTCGTCGCCCTGTCGAACCTCGGGGCGCGCACGCTCGGCTTCGCCGACGCGGGCCAGATGTGGCGGGCCGGCTACGACATGTCGCCCGACTCGCTGGTGCGCGTGGTCGAGGCCCTGTGGGTCCAGGTGCGCCCGCTGTACGTCGCCCTGCACGCCTACGTGCGCCGGCGGCTGGTCGAGAAGTACGGCGCGGCCGTGGTGCCGCCCGCGGGACCCATCCCCGCGCACCTGCTGGGCAACCTGTGGGCGCAGGACTGGACCAACGTCTACCCGCTGGTGGCGCCGGCCGACGTGCCGCCGACCTACGACCTGAACGAGCGGCTGCGCGCCCGCCACTTCGACGCGCTGGCGATGGTCCGCACGGGGGAGCGGTTCTTCCTCTCCCTGGGCTTCGACTCGCTGCCGGCCACGTTCTGGGAGCGGTCGCTGTTCGTCCAGCCGCGGGACCGCGAGGCGGTCTGCCACGCCAGCGCGTGGGACATCGACAACCAGAACGACCTCCGGATCAAGATGTGCATCCAGCCCACCGGCGAGGACCTGGTCACGATCCATCACGAGCTGGGGCACAACTTCTACCAGCGGGCGTACGACGGGCAGCCGTACCTCTACGAGGCTGGCGCCAACGACGGGTTCCACGAGGCGATCGGCGACGCCATCGCCCTCTCCGTGACGCCCGACTACCTGCACCGGATCGGTCTCATCGACACCGTGCCGGGCGCCGCGAGCGACACCGCGCTGTTGCTGATGCGTGCGCTCGACAAGGTCGCGTTCCTGCCGTTCGGGCTGCTGGTGGACGAGTGGCGGTGGAAGGTGTTCGCCGGCGAGGTCGGGCCGGCGGACTACAACCGGCTGTGGTGGGACCTCAGGCTGCGCTACCAGGGCGTGGCCGCGCCGGCCCCGCGTGCCGCCGCCGCGTTCGACCCGGGCGCGAAGTTCCACGTGCCGGCGAACGTGCCGTACCTGCGGTACTTCCTGGCCAACATCCTCCAGTTCCAGTTCTACCGCGCCATGTGCCAGGCCGCGGGGTATACGGGGCCGCTGTATCGCTGCTCGGTCTACGGCAGCCGGGAGGCGGGGCGCCGCTTCGCCGCGATGCTCGCGCTGGGCGCCAGCCGGCCGTGGCCGGAGGCCCTGGAGCAGCTGACCGGCACGCGCACCATGGACGCCGGCGCGCTGCTCGAGTACTTCGCGCCCCTGAAGGCGTGGCTGGACCGGCAGAACGCGGGGTCGCCGGTCGGGTGGTAGCGCGGGCCCGCGGCCGCGTATGACGCCGGAGGTGCGCTCGGTCGCCGCCGTGATGACGGGGGCGCTCGTCCTGTACACGGTGGGCGTGTGGAGCGAGCGCCTGGCCGCACGGCTCAGGCCGTGGCACCTGGCGATGTTCTGGCTCGGCTGCGCGTGCGACTCGGCCGGGACGGCGGCGATGGCCCGGATGGCCGGCGGCATCCGGGTGAGCGTTCATGGCGTGACCGGGGCTGCGGCCCTGGCGTTGATGCTGGCCCACGCGGTCTGGGCGACGGTCGTGCTGCTCAGGGGAAGCGAGCGCGCGATCCTCACGTTTCACCGGATCAGCGTGGTGGTGTGGACGGTGTGGCTCGTGCCGTTCGTGAGTGGCGCCCTTCTCGCCTGAGGACCCTATGCGCAATTGGACGCGACGCGACGTGATGAAGACCGGGCTCATGGCCTCGCTGGGTGCGTGGGCGAGCCCGAGGCTGATTTCCGGAGGGCCTTCCGAGAGTGACGCGCCGGTCCCGCCGGCGCCGGACGCGCCGGCGGCCGCGCAGCGCGAGCGGCTGCTGCTCGACTTCGGCTGGCGGTTCCACCTCGGCCACGCCGACGACCCGCAGCGCGACTTCGGCTACGGCGCGGGCGAGGAGTTCGCCAAGACGGGCGAGTTCCTGCGCGGGCCGTCGCGGCCGGACTTCGACGTGAGCGCGTGGCAGGAGGTGGACCTGCCGCACGACTGGGTGGTCGAGCTGCCGTTCGAGAACGCGGCGCCGCTGTACAACCAGGGCTTCAAGCCGGTCGGCCGCGACTATCCGGCCACCAGCATCGGCTGGTACCGCCGGGTGTTCGACCTCCCGGCGAGCGACCACGGCCGCCGGCTGAGCCTCGAGTTCGACGGCGTGTTCCGCGACTGCCAGGTCGCGCTCAACGGCGTGTTCCTCGGCCGGAACCTGAGCGGCTACGCGCCGTTCGCGTTCGACGTCACGGCGCTGGCGAACTACGGCGGGCCCAACGTCCTGGTGGTGCGCGCCGACGCCACCGAGCACGAGGGGTGGTTCTACGAGGGGGCCGGCATCTACCGCCACGTGTGGCTGGTGAAGACGGCGCCGCAGCACGTCGCGCAGTGGGGGACCTACGTCACCTCCGCGGTGCACGCCCGCCTGGCCACGCTCACGGTCGCGACCCAGGTGGTGAACGAGGCGGACGACACCCCGTCCTGCCGGGTGCGCTCGACGGTGACCGACCCCGAGGGGCGGGTCGTCGCGTCCGCGGTGACGGTGCCGGCCCGCCTGGCGGCCTGGACGGGGCGGGAGTTCAGCCAGCAGCTGAATGTGCAGTCACCCGCGCTGTGGTCGGTGGAGACGCCGCGGCTGTACCGGCTCACCACGGCCGTCGAGGTGGCGGGGGCGGAAGTGGACCGCTACGAGACGCCGTTCGGCATCCGCACCATGCGCTTCGACCCGGACCAGGGCTTCTTCCTGAACGGGCAGCGCGTGGAGCTCAAGGGCACCTGCAACCACCAGGACCACGCGGGCGTCGGCTCGGCCCTCCCGGACCGGCTGCAGGCCTACCGGATCGAGCGCCTGAAGGCGATGGGCTCCAACGCGTACCGCACGTCGCACAATCCGCCCACGCCCGAGCTGCTGGACGCGTGCGACCGGCTGGGCATGCTGGTCCTGGACGAGAACCGGATGATGTCGTCGAGCGAGCAGGCGCTCACCCAGTTCAGCCGCCTGATCCGCCGCGACCGCAACCATCCCTGCGTGTTCGCATGGTCCATCGGCAACGAGGAGTGGTTCGTGCAGGGCTCGGAGCGCGGCGCGATGATCGCCGCCACGATGAAGCAGGTAGCCCGGCGCCTCGATCCGTCGCGGCCGATCACCGAGGCGATGAACGGCGACTGGGGGAAGGGGCTCTCCTCCGTCGTGGACGTCCAGGGCTTCAACTACTTCGCGTCCGACATCGACGAGTTCCACCGGGGCCACCCGCACCTGCCGTCGATGGGCAGCGAGACGGCCAGCACGGTGTCGACGCGCGGCATCTACGCCAACGACACGACCCGCGGCTACCTCAGCGCCTACGACCTCAACTTCCCGCCCTGGGCCGCGACGGCGGAGCGGTGGTGGAGCTACTACGACGCGCGGCCGTTCCTCGCCGGCGGCTTCGTGTGGACCGGCTTCGACTACCGCGGCGAGCCCACGCCGTACAAGTGGCCGTGCATCAGCTCGCACTTCGGCATCCTGGACACGTGCGGCTTCCCCAAGGACAACTTCTGGTACTACCAAGCGTGGTGGGGCGGCGCGCCGGTGCTGCACCTCTTCCCCCACTGGAACTGGCCGGGGAAGGAGGGCCAGGAGATCGAGGTCTGGGTTCACAGCAACCTCGAGCGCGTCGAGCTGTTCCTCAACGGCGCGAGCCTCGGCGCGCAGGACGTCAAGCGCGACACCCACCTGACGTGGAAGGTGCCCTACGCGCCCGGCACGCTCGAGGCCCGCGGGTCGAAGGGCGGCCAGGTGGTGCTCACCGACCGGCGCGAGACCACGGGCGCGCCGGCCCGGCTGCTGCTGGTGCCGGACCGCGACGCCATCGCTGCGGATCGCGAGGACGTCGTGGTCGTCGAGGCCCGCGTGCTGGATGCGTCGGGGCGGATCGTCCCGGTGGCCGACGACGAGGTCACGTTCACGGTGACGGGCCCCGGCCGGATCGTCGGCGTCGGCAACGGCGACCCGAGCAGCCACGAGGCCGACAAGGGCAGCGTGCGCCGCGCCTTCAACGGCCTGTGCATGGCGATCGTGCAGGCGACGAAGGACCCGGGCGCGCTGCGCGTGGAGGCCACGGCCCCCGGTCTCGCCGCCGGCGAGGCCGCCGTCACGTGCCGGCCGGCCGCCGTACGCCCGTCCGTGGGGTGATGCGCTGCGCAGCCCGGCACCCGTCGACACGAGGTGGTCCATGAAACCGTTGCTCGCGGCGCTCGCCGGCCTGCTCGCTGCCGCTCCCGCGGCGGCCCAGCCGGCGCCGGCGTCCGCCGTCCCGCTCCCCGCGCCACGCCACGCGGGCGCGCTGTCGCTCGAGGCCGCCCTGTGGGCGCGGCAGTCGGTGCGCACCCTGGCCCGAGATTCGTCGGTCGGTCTCGCCGACGCCGCCCAGCTCCTCTGGGCGGCGCAGGGCGTCAACCGCGCCAACGGCCACCGCACGGCGCCCTCGGCCGGCGCGGCCTACCCGCTCGAGCTGTACCTGGTGGCGTCGCGGGTGCGCGATCTCGCGCCCGGCGTCTATCACTACCGGCCCGCGACGCACGATCTCGAGCCGCTGGCCGCAGGCGACCGCCTGCGCGAGCTGGTGGACGCGGCCGTGCACCAGGCCTGGGTGGCCGACGCGGCGGGCGTGATCGTCTTCGCGGCCGTGTACCAGCGGGCGGCGCAGCGGTTCGGGTCGCGGGCCGAGCGCTTCGTCCCGATGGACGTCGGCTTCGCCGGCGAGAACGTCTACCTGGAGGCGGCGGCCCTGGGCCTCGGCACGACGTTCGCCGGCTCCGTCGACGACACGGCGGCGGCCCGGGTCCTGGGGCTCGGGCCGGAGGCCCGGGCCCTCGGCGTCATGCCGTTCGGAAGGCCGCGCTAGGGTGGACCGCAGGACCGGGATCGTCCTGCTCGCCGCCGCGCTGCACGCGATCACGGCGCCGTCGCTCCTCCGCTCGCAGGAGCCGGGCGGGCGCGGCACCGGCAGCGTGCGCGGCGTCGTGCTGGCCGGTCCGGGCGAGCCGGTGCCGTACGCCGTGGTCGCCATGCCGCCGCGGTTCACGCAGCGGTTCACCGACGAGAGCGGCGCGTTCTCCTTCAGCCGGGTTCCGGCCGGCACCTACCGCCTGCAGGCGCGCCAGGTCGGCTACAAGCCGGTGGACACGACCGTGGTGGTGGCCGCGAACCAGACCGTTTCGGTCACCGTCGTCATCGAGCGCCTCACGGTGCGGCTCGAGGAGATCACGGTCGTGGCCACGCGCGGCTGCAGCCAGCCGGGCCCGCCGGACGCCGGCTCGCCGGAGCTGGCGGCGCTGTTCGAGCAGATCGCGCAGTACGCGCGGCAGTACAAGCTGCTGGCGACGCAGTACCAGTACCGCTACCGGATGGTGCGCACCTTCTCCGACCTCAACGAGGTCGGCACGGCGGAATGGACCCGGCGCGACACGGTGGAGTACGTGAGCAGCGCCATCCCCCACTACCGGCCCGGCAGCGTGGTCACCACGACGGATCTGCCCGGCGGCACGACCACGCCCGCCGTGGTCCTGCCGACGATGACCGAGATCGCCGACAGCGTGTTCCAGGCGAATCACTGCTTCTCGTTCACCGGCAGGGCGCCGGAAGGCGACACCGGGCTGGTGCGGTTCCACTTCCGCCCGCCCGATTCGCTGCAGGCGCCGGATCTCGCGGGCGACGTGGACATGGACCCGCGCACCTATCAGGTCCGGCGCATGACCGTCAGCCTGACCCACCCCGAGCGTGCCTGGGACAAGATGCGCTCGGCCACGTCCACGATCACGTTCGCGGAGCTGATGCCGAACGTCGTGGTGCAGCGGAGCGTCGAGAGCGTGCAGGTGCTGGCCAAGCCGGCCCTGCTGGTGGCCGGCGCGCACTACGTCGCGCGGTTCACCGAGGAGCAGGCGCTCCTCGACACGCATTTCCTCCGTCCGCTGCCCAGCCGGCAGGACCCCGGCCCGTAGGCCGGCCGCCGCCCGCCGAGCGTCGGACGTCTTCTATTCGTGGTCGCGCGCGGCGCCGAGCTGCGTGATGGCGTCGCCGACCGCCCGCTTCGCGTCCGCGTTGCTCAACCCGTCCACCGCGCTCCGGAGCTGCGCCAGCGCCAGCGGGCGCGGCATCCCGTAGCGGAACGCCTGGAGCGCGCGGTCGCGGATCGCGCGCCTCGGATCGTCGAGCCGCCGGACCAGCATCTCCAGCGCGCGCTGGCTGCCGCGGGCGCCGAGGGCGGCGAGCACGAAGCCGGGGTACTGGCTCGCCGGGAACAGGCTGTCGACCGCGCCCAGGAACGAGGTGTCGCCGCGGACGGCGATGGCGCGGAACGCGGCGTTCTGGATCGCGTCCTGGTACGACGGCTCGCCGAGCGCGGCGCGGATCACCGCGCGGGCGTGGGCCGTGTCCGCCTGCGCGAGCGCGCCGACCGCCGCGGCGCGGACCTCGTAGCTGGGGTCGCCCGCGAACGCCGCGCGCGCCAGCTCGGCCGCCCGCGGCCCGCCGAGGTCGCCGAGCGCGTCGAGGACCGCGCTGCGCACCGCGGAGGACGTGTCGCGGAGCGCCGCCTCGAGGGCCGGCTGCGCCAGCGGGGCGGGGAAGCGCGCGAGCGCCGCGGCGGCCCGGCTCCGGACCAGGTACCAGTCGGCGCCGGTCGCGGCGGCCGCGAGCGCCGCGGCGGCCGCGGTGTCGGGCGAGCGCTCGGCGAGCCGCTCGATCACCCACCCGCGGTCCCAGACGTCGGGGTCCCGCGCCAGCTGGGTGGCGAGCCAGGCCGTGGGCTGCTCGAAGCGCAGGCTCTTCAGGACCGCGTCGCCGTCGTCGAAGATCACCATCGTGGGTGCGCTCTTCACGCCGGCGATCGTCACGGTCTGCTCGCGGGCGTCGAGCTCCATTCGCTGGACGACGTCGCCGGCCGCGGTGCCGACGCGCACGACCAGCGGCATCCGGAACACCGCCGGCACCGTGAACCTGAGGCCGGTGCTGTCGGGCTTGAGCGAGTCCTGCTGCGTCTGCCTGACCGTGAGCGCGAGCGCCTGGGAGGCCGAGTCCCAGCGCGCGGCGACGTCGAGCTGCGGGTAGCCCGCCTGGTACATCCACTCCGCCCAGAACCAGTCGAGGTTCTCGCCGGTGGCCGCGAGCACGGCCTGGCGGAGGTCGTCGGTCGTGGCGGTGCCGAGCGCGTGCCGCGCGAGGTACGCGTGGATCGACGCCCAGAAGCGGTCCGGGCCGAGGAGGTGCTTCAGCATCTCGAGGACGAGCGCGCCCTTCGGGTAGATGTTGTTCGAGCCGAGCGAGGCGAGCGGCATCGGGCGCCGGCGGTCGATCCCGAGATACTGCCGGTACTCGTTCGCGTAGTAGTCCTGCTCCGCGAGCGGGCCGAGCTTCCGGCCCCAGTACTGGCCCGGCATGAACTCCGCGAATCCCTCGTTGAGCCACATGTTGGCCCAGTTCACCGTGGTCACGTAGTCGCCGAACCACTGGTGGGCCAGCTCGTGCGGGATCAGGTCGTGCTGGTACCACGGCCGGTCCTGGTAGGCGCGGGCGTCGGGCAGCCAGTCCACCAGGGTCGTGGCGCTGACGTTCTCCATGCCCCCGAAGAAGTCGGCCACCGTCGTCTGCGCGTACTTGTCCCACGGGTAGCGCACGCCGGTGAGCCTGGAGTAGGTGTCGATCATGTCCGGCGTGACGTGGAACAGCGGCCACGCGCGGCTGGAGTCCTCGCGGTAGACGTAGTAGTCCACCGCAATGCCTTGCCACGCGTCGTGGATCTTCACCAGCGGCGCCACGATCAGCGAAACGAGATAGGTCGCCGACGGCGCGTCCTGTCGCCAGGTCATCGTGCGCCGGCCGCTCTTCACCACGTTCGACACCAGCCGCCCGTTGGAGACGGCGATGTCCTCCTCGGGCACCGTCGCGACGACCTCCCAGCTCATCTTGTCGCTCGGGAAGTCGAAGGTCGGGAACCAGTCGTGGTTGTTGTGGTCCTCGCCCTGGCTCCAGATCTGGCGGGGACGGTGCGGCAGGCCGTCGGGCGTGATGAAGGTGAGGCCGGCGCCGTTCCTGACCCTGCCGTGGTAGGCGACGGTGAAGGTCAGCGTGTCCCCGAAGGCGAGGGGGTTCGCCGGGAACACGACCAGCGTGTCGCGGCTGCGCGCGGTGCGGAGGCCCGCGCCCCCGCGGTCGGTGACCGAGGTGTTGGCGAGCAGCGCGCCCTCGTCGAGGACGATCGAGTCGAGGCCGGGCCGCAGCGCGACCAGCGTCGTGACCACGCTGCCCTCGAACGACAGGGAATCCCAGTCGAAGGCCGACACGGCGATGCGCTGGTGCACGAGGTCGTAGTCGTGGGAGCGCGTGTAGTGGTCGTTCGCCATCAGCTCGGCGTTCGAGGGCGACGGCATCGGGGGCGCCGCGTTCGACTGGGCGAGCGCCGGGCCGGCGGCCGCGGCGAGGAGGAGTGCAACCAGCGTGACCCGCATCGGTGAGTCCTCGAGCGTGTGAAAAGGGCGTGACCCGCGGCGAGCCGGCGGCCCGGCGCTTCGAACGGTGTGTCGAGCGGACAGTACGCGGGCGGGCGCGCCGTTGTTTCCGTGGCCGGGGGCCGCGCCTGCGAGGCAGGGAGCGCGCGCCGCCGGCGGCGCGGAGCGGAGTGGACGAGCGCGTTGCAGGGCGAGCGGAGGGCGGGGGACTCGAACCCCCAAGGGCTTGCGCCCGGCGGTTTTCAAGACCGCTGCCTTGCCAGTTAGGTCTAGCCCTCCGAACGGCGTAACCTATGTCCCCGCCGGCGCGCCGCACAATGCCGCGGCGTCCCCGCGCCTGCCCCTGAAACAGCGGGGCCCCGGCTCACCGCCGGGGCCCCGCCGACTTCCCAACGACAGCGGTGCGTCGCTACTTGCCCTGATGCGCCGCGTTCCAGTTCATGGCCGCGTTCAGCTGGCGGATCGCGGTCCGGCACGCCTGCATCGCCGCCGCCTTGTGCCCGCCGAAGGTGTCCGGCGCATTGCTCATGAAGTCCAGGGCGTCCTGGATCGCCGTGATGGCCGCCTGGAGCCGCGGGTACCCCTGCGCGTCCGCCGCGACCGCATGCCGTGGGGTGATCAGACCGACCGCCATCGCGAGGGGGATCGATGCGAGCGCCCTGCTTGCGTCTCTGCGGTTCATCATCGCCTCCGGTGTGGTGGAAGAAGGCCAGGTCCACAGGTAGCCCTGGGCCGAAAGCAAACGACACCCCATATTTTACGTCTGATTTCCTAATACGTTAACAGCATTTTTCAGCCAACGCCAATCGGCAGGAGCAGCAGATGTTCACCGCCCTCGTCGCCCTCGTGGCCGCCGGCGCCCTCGGGCCGATCCAGCCCGACTCGCTGATCCTCGGCTTCCCCGCGCACGCGCGGATCGCCGACGACAGCGCCCATCAAAGGTTGGTCATCACGCTCGGACCCGTCAACCTGCCGGCGCACGCCGAGCACCACATGGTCGACCAGCTCGGCGTGCAGGCGGTCGTGCTGCCGCGGGGCGGCTGGATGCAGGGCTACGGCGTGGACATCGTGGACTCGGCCGGGCGCGTGCTGCCGCGGGTGCTGATCCACCACGTCGAGCTGATCGAGCTCGGCCGGCGCGCGCTCCTCACGGGCGAGGTCCAGCGGATGGCGTCGGTCGGCAAGGAGACGCGCGAAGTGCAGCTGCCGGGGTTCATCGGCTACCCGGTGCGCCGCGGCGAGGCGATCGGCGTCAACCCGATGCTCGACAATCCGACCGACACGAGCTACCCGGCGGCGTACGTGCGCCTGCGGATCCCGTACACGCCGGAGAGCGCCGAGGACCGGCCGGTGGAGGTGTACAGCATCGAGACCGACGTCACCGGCGCCGTCGGCGCGTCGTCGGACTTCGACATTCCGGCCGGACGCTCGTCGCTGAGCCACGACTTCTCGGTGCCGGTCTCCGGCGCGCTGCTCGCCGTCGGCGGGCACCTGCACGATCTCGGGACGCGGCTGGTGCTGGTGAACCTGACGACGGGCGACACGGTGTACGACGGGCGGGCGGGTCGCGACTCGCTGGGGCACGTGACGCAGGTGCCGGTCCGGCAGCTGTGGCGGACGGGCGGCTACCAGATCGCCGCCGGCCAGCGGTTCCGCGTGACGGCCTTCTACGACAACCCGGGCGGGCGCGTGGTGTCGGCCGGGGGGATGGGCACGCTCGGCGGTGCGTTCAAGCCGGACGACCTCCAGGCGTGGCCGGCCTTCGATCCCCGGAACCCCGACACCGCGAAGGACCTGGCGTACCTGCATTCGCTGGGCGGGATGATGGGGATGGACATGCAGTAGCCGGGCTACTGCCGCACCGCCCGCTGCACCCAGCCGCAGATGGGCTCGACCGCCGACCGCGCCTGCGACGCCACGCGCGTGATCGCCCGCGGCCCCCAGTTGATCGGCACCTCGACGCCGTAGATGCGGCCGCCGCGCCGGATGCTGAGCGTCGCCAGCTCGGCGGGGAGGTGCTGCGAGAAGTCGAGGTACATCTGCCGCGTGGGCACCATGAGGTCCCCCGCCGAGACGCTGTCGCCGTCCACCGCCAGCACCGTATCCCCCACCAGCAGCCCGCGGCCCTCGAAGGGTGAGTGGTCGCCGATCCAGCCGATCACCGCGCGGCCGCGCGCGACGCCCACCAGCGCGATGTCGGGGCTGGTCGCGGCCCGGCAGGAATCGAGCGGGATCGCCGCGATGGACCTGGTCAGCTCGCCCGCGAAGGACGACAGGGTCGGATAGGCGGCGCGGTTCCGCTCGTAGCGCACCAGCGCGTCCTCGAGCCACGGCACGAGCGCCATGTTGGCCTCCATGGCCTCGGTCCGGAGCGGCCAGGCGACGGTGGGCTTGGCCTCGACCAGGGCGCGGATGGTGATGGCGCGCGCCAGCTGCTCGCCGAGGTCCTCGTCCCAGAACACCGGGGCGTAGCCGGCGCGCGCCATCGCGGCCTCGACGGTCGGCCGCAGCTGCACGGTGCGCTCGAGGATCTCGGGGTGCTCGGCGAACAGGCGCCGCACGATGGCGTGGGCCATCTGGTGCCCGACGGCCGTCCAGATGTAGCTCGGCGAGCGGTAGGAGCGGTCCGCGAAGACGGCGTCCGGCGCGAGGAAGATCCGGTTCCCCAGCGCGTGCGTCCAGCTCACGGGATCGAACGACGGGCTCAGCTGCCGGGTCCAGAACGTGCGCGCCAGCGTGACGTCGTAGCTCTGGCCCCCATACCCGGAGTACGCCGCCAGCACGCTGTCCGGCGCCTTGGCTTCGGACAGCGCGACGTACACGTCGGACAGGTCGCGCAGCCGCGCGGCCGCGTTCAGCCCCTCGAAGGTCAGCGGCGCGGCGCGCGGCGCGAAGGCCTTCGCGGCGGCGACGAACCGCGCCAGCGCGCGCCGCTGCGGTTCGTTGCCGGTGAAGCAGCGCCGCACGCCCGGCGCGATCCAGCCGCACGCCGAGTCCGGCGCCGGCGAGGCCCACGCGTCGAGCACCGGTCCCACCGGGGTCGGGCCGAGCGCGCGCGCCAACTCGAACGCGGAGTCGCCGCGCTCGGTGCCGAGCGCGACGTTCCACTTCTTGAGCGGGCCCAGCGGCGGGATGTCGGCGGTGTCCGACAGCCGCAGCACCAGCCCCACCAGGTCGAGCGTCGAATCCACCCGCACGGTGGTGCGGCCCAGGGTGAACGACGACGTGCCGCGCGGCAGCTCCGAGGTGCAGGCCGCGAGCACGAGGACCGGGACGAGCGCGGAGGTGCGTTTCATTAGTGCCGGAACTGGCGTTTGCCGGTGAGGATCATCGCCAGCCCGTGCTCGTCGGCCGCGGCCACGACCTCCGGGTCGCGCACCGAGCCGCCGGGCTGGATGATGGCGCGGACGCCGGCCTTGGCCGCCTCGTCCACGCCGTCGCGGAACGGAAAGAACGCGTCGGAGGCCAGCACCGCGCCCTCGACCGCGTGGCCGACGGCGCGCGCCTTGTGCACCGCCAGCATCGAGCTGTCGACGCGGCTCATCTGGCCCGCGCCGATGCCGATCGCCTGGGCGCCCTTGGCGATGAGGATCGCGTTGGACTTGACGCTCATCACCGCCGCCCAGGCGAACCGCAGGTCGTCCAGCTCGTCCGGAGCCGGCTGCCGCCGGGTCACGACCTTCCAGCCGCTCTCGTCGGGGTCGAACCGCAGGCGCGTCTCGGCGAGGAAGCCGCTCCGCACGCGCTTGAAGTCGAGCAGGTCTCCCGCGCGGCCGCGCGGCACCTCGACGATGCGCAGGTTCTTCTTGCGGCGCAGCACCTCGAGCGCGTCGGGCTGGAAGTTCGGCGCCACCACGGCCTCGACGAACAGGTCGGCCATCGCGGCCGCCGTCTCGGCGTCGAGCACGGTGTTGAGCCCGACCACCGAGCCGTACGCGGAGACGGGGTCGGTGGCGAGCGCGCGCCGGTAGGCGTCGGCCGCCGTCTTCCCCAGCGCGATCCCGCACGGCGTGGTGTGCTTGATGATCACGCACGCGGTGTGGTCGGTCCACGGCTCGAGGGCCAGGTACGCGGCGTCGAGGTCGAGGAGGTTGTTGAACGACAGCTCCTTGCCGCCGAGCTGGGTGAGGTCCGCCAGGCTGCCGCCCTCGCCGGTGACGTAGAACGCCGCCTGCTGCTCCGGGTTCTCGCCGTAGCGGAGCGCCTGCCGCCGTTCGAGGGCGAGCAGCAGGAAGGGCGGGAGGCCGCCGCCGGCGCTCCCCGCGTGCGCCTCCAGCCACTGGGCGATGGCGGCGTCGTAGGTCGCGGTCTCGCGGAACACCTTGACCGCCAGCTCGCGCCGCAGCTCGGGCCCCACGCCGCCGGCCTTGAGCGCGTCCGTCACCCGGGCGTAGTCGGCGGGGTCCACCACCACGGTCACGGCGTCGTGGTTCTTGGCCGCCGAGCGCAGCATCGAAGGGCCGCCGATGTCGATCTGCTCGATCGCCTCGTCCACCGTCACCCCGGCGCGCGCCACGGTCTCGCGGAACGGGTAGAGGTTCACCGCCACCAGGTCGATCGGCGCAATGCCGTGGCGCTCCATCGCCATCACGTCGGACGGGACGCGGCGCCGCGCCAGCAGGCCGCCGTGGACCGCCGGGTGCAGGGTCTTGACCCGGCCGTCCATCATCTCGGGGAAGCCGGTCACCTTCTCGACCGGCGTCACGGCGATTCCCGCGGCCGAGAGCGCCTTCGCGGTGCCGCCCGTCGAGACGATCTCCCAGCCGAGGGCGACCAAGGCCCGGGCGAATTCCACGATGCCGCGTTTGTCGGAGACGGAAATGAGGGCGCGAGGCATTACCACTCCTCCGCAGTGGCCTGGATGATGCCGGCGAGCGCGACCAGGTCCGGCAGGTCGATCGCTTCCCCCGGTGCGCGCGCGCAGCGCAGCGGCCGCCCGAGGCCGGGCGCGCTACCGGCCGGCCAGCGCATCGTCGAGGCTGTGGGGCAGGGGAACGGACGGGTCCCCGGGCGCGGCCGCGGCGTCCGCGCGGGGCGCCGCGCCGAACCGGGCGAAGGCCAGCACCACCGCGGGCAGCAGCCGGTGCTCGACGGCCAGCACGCGCGCGGCGAGCGTCTCCGCCGTGTCGTCGGACCGGACGGGCACCGGCCACTGGGCCACGATCGCGCCGTGGTCGTACTGCTCGTCCACCAGGTGCACGGTGGCGCCGCTGACGTGCGCGCCGCTCTTGAGCACGGCCTCGTGCACGCGCCGGCCGTACATCCCGGCGCCGCCGAAGGCGGGCAGCAGCGCGGGATGCACGTTCAGCATCCGGCCCCGGAAGCTGCGCACCACGTCGTCGGGCACCTTCTTCAGGTAACCGGCGAGCACCACCAGCTCGATCGCGTGCTCGGCCAGGAGCGCCAGCAGCCGAGCCGCGTCCTGTCCGTCCTCGGCGATCACGGCCGTGGGGACGCCCGCCGCGGCGGCACGGGCCAGCGCGCCGGCCGTCGCCTTGTTGGAGACCACCAGCGCGATCACCGCGGGTGACGACGGCTCGCGCGCGGCGTCGAGGAGCGCCTGGAGGTTGGATCCGTTGCCGGAGGCGAGGACGGCGACGCGCATGATGCAGGAAAGAATACGGGGCCTTCCCTCAGAGCAAGGGAAGGCCCCGCGAATGTCACCGCCCCGTAACGCTCCCGACAGAAACCCGGCGCGGCCGCCCGGCGGCCCCGCCGGCTACCTCACCGACAGCGAGAACGCTCCGTACGAGCCCTGCCGGTAGGTGTTGGCGATGATCCGGTAGGCGCCGGAGTACGGCAGCGTGTAGGTGATCCGGGCGTTGGTCCCGCCGCCCGAGTCGTCGTCCGCGGCGAGCTTGACGCCGTTGCCGTCCTGGATGATCGCGTAGGCGTCGAAGTCGGTCGACACGACGTCCACCGTGATCGTCTCGCCGGCCGTGCCGACGTAGGTCCACGCCTGGTAGACCGAGCCGTCCGACAGCTTGGGGTCGGTGGGCGCGAGCCGGCCGGACATCGTCTGGCCGCGCATGATCTGGCCGACCGTGCCCGGGAGCACGCCGCCCGGCGCGTTGCCGCCCGAGGCCATCCCCAGGCTCCGCAGCCGGACCGTGTACGGGCCGAAGTGCCCCCGCTGGTAGCTGTTGGCGAGGAGCCAGTACTTCCCGGTGGCGGGAATGGTGAAGATGATCCGCGCGTTGCGGTCGCCGCCGCTGTCGTCGTCGCGGGCGAGCACCGAGTCCGCGTCGTTCTGCAGGATCGCGTAGGCGTCGAACGCCGTGGACATGACGTCGGCCTGGATGATCTGGCCGGCCTGGGCCTCGAACTGCCAGGCCTGATACACGCTGCTGTCCCGCAGGCGCGCATCGGCCCGGGTCAGACGCCCGGTGGCCTCGCTGTTCATCGCCAGCGTGCGCACGGTCGGGGTGATGGGTGCCGGCGGGCTGGAGGCGCAGCCGGCGGCCGCCAGGAGCGCGAGGGCAAGGGGGATTCGCTTCATCGTGGTCTCCGCCGACGTTCGGACGTCGCCGTGGTTTGGTGTGTGGCTACTGGATCGCAACCGTATACCTGCCCGCGCGCGGCTCGTGGCCCGCGCTGTTCACCACGATCCGGTACCGGCCGGACGCCGGGAGCACGATCACCAGGCGCGAGTTCAGGTCGCCCCCCGAGTCATCGTCCTCGCCGATCTTCGTCCCGGTCGAGTCGAGCAGCTGCAGGTACGTGTCGAACTCGTCCGACCGGACGTCGATGGTGACCTTCCGACCCGCGGCGCCGGTGAACTCCCACACGTCGGCGAAGGTGCTGTCCGCCATCAGGAGGTCGCCGGGCTCCAGCGCGCCGCGCATCGTCTGCCCGACGCGGATGAACCCCGTCTCGCCGGGCGCGGGCACGTCGTTCGTCGCCCGCCCGGGCCCGGGCGACGCGCGTGCCGGCGCGGGGACCGCGAGCGGGTGAACCGGACCGGCCTGCTGCGCGGCCAGCGGCTGCAGCGCCGTCACCGCGGCGAGGCCGAGCGCGGCGAGCGCGCTCCCCGCGACGCCGCGTCCCGGGCCGGAGCCGCCGGCCGTCATGCGCCGACCGTCAGCGGAGGGTCAGAACGTACAGCCCCGTCCGCCGCTGCCGGCCGTTGCTGTTCACGACGATCTGGTACGTCCCCGCCGACGGCAGCGTGAACGCCAGGCCCGAGTTCGGGTGCCCGGCCGACTCCTGGAGCACGTTCCCGGCCCCGTCGAGCAGCTGCAGGTAGGTCGGGAAGTCCTCCGAGCTCAGCTGGATCGCGATGGCCTGGCCGGCGTTCGCCTGGAACTGCCAGATGTCGGCGTACGTGCTGTCCGAGCCCATCATCTGGTCGCCCGCCTCGAGGCGGCCCTGCACGGTCTGGCCGACCATGATCTGGCCGATCTGGCCGGGCGCCGGGATCATGTTCGTCGGTGCGGTCACGGTGGGCGTCACCGGGGGCGTCACCGGGGTGGGCTGCGTCACGGCCCCCGGCAGCGGCACGACCTGACCCATGCCGGCGATCTGCTGCACCTGCAGCGTGTAGGCGCCGGGCGTGGTCGAGGCCAGGCCGGTCGTGACGCCCAGGCGGTACTGCCCCGCCGTCGGGCAGGAGAACCGCAGCCGGGCGTTGAGCCCTTCGCCGGAGTCGTCGTCGTGGGCGACTTCGACGCCGTTCGGATCGAAGACGATGAGGTAGTTGTCCCAGCTCGACAGGATGTCGATCTGCGCCGACTGGCCGGGCTGGCACTGGTACCCGTAGACGTGGATCGGTTTGTTGTTCCAGGACGCACCGCCCGCCACCAGCGTGTTCTGGACCTGCTGATTCAGCCCGATCTGCCCGACCATGCCGATGGCGTTGACCGACGGCATGTTGGTGACCTGGCCCGGCTGGAGGCTGGTGACCACGGGACCGCCGGTCTGCGCGTTCTGGATCTCGAGCGTGAACGGGCCGTACATCCCCGCGCGCAGCGTGTTGGCGAGGATCTGGTACATCCCGGTGTACGGCAGCGTCCGGATGATGCGGGCGTTGAGGTTGCCGCCGCTGTCGTCGTCGGTGGCGACGTTCTGCCCGCTGGAGTTCCGCAGATAGAGGTACGCGTCGAACGCGGTCGACATCAGGTCGATCTGCACCGTCTCGCCGGCCGTGCCCATGAAGGTGAACATCTTGTAGTGCGACCCGTCGCTCAACGTCGGGTCGCCCGCCGTGAGCTCGCCCTGCACGGTCGTGCCGATCGGGATCTGCTGCGCCCCGCCGCCCGTCACGGGCTGCTGGACCATCTGCGGCGCCTCGCCGCCGCCCCGCAGCTGGAGCGTGAACGCACCCACTTCGCCCCGGCCGACGGTGTTGGCGACGATCTGGTACATCCCCGTGTACGGCAGCACCTGGATGATGCGCGCGTTGCGGCCGCCGCCGCTGTCGTCGTCGTGCGCGATGGCGTTGCCGTTCTGGTCCTTGAGGTAGAGGTACGAGTCGAAGTCGGCGGACATCAGGTCGATCGTCACCGTCTGGCCGGCCGTGCCCTGGAAGGTGAAGATCTTGTAGTGCGTCTGGTCGGACATCACCGGGTCGTACTGGGTCAGCTGCCCGGTGATCGACGTGCCGATCGGAATCTGCTGCTGCGCCCTAAGCGGCAGCGCGAGGGCGGCCGTCAACGCGAGGCCCACCGCCAGCGTGCGCCCGACGGCAGCACCGCGACGAAGCGACATAAAGACGTACCTCCTCAATGGGTGCGGATGGGGCGCGAGCGGCCCCCGGGAAAGCATCCCTGTCCGGGTGAGTATAAGAAGGGCCGCTGCAGGCGCAATACCTTCGGCACCAACGGGTTCGATGTGACTGGAGTCACGGCACCGGTGCGCCGACGAGGCGGGCCGCGGCCACGAGATCGGGGGCCACGGCGAAGCCCTGGGCCCGGGCCCGGGCGGCGTCGTCCGGGGCCTCCGGCGTCTCGATCAGCAACCCGTGGCCGCCGAGCCGCCCCGCGGGCTCCACGTCGCTGAGCCGGTCGCCCACCATCCACGACCTGGCCAGGTCGAGCCGGTGCTCCCGCGCGGCCTGCTCGAACAGCGCGACGCCCGGCTTGCGGCAGTCGCACGGGCCCGTGATGTCGGGATGATGCGGACAGAAGTACGCGCCCGTGAAGCGCACGCCGTGCGGTGCGAGCAACTCGTCGAGACGGGCCAGCACCGCGGCGAAGGCCTCCGGACCGTACAGGCCGCGCGCGATGCCCGACTGGTTGCTCACGATGACCAGCGGCCAGCCTGCGCGCGCCAGCGTGGCGAGGCCCGGCGCCACGCCGGGCAGCAGCTCGACGGCCGTCGGGTCGTGGAGGTAGCCGGGGTCGCGCACCAGCGTGCCGTCGCGGTCGAGGAAGACGGCGCCGCGCCGGGAAGGGGCCGACCTGCTCCCGCGGCGGTCTGCGCGCCGCCCGCTCGATGCTGCACCGGCACGACGGCCGCCGCGCCGGGCGGAGGATGACAAGCCCTCGCGTCGGTCGTTGCGCCGCCCGCTCGATGCTGCACCGGCACGACTGCCGCCGCGCCGGGCGGAGGATGACAAGCCCTCGCGTCGGTCGTTGCGCCGCCCGCTCGATGCTGCACCGGCACGACTGCCGCCGCGCGTCGTCATGCGAGCGCGGCGGCCACTGCGCCCACGACGGCGCGCTCGTCTTCGGGGAGGATGGTGCGGACGTCCAGCACCACCCGGCTCCCGGTGACGACCGCGACCACCGGGGGATCGCCGAGGCGCAGCCGGCGGGCGAGCTCGGCCGCGGAGACGCCGGCCGGCGCGAGGCCCACGCCGGCGCTCGGCAGCTCCGTGCCGGGGAAGGCGCCGCCGCCGACCGCGGCGCGGGTCGCGACGACGGCCGGCCGCGCCAGGGCCGGCAGACGCGACGCGAGCGCCCCGGCCCGGGCCTCGAGAGACGGGACCGTGGCCGTCAGCATCTGGAGCACCGGGACGTCGTGGCGGGCTCCGGCCGGGTCGCGGTACAGCGCGAGCGTCGCGGCGAGCGCGCCCAGCGTGAGCTTGTCGGCGCGGACCGCGCGCGCGAGCGGGTGCGAGCGGCACCGCGCGACGAACGCCACGGCGCCCGCGAGGATCCCGGCCTGCGGCCCGCCGAGCAGCTTGTCGCCGGACGCCACGACGGCCGTGGCCCCGCTCCGCACGGCGGCCGGCAGCGTGGGCTCGCCGGACAATCCGTCACCTCCCAGGTCGAGCATCAGTCCGCCACCGAGGTCGTAGATCACCGGGACCCGGCGCCTGCGGCCGAGCGCCACGAGCTCGGCGAGCGACGCTTCGGCGACGAAGCCCTCCTGCCGGAAGTTCGAGCGATGGACCTTGAGGATCGCGACGGGACCGGCAGAACCGGCGCGCCCGCGGGCGCGTCTGCCGTGCGGCGGCGCGCCGGCGCGTCTTTCCTGCAGGGCCTTCTCGTAATCCGCCAGCCGGGTGCGGTTAGTCGTGCCGACCTCGACCAGCCGCGCGCCGCTGGTGGCGAGGATCTCGGGGATCCGGAAACCGCCGCCGATCTCGATCAGCTCGCCGCGCGAGACGATCACGTCGCCGCCGGCCGCCGCGGCGGTCAGCGCCAGCAGCAGGGCCGAGGCCGCGTTGTTCACGACCATCGCGCCCGCCGCGCCGGTGAGCTCCATCACCAGACCGGCGCAGTGCTGGTGGCGGTCGCCGCGCGCGCCCCGCGCCGGGTCGTACTCGAGCGTCGAGTAGCCGGGCGCGACGTCGTCGAGGGCCAGCCGGGCGGCCTCGGCGAGCGGCGCCCGGCCGAGATTGGTGTGCAGCACCACTCCGGTGGCGTTGATGCAGCGGCGCAGCGTCGGCCGGGTGGCGAGGAGCAGCGCCTGCGACATGGACCGCGCCCAGCCGGCGGAGTCGCGCGGCGCGCGCTCGGGCGCCTCGCGCGCCTCGGCGACGGCCGCGCGCACGGCGCGCACCGCGACCGCGCGGGGCGTCCCGGCCAGCGCGGCGGCCACCTCGCGGTCGACGAGCAGTCGGCTCACCGACGGGAGGCTGCGCCGGGGGTCGCTCATTCGGGCGGGCGCGGGGCGGGAGGCGCGGTGTCCGGGGGCGGGCGCAGCGTGTCCGCCGGCGCGCGGTGGAGCGAGTCGGCGTGCGCGGCGGTCCGCAAGGAGTCGGCGCCCGCACGGCGCGGCGCGGGCTTGGGCACGAGCAGCGCGCCGCGTCCGTGACCCTCGATCCCGGTGAGGCCCTTGAGGCCGGCGGTGAACACGACGTAGCGGGCGCCGGGCGTCAGCGCCGCCGTGAGGCGGACGATGCGCGTGTCGGTCGGCGACGGCCGGCGGATCAGCATCCGCATCGCGCGGGTCGTGTCGGCGCGCGTCGGACGGGAGGTCATCGGCGCGGCGGCGGCGCCGCGCAGGCGGCCCGGTGCCGCACCACTCGGCGCGGCCGCCGGCGCAGCGGGTGCCGGTGCAGCAGGCGCCGCGCCTGCGGGCTGGCGATGGGTCGTGTCCGCCGCGGCACGCTTGGCGCTGTCGGCCGCCGCCGCGGCCGCCGCCGCCGCCTTGACCAGGCTGTCGAAGCCGGCCGAGGTCATCACGGCCGCCAGGGGGACGAACGCGGTGGAGTCGTCCGCGGGCGCGAGATGGACCTGGGAGGTGTCCGGCGCCACCGACGGATCGAGCGGCCGGTCGAAGGAGAGCTTGAGGGTCAGCGAGTCCGCGGCCTCCACCGTCCGGAGCCTCGGCCCGACCGTGTCGTGGGTGAAGGCGTAGAGCTCGAGCGACGCCGAATCCTGCAGGGTCACCCGCGCGGTGTCGTACGCCTCGCGCGGCTCGCGGCGCCGGTTCCCGTTCTGGTCGATCACGCCGTAGACCAGGTACTCGCCCGCCGGCATCGCGCGCATGGCGAAGTCGCCCGCGGAGTCGGTGAGCGCGCGGTAGGGCAGGGAGTCGGGGAGCAGCACCGCTTCGACCAGGCCGCCGGTCGCCGCCTTGTTGCCCGGCCAGTCCACGATCGTGCCCTTGAGCGTCGCGTCGGGGATCGGCGGCCCGGTGGAGAAGACGACCAGCCGGCCCCGCTTCATCCGGTTCTGCCGCAGGTCGGTGACGCCCGGCAGCAGCTCGAGCCGGTAGATCCGCCCCGCGCGGAAGCCGCCCTTCGGCTCCACCGTGATGCGGGTGCGGTGCCAGCCCACGCTGACCTTGCCGGTCACGGGCGAGAGGATCACCGCGCCCGAGATGTCCCGCTGCTGGCCCGCGATCTGCTCGGCGATCACCTTGTCGAAGTCGATCTCGGCCTGGTGCGGCATCTCGGTGAGAACCGCGCCCGACTCCGGCACGACGCGCACCACCTTCGGGGGCGTGACGTCGGGCGGTCCGCCGGGCGGGTCGCCCGCGAACGCGCAGCCCGCCGCGAGGACGAACGCCGCCGCGAGCGCTAGGCGCATCCGAGGGCGGCGAGCTTGGCCGCGATGGCGTCCACCTTCGCGGTCCACTGCCGCTCCTTGTCCGCCTCGCGCGCGACCACCTCGGCCGGGGCGCGCGCGCGGAACGACTCGGTGCCGAGCTTGGCGCGCACCGCGGCCAGCTGCTGGTCGAGCCGGGCGCGCTCCGCGCCCAGCCGCGCGCACTCCTTCGCGACGTCGATCGCGTCGCCGAGGGCGACGAACAGCTCGGCGCCGTCCGGCAGCAGGGCGTGCGAGCCGATCCGGCCGGTGAACGAGGCCTCGCCCTCCACCGTCTCCAGCCCGCCGACCTTGGCGAGCCGCACGATCATCTCGCGCGCGGCGTCGATCGCCGCGGCCTGGCGCGGCGAGAGCCGGCTCACCACGATCGCCACCTCGAGGCCCGGCTTGACGCCGTACTCGGCGCGGATCTCCCGCACCGCGTTCACGACCGCCTGCGCGAACGCGAAGTCCCGCTCGGCATCGGGGTCGGCGCGGCCGGCCTCGGGCCCGGGCCACCGCGCGACCATGATCGAGTCGGCGGCGTGACCGGGCAGGCGGCGGAACAGCTCCTCGGTGATGAACGGCATCCCGGGGTGCAGCAGCCGGAGCACCCGGTCGAAGACGTGCGCCGCCACCACCCGGGCGACGTCGCCGCCCGGCGCCTCGCCCCGGAGCCGCGGCTTGATCGACTCGAGATACCAGTCCGCGAAGTCGTCCCACAGGAAGTGGTAGGGCGTGCCCACCGCGTCGTTGAGCCGGAACTTCTCCAGGTGCTCGGTGGTCTCGCCCGCGACCGTCGCCAGCCGCGAGGTGATCCAGCGGTCGGCCAGGCCGAGCCGCTCCGCGGGCACCCGGGCCAGCGGCGGCACCGGCGCGTCGCCGAGCGCGGACAGCAGCAGCCGGCCGACGTTCCACAGCTTGTTGGCGAAGTTGCGGCCCGAGCCGAACGAGGTGTCCAGGTCGTGGGGATCGAGGATGATGTCGGTGCCCACCGCGAGCCCGCTGGTGACCGCGAACCGCAGCGCGTCGGCCCCGTAGCGCCGCACCACCTCGAGCGGATCGATGCCGTTGCCCAGCGACTTGGACATCTTGACGTGGTCGGTGTCCCGCACCGTGCCGTGGAGGTACACCGTGTGGAACGGCACGCGCCCCAGGAAGTGCAGCCCCGCCATGATCATCCGGGCGACCCAGAAGAAGATGATCTCGGGCGCGGTGACCAGGACGTCGGTGGGGTAGTAGCGGGCGAGATCGGTGGTGGCTTGCGGCCAGCCGAGGGTCGAGAACGGCCACAGCCACGAGCTGAACCAGGTGTCGAGCACGTCCTCGTCCTGGTGCATCGGGCCGCCGCACGCGGGACAGGCGGTGGGGTCCTCGCGCAGCGCGCTCACCAGCCCGCACTTCTCGCAGTACCAGACCGGGACGCGGTGCCCCCACCACAGCTGGCGCGAGATGTTCCAGTCGCGGATGCCGGTCAGCCACTGCTCGAACTCGTCGCCGCGCCGCTCGGGGATGAAGCGCACCTCGCCCTTGCGGTAGGCCTCCAGCGCCGGGGCCGCGAGCGGCTCCATGGTGACGAACCACTGCTCGCTGAGCCGCGGCTCCACCACCGTGTCGCAGCGGTAGCAGTGGCGCACGGCGTGGAGCCGGGTCTCGACCTTCTCGAGCAGGCCCTTCTCCTTGAGCGCCGCGACGATCGCCTTGCGCGCCTCGAAGCGGTCCATGCCGAAGAACGGCGCCGGCACCCGGCCGCCGGGCTTGCCGTCCAGGGCCGCGTCGGCCATCCGCGCGTCCGCGGTCATCACGATCGGGGTCGCCAGGTCGTGGCGGCGCCCGACCTCGAAGTCGTCGGCGTCGTGCGCCGGCGTGATCTTCACGAACCCGGTGCCGAATCCCGCCTCGACGTGCTGGTCGGCGATGATCGGGATCTCGAGCTCCGCGATGGGCAGGATCAGGTGGCGCCCCACCAGCGGCCGGCGCTCCGCGTCGTCCGGGTTCACCGCGATCGCGACGTCGCCCAGCATCGTCTCCGGCCGGGTGGTCGCCACGGTGACGTGGCCGGCGCTGTCGGCGAACGGGTAGCGGATGTAGTACAGCGCGCCCTCCACGTCGGCGTGCTCCGCCTCCTCGTCCGACAGCGCGGTGTGGCAGCGCGGGCACCAGTGGATCACGCGGTACCCGCGGTAGATCAGGCCCTCTTCCCACAGCCGGACGAACACCTCGCGCACCGCGCGGCTCATCGCCGGATCGAGCGTGAACCGGGTGCGGGACCAGTCGCAGGAGCAGCCGATGGCCTTCAGCTGCTGGAGGATGGTGTCGCCCTTCTGCCGCACGTGCGCCCACACCCGCTCGACGAACGCGGCGCGGCCGAGGTCGAAGCGCGTCTTGCCCTCGGCGGCGAGCAGCTTCTCCACCACGTTCTGCGTGGCGATGCCCGCGTGATCGGTGCCCGGCACCCACAGCGCCGCGCGCCCGCGCATCCGCTCGAAGCGGATCAGCACGTCCTGGACGGTGTTGTTGAGCCCGTGCCCCATGTGGAGCACGTCCGTCACGTTGGGCGGCGGGATCACGATGACGTAGGGCTTGGCGCCCGGCGCGGCCGACGGGGCGAACAGCCCCCGCGCCTGCCAGTCGGCGTAGAGGCGCGACTCGACGTCGGCCGGCGCGTACTGCGGGGCGAGCGCGGCGGCGTCGCTCATCGCGGCGGCTTCACGAAAAGGCCCGCACTGAGCGGGCCGCGGAGCAGGGACATCGGGACGTGCCTCAGCTGCGCGCGGCCAGCGGCGTGCTCGGCCCCGGCACCGCCCGGGCCTCGCCGTCCGCTCCCGGCACGAGCAGATGGTTCAGCACCGTGCGGACGCCGGCCACGGCCCGCACCACCTCGCCGGCCAGCGCGATCTCGCTGGAGCTCTTGACCCGTCCGCCGAGCTCGACGATGCCGCCGTCGAGCACCCGGACCCGCACCGCGCGGCGCCCCAGCACGGCGTCGCGGCGCAGCGCGTCGAGCACACGGGACTCCAGCCGCTCGGCCTCCTCGTCCGTCCACCGCTGCCGCGGCACGCGGGCCCGCGCGGTCCACCGCTCCAGCGCCCCGGCCACCCGCCGCGTGTTCACCCGGCCCACCCGCTCGGCGGCGAAGTACCCGGCCACCAGGCCGAGGCCCGCGCCGGTCATCAGGAGCAGCAGGTCGCCGATGGTGAAGGAGGAGCGGTCGTGGTGGCGCGACACCCGGACTCCGGTGGAAACAGTAGTGGCCCTTCGCTACATTGCAGGCCAGTCTCTAACAGTGGCGAAGCGGGCTTCCTGTCGCAAGTTGCGCCCCGTCGCGCCGCGCATGCCGGTGGGAGGGCGGCCGTCCGCGGCCGCGCCTCCCGGAGCGTCATGAACCAGGAACTCGTTCTCAGACTCCCCGACGGATCCGAGAAGCGCGTCGCCCCCGGGACGACGCCGCGCGCCGTGGCGCAGTCGATCGGCCCGGGCCTCGCCCGGGCGGCGGTGGCCGCGCGCCTCGACGGCCAGATCGTCGAGCTGGACCGGCCGCTCGAGGCCCCGGGGCCGTTCGAGATCCTCACCGACAAGAGCCCCGACGCGCTGTTCGTGCTCCGCCACTCGGCGGCGCACGTGCTGGCGACCGCGGTGCGCCGGCTGTTTCCCGGCGCGGGCATCGGGTTCGGGCCGCCGATCGAGGACGGCTTCTACTACGACTTCGACGTCCCGCGCCCGTTCACGCCCGAGGACCTCGAGAAGATCGAGGCCGAGATGCAGGCGGTGGTCGCCGCCGACTACAAGATCGAGCGCGAGGTGGTGAGCCGCGCCGAGGCCACGAAGCGCTTCGCCGCCGATCCGCTAAAGCTCGAGCGCCTGGCCGAGATCCCCGACGGCGAGACCATCTCGGTGTACCGCGACG
>Ga0187778_10000450_pt1 | contig 29169 bp, 24 predicted proteins | sample 1015_Q2_SP5_20_M_FD_132418 | JGI IMG/M metagenome (GOLD analysis project Ga0187778, IMG submission 132418) | Tropical peat soil microbial communities from peatlands in Department of Meta, Colombia - 1015_Q2_SP5_20_MG | ecosystem: Environmental > Terrestrial > Soil > Wetlands > Peat | place... | reverse complement strand
TTCCTCAATTGTTCCGGACATGCCGCGCTTGAGCAGCACAGGCTTATCGACTTCGCCGAGACCGCGCAGCAAGTGATAGTTCTGCATGTTGCGCGCGCCGACCTGCAGCACGTCGACGTAGGGGAGCATGATTTCGATTTGCGAAGGGTCCATCACCTCGCTGACAACCAGCAGGCCGTTCTTGTCTGCGGCGTCGCGCAGGAGTTCGAGGCCTTCGTGGCCCATGCCCTGGAAGCTGTACGGGGAAGAACGCGGCTTGAATGCGCCGCCGCGAAGGAGCTTCGCGCCGGCTCGCGCGACTTTCGCGGCAATATCGTGAATCTGCTCGGAGGATTCGACAGCGCATGGCCCCGCGGCGACGACCACTTCTTTGCCGCCGATCGAGACACCTTTGCCGAGGTCGATCACCGTGCCTTCGGGGCGCACGCTTCGAGCGGCGAGTTTATACGGGTGAGAAATTCGCACGATTTCTTCCACGCCGGGCGCGGAGCTGAGTGCCAAGAGTTCCTCGCGGCTCGTTCGGCTGTTTCCTACGACGCCGATCACGGTGCGCTCCTTGCCGCGAATCAGGTGGGCTTCGTAGCCGCATTCCTTGATGCGGTCCACGATGTGCTTGATTTGTTCTTCTGTTACCTCGCCCAACATATTGAAAATCATTTTCGAATCCTCGCCATTTTATGATTTCGCGCCGACCGACTGCCTCGCCGAGACGTACGATCCCAAAATCCGCAGATTGACGACCAAACGTTCCAATTCGCGAAGCGCCGTCGCGACTTCGGGGTCGCGCCGCGACGCCTGCAAATCCAAATAAAAGCGGTACTGCCAGGGGCTGCCATGCACCGGACGGCTTTCAATCTTCAGCAGATTCAGATTCCTGCGCGCGAAAGGCTCGAGCGCGTGATAGAGCGCGCCCGGCCGGTGATCGAGCTGGAAGACGAGAGAAAGCTTATCCGCGTCTTCCGGCACGACAGCGGATTCCGAAAGGAGCAAGAACCGCGTGTAGTTCTCACGGCTGTCTTCCAGGTGCTCTTGCAAGATGAAGCCACCATAGAGCTCGGCAGCGCGCCGACCAGCGATTGCGGCCCGCGAGCGGTCACCTGAACGGACTACCTCGCGAACGCTGCCGGCTGTGTCTTCGGTCGCGATCCTCTTGAGGCGTGGATGCGCGCTGAAAAATTTTTCGCATTGCGCGAGCGCCACCGGATGCGATTCGACAACCACAATGTCCTCAAATTTGGCGCCGGGCACGACGATCAGGTTATGGACAATCGGGATCACGACTTCTGCCAGAATATTCAGCTCGCTATCCACAAGAAGATCGAAAGACCGATGCACGGATCCTGCGAGGCTATTCTCGATCGGCGCGAGGATGTAATCCGCCACGCCATCGCGAATCGCGCTGAAGGCTGCCTCGAAAGTCGGACGCGGCACCAGCGAAATCTCTTCGCCCAGAAGCTTCACGCCCGCCTCTTCGCTGAAGGCACCGCGCTCGCCTTGAAATGCCACGCGCGCATTTTTTTCTATCTTCATCCTCTTGCTGCTTTTCGCTTCTTTCCTTTGCCGCTCGTTTTCTTTTCCGGAACAACGTCGTAACCGAAGCGGGTCTGCGTGCGAATCGATTCGTCGAGAATCAACTGATAGATTTTGCCGATCGTCTCGGCGTCGAGCGGGCCGGGGTTAGTCTGCTGCATGCGGGTGAGAATTTCCTGCTCGCGCTCTGGCGCGCGAAGCGGCACGCCCGACTCGCATTTCATACGTCCGACCTCGAGCGAAAGCTCCGCGCGGAGGTTGAGGAGGTGCAGCATGGCTGTGTCGATTGCGTCGATTTTGCGGCGCCAGTCGTCGATTTTCATGGTCCGGTTATGCCTCCGCGCTCGATTATCTCCCGACACAACAAAAAAGCCGCGTCCTCTTTGGGAGGTCGCGGCCCGGTGATCGAAACTTTGTGCGGCTTTTAGTTGCTGGTTTTGCCCGCGCGCGTTTCGTCGGCCCGCTCCCCCGGAAAGGAGAAGCGGTACGTAAAGGCGAAATAGCTAGAGAACAGATTCATGGCGCGCTCTTGCTTATTCTTCCGTCTAACGATCTGACCGCTTTCGATCAGATCGTAACTTGAATATACAGAACGCTCTATACATGGTCAAGCGCTTCGTACGGTACGCCCTCCATTAGCGCAGATTATGCCGATTGCAAAAATTGCAAATTTGACTTATCGCCGTGTTTGCGACCAGAATGGGCTCCTGCGACAGCGACGCTCGATTCAGAGTGGCGCGATTGCACGGCGGAAAGCAATTGTCGATTTGAAGATGAGAAGTTACTCTATGACGCGACCGATTCACGCAATCGTATATGTAGCGATCGGGTGGGGGCCGCCCTCCTAAGCCAAGCTTAGGCGTATGCGCCCCGCACCTGGAGACAGGTAGCGGGGCTTTTTGTTGGGCAAGCTTGCAAGTCGCCAAAATTCGCAAGCAGATTCCTCACCGCCATCCCCGGCCAAAACCGCCGGGGCTGGGTTCGGGATAACAGAGGCGAGAGATGCAGAGTGATGCAATCAAGAAAGGCATTGCGCGGGCGCCGGCACGCGCGATGCTCAAAGCCACGGGACTGACAGACGCCGATTTGGCGAAGCCGCTGGTCGCCATCGCCAATACTTGGTCGGACGTGACGCCGTGCAATTCGCACCTTCGCGGCCTTGCGGACAAAGTGAGAGAGGGCATTCGCGCGGCGGGTGGCACTCCGATCGAGTGCAACACGATTGTGATCTCGGACGGAATCACGATGGGCACCGAGGGCATGAAGGGTTCTCTCGTTTCGCGCGAGGTGATCGCAGATTCGATCGAGCTTTTCGTGCGATCGCATGCGTTCGACGCGGTTGTCGCAATCTGCGGGTGCGACAAGACGATTCCCGGGACGGTGATGGCGCTGGCGCGGCTGAACCTTCCTTCCTTATCGCTTTACGGCGGATCGATCATGCCCGGCCACTATCACGGGCACGACGTGACGATCCAAGATGTGTTCGAAGCGCCAGGGGCGTTTGCCACCGGAAAAATGAGTGAGAAGGATGTCTGCGAGCTCGAAAACGTCGCGTGTCCGGGAGCGGGAGCGTGCGGCGGACAATTCACCGCGAACACAATGGCGACGGCCATCACATTTCTTGGGATTTCGCCGATGGGCGCGAACGAAATTCCTGCGATTCATCCGGACAAGGTGCGCGCCGCGATTGATTGCGGGAAGACGGCGATGGAGCTTTTCAAGCGCGACATCCGGCCGAAGCGGCTGATCACGCCGGCCTCGCTTCGCAACGCGATCGCATCGGTGGCGGCCACGGGCGGATCGACGAACGCCGTCCTACACCTGCTGGCCATCGCGCGGGACGCCGGCGTGCCGCTCACGATCGACGAATTCGACAATATTTCCGCGAAGACTCCGATACTCGCCGATCTGAAGCCAGGCGGGCGCTTCACCGCTCCGGATATGTTCGCAGCAGGAGGAATGCGGCTGCTTGGGAAGCGGCTGCAGGAAGCGGGCCTGCTCGAAGACAGCATCACGGCATCGGGCAGAAATCTCTTCCAAGAGATTCTCGAGGCGCGCGAGACGCCGAATCAGGAAGTGATTCGGCCGCTATCGAAGCCGATCAAGAAAGACGGCGGCCTGGCGATTCTGCGAGGTTCGCTGGCGCCCGAAGGATGCGTCGTGAAGCTCTCCGGACATGAGCGCGTATATCACAGCGGCCCAGCTCGCGTTTTCGATTCGGAAGAATCCTGCTTCGAGGCCGTGCAGCGGCGCGAGATCAAGCCGGGCGACGTGGTCGCAATTCGCTACGAGGGACCGAAGGGCGGGCCGGGAATGCGCGAGATGTTGGCGGTGACGGCCGCGCTTGTCGGGCAGGGCCTGGGTGAATCGATCGCGCTGATCACCGACGGTCGATTCAGCGGCGCGACGCACGGGCTGATGGTTGGGCATGTGGCGCCGGAGGCCGCGCATGGCGGGCCGATCGCGCTCGTTCGCGACGGCGACAAGATTACGCTCGATGTTCGCGCAAGGCGGCTCGACGTCGAGGCTAACCTCGACGAGCGCCGCGCGCAGTGGAAGCCGCACGAGTCGCGATACAAGAGCGGCGTGATGGCAAAGTACGCGAAGCTGGTGTCGTCGGCGTCGGAGGGCGCGGTTACGAGCCTTGCGTAAAGAGGCTTCAGGGGCCAAAGCCCCTTCTTTTTTGGCGAGGGGAGATCTCGGAGCTAAAGCTCCGACCCCTAACGAAGATTCCACAGGTTTGCAGCAAATCTAAGGAGAAGACAGATGGCGAAAATGTTTTGGGAAAAAGATGCGAATCCAAGGGCGCTCGAAGGAAAGCGCATTGCGGTGATCGGTTACGGGAGCCAGGGGCGCGCGCATGCGCTCAACCTGCGGGACAGCAAGCTCGACGTAGTGGTCGGTCTGCGGCGAGGCGGCGCGTCGTGGGCGCAGGCAGAGCAGGACGGCTGGAAGTTGGTCGCTCCGTCGGAAGCTTCCGAGGGAGCGGACGTGATCGTGATGCTCGCACCGGATATGGCACAGCCTGCGATCTACGTCAACGAGATTGCGCCGAATCTCAAGGCGGGCACGATGTTGCTGTTTTCGCACGGATTCAATATCCACTACGGCCAGATCGCGCCACCAAAGGATGTCGACGTGACGATGGTCGCGCCGAAGGGGCCGGGAAATCTGGTGCGGCGGCAATACGAAGCGGGCCGCGGCGTGCCGTGTCTGCTCGCGGTGCACCAGGACGCCTCGGGCCATGCGTTTGACCGGACGCTCGCTTACGCTCACGCGATCGGCGGCACGCGGCCCGGCGTTATTCAGACCACCTTCGCGGAAGAAACGGAAACCGATCTTTTCGGCGAGCAAGCGGTGCTTTGCGGCGGCGCTCGAGCCCTAATCCAGGCCGGCTGGGAGACGCTCGTCGCGGCCGGATACCAGCCTGAGTCGGCATACTTCGAGTGCCTGCACGAACTCAAGCTGATCGTCGACCTCATCTACGAGGGCGGAATCGCGGAGATGCACAAGTTCGTGAGCGAAACGGCGAAATATGGCGATCTTACGCGCGGAAATCGCGTGATTGACGATCATGTCCGGCAAGAGATGAAGAAGATCCTGGACGAGATCCAGACCGGTCAGTTTGCGAAGGAATGGGTGCTCGAAAATCAAGCGGGACGTCCGCAATACGCGAAACTGCTCGAACGCGACAAGAACCACCCAATTGAGAACGTGGGGAAAGAGCTGCGCGCGCAGATGTCGTGGATCAAACCGGAATCGACAGCCGCGGGGCGGGGCCGTAAGTGACGGCTCCGCAGCCACTGGCGGCGTGATTCTCGCTCGATGACGGCAGGTAAAGCGGCGAGTTCCAGGTTCTATTTATCGGTTCTACGACCTCAGGGGCTGAGGCCCGTTAGATAAGGCACGCAGATGTCGGAGCTAAAGCTCCGACCCACTAAAATTCATGCAGCACATCTCGAATCCAGCGCGCTAAAAGATGGCGAACACAATTGCCTTCCGACGAGTCGCCATTATCGGTACCGGTCTGATCGGTGGATCGTTCGCGCTAGCGCTGCGAAGGCATTTTCCTGAAATCTCGCTTGTTGGTTTCAGCCGATCGAGTTCGGCAGCCCGTGCGGTTACGCGCGGCGCGGTCGACGAGGCGGCGCCCAATCTGGAAACCGCGCTTCGCGGTGCGGATCTCGTTTACATCGCTGTTCCAATCGGCTCGACAATCGAGGCGCTCAGCATGATTGCGATGCACGCTGAGCCTGGCGCTCTTGTTACCGACGCAGGCAGCACCAAGTCGACAATTTGTCGCGTGGCGCGCGAGCATTTTCGCAGCGGTGCGCTATTCCTCGGCGGCCATCCCATGGCCGGAAAAGAGCAATCGGGCATCGATCACGCCTACGCCGACCTGTTTCGCGGCGCGCCGTACGTCCTGATGGGGTCGGAAGAGACTGCCGACACGCGCGAGAAGCAGTTTGTCGAGATTGTTCGTGCGATTGGGGCGCGGCCCATTTGGTGCGACCCGGATACGCATGATTGGGCCGTCGGAATCGTCTCGCATCTGCCGCAACTGGTGGCCGTGGCCCTTGCTCGCGTGGTTCAAGATGAAACAGACGAGACGGGCTTGCCGCTCTCGCTGGCGGGAACGGGACTGCAAGATACGCTGCGTCTCGCTGGAAGCCCCTACAGCGTTTGGCGCGACATTCTGCTGACGAACACCGACAACGTCTTTCGGGCGCTGGATCGACTCGCGCAGGCAGTCGATTACCTTCGGACGCACCTCGCAAGCAAGGACCTCGAAAAGGAGTTCGCCGGAGCGAACGAGTTGTACAAGCTGATGCGGAAGTCGACATAGTTCCAGTACTTCCCGGATACCGAGACGCGGGGCTGGCCTGCCTAGTCAAGTTAGGGTCTAGAAATTAACGCGGGACATTTGTTAGCCTTGTTCGGGAAATAGCACCTTCGACCCGAATCCCACGGGGCGGATTCGGCATCCTACTTCGGAGGCTTCATGTCCCAAAGTCCGCAGCTCCCCCAGCAGAACCTGCCCACGATTCCGATTCAGCCTTTCCGAATCGACGTGCCGCTGCACAAACTGCTGCAGGGAGATCCTGATCTTCCCGTCCATCTGATTCCAGCGAAGGAGCCGAAGCACGAGCTTACGCTTCCCACTCCCGTATTTCCGCAGCATCCAGAACTTATCCATGAGCTGGACGCGTCCGACATCGAAGCGCACGAAAGTACGCTGCGAAACGGCAAGCGCGAATGGCCCGCTTCGCGAATTTGGGACAACATGAAGGGCTGGATGTTCCCCTACTTCAAATCCCGCCTCCTGCCGGGGGATTTCCAGCCGATCATCGCGTACCTATTCACCGACTGGAAGTGCAACCTCGATTGCCACTACTGCTGGTCCTACGACAATCGCGTGAAGGGCATGAGCGAGGACACCGCGCGCCGCGCGATCGATTGGCTGCACGACACGCCGTGCCGCGTACTTGCGCCGACCGGCGGCGAGCCGCTCCTACGCCCGGATTTCGTTCACAAGGTGGTCTACTACGCGGCGAAGAAGGGATTCTGGGTCTATCTGGCGACGAACGGCCGCCTGCTGAGGCCTGAGGTGACGGACCGCCTCGCCGATGCGGGCATCGCGACGATCAATTTCGCTTGCGACTGCATCAACGAGAAACCGGGATTGCCCAAGGCATTCGAGCATGTAAAGTCATACTTCGAATACCTGGTGAAACGCCAGTACCGATATGGCTACACGATGTTTTTCAACACCAATATCTGCCGCAACAACATCGACGACGTGAAACAGCTCGCAGAGATCGCGCACGACAACGGGATCGCGATCACGTTTCACATCAACGAAGCTCCGATGATGGAGCAGAAGGATTTCAAGCACTTCCGAGATAACAACCCGACGTACATTTATCCGGAAGATTTCCCGGTCGTCGATGATCTGCTTGACTGGCTCTGCGAAAAGCAGCGTCGGGGATGGAAGATGGTCGATTCCGTCGCGCGCTTGCAAAACATGAAAGGGTTCATGCGCGGAGTCGGGGAACATTGGGGCTGCCGCGCAGGCCAGAACTGGCTGATCATCCGCACGAACGGAACGCTTGCGCCATGCTTCCCGATGTACAACACGAAGTACGACTGGGGCACGGTCGGGGACCACAAGTTCGACACGAAGCAACTGCTCGAGATGAAGCAGGGATGCGAGCCGCACTGCTTCTCGACCCTCGGCTACAACATCGCCTACTGCTACAGCACGACGCGGGTGTTGAAGTGGCTGTTCAAGCAGGCACGGCGCGGATTCCAGGGTGTGACGGGCAGCTTCGAAGACTGAAATCCGAGGTGGATCCCGTTAGCGGCTTATGCTCGCTACGCTCGACCTGATCGTTCGGCTGATATTGTGGGCGGTTTTCGGTGCGCTAATTGTGTACAAGTGCGCCCTGCTATTTCAATATCGGCACGATGCCGCGAAGCGCGAGGCGTTGCTTTCCAGCGGCCAAGTGTTTCCGGCGCGTCTAGCCAAATTCATACACGGCGAATTCTACGGCACGCGGCGGAAGATGTAGTTCGACCCCCTAAACCTTCGAACAACTGTGGGTGTCAGTAGGTAGGATTGTTGCGAACCGCTAGCGGTGAGCAGCTCGGCTTCCGTCCGGGTGCTCGCTGGCGGCGCCAACTCCGTGGCGCACCAGCGCGACAAAAGCCGAAGCCGAACGCGGCAGCGTTCGATCGCGCCGGTAGACGATCCCCAATTCCCGCCAGACTTCCATATCGGAGATCGGGATCAGCTTGGCCTGGCCCGCGCGGACTTCGTCCTGCGCGAAGCTCTCACTAATAACGGAAACCCCAAGACCGGCGACGACAAACCGCTTGATCATACCGACGCTCGCCAGCTCCATGGTCACGTGGAGGCGCGAGCGAAAGGGGCGGAACTGTTTGTCGAGCACCTGACGCGTGAATCCCATCTTCGGGAAAATCAGCGGCTGCTCGGCCACGTCGCTGGTGCGCACACTCTTCATGGACGCAAGAGGATTCGACGGACTGACCATCAGCATTAGGCGGTCCCGAAATATCGAGTAAACCTTCAGACTCGGCGATTTCACAGGCAGCGTGACAATTCCCACGTCAACCGTGCCGTCCTCGACTTTCTCGAGTACTTTGTGGCTGAAGTTTCGATAGACGCTTATTTGGACGCCCGGGAAACGGCGGTTATATTCGGCGAAAATGTCCGGCAAGACGTAAAGGCAGGTAGCTTCGTTCGCGCCGATGGCCAGCGTGCCGTGCGGCGTGCTGGATTGATCGGCGACGGCGCGTAAGGATTCGTTGCGCAGGGTTAGCAATTTTCCAGCGTATTCTAGAAGCGTCTCGCCAGCGACGGTGAGTCTAACGGACTTGCCGACGCGATCGAAAAGCTTTTGGCCGTACTCCTGCTCGAGTTGGCGAATCTGCGCGCTGACGGCCGGCTGGGACCGGTACAATTTTTGGCCGGCGCGCGAGAAGCTACCTTGCTTGGCGATCTCTACGAAAGTGACGAGATGATCGAAGTCCATGTCTCGGCCAGACTAGCTCCAGACCCTCAGACAGGGTGTGCCGAATTATAGCAAACCGTGGCGGCACGACAGGACCAAAAGAATCTTTGGTATAACGGCGGAGGTCTGAAGAGCGCGCTGCAAGCTGGCAGAACGTCAGGATTTTGCCGTCGACGCTCCTTGAGCCGAGGCAGGAGCCGAAACCTGCTGCAGGCCATTGTGGCGGGTTGGTTCCCGCCACTCGCGGCCGTCCCGACGAAGGAGTTCGTCCGCCTGCGCTGGGCCCCAGCTACCGGCCGCGTAGTTGGGAAAATCACGCGGCGGCAGCGCCTTCCAGACGTCGAGGACCGGCTGCACCACCGTCCAACCTGCCTCGACCATGTCAGCACGTTGAAATAGGGTCGGGTCGCCCATCATGCAGTCGTAGATCAGAGTCTCGTAGCCCGTGGCAGGCGTCGTTCCGAAATAGTCGGAATACTGGAAATCCATGTTGACGGCGCCGAGGCGGACCACCGGACCGGGAATCTTGGCTTCGAAATTTAGCGAGATGCCTTCGTCGGGCTGAATGTTGATGACCAGCTCGTTGGGCGTGACTTTGTCGACGGAAGTCTTCTGGAATAGGACGAGCGGGGGGCGCCGAAAGCGAATCACGATTTGGGTGACGCGCTTCGTCATGCGCTTGCCTGTGCGAAGGTAAAACGGCACGCCAGCCCAGCGCCAGCTGTCGATTTGCAGCGCCATCGCGACGTAAGTGGGAGTTTGCGATTCCGGATCGACGCGCGGTTCGGCGCGGTAGGCGGGAACGCGCTTGCCTCCGCTAATTCCCTCCCCGTACTGTCCGCGAACAGCGTGATCCAGCACGCGCTCCGGGCTGAAGGTCTGAATCGCGCGAAGGACCTTGGTCTGTTCGTCGTGCACGGCGTCGGCGTCGAACGAGATCGGCGGCTCCATCGCAGTGAGTGTGATCAGCTGAAAGATGTGGTTCGGAACCATGTCGCGCAGCGCGCCGGCCGTCTCGTAGTATCCCCCGCGCAACTCGACGCCGAGCTCCTCGGCGACGGTGACCTGAACATGATCGACGTAACGCCGGTTCCACACGGGCTCGAAAATTCCGTTGGCAAAGCGGAATGCGAGAAGGTTCTGGACGGTCTCTTTCCCCAGGTAATGATCGATCCTATAAATCTGCTTCTCGCTCAGTACCTGCCCCACGGCTTGATTGAGCGCAATCGCGGTCGGAAGATCGTGGCCAAACGGTTTTTCGATTACGACACGCCTCCACGTATGAGCATTTTCCTTCGTCAGTCCCGCCGTGCCGAGTTGCTGAATGACGATCGGAAAGAATTCCGGACTGGTAGCCAGGTAAAATAGGCAGTTTCCTTGTGTGTCGTTGAGCTTAGCAGTCTCTTCGAGAGTGTCTTTCAGCTTGCCGTAAAGGTTGGAATCGCGGAAGTCGCCGGAGAGGTAGTACATGCGGTCCACGAACCACCGCCAGGATTCGGGATCGACCGGAATCTTGGAGAACTCTCCGATGTTCTCTGTGGCTCGCGTGCGAAATTCTTCGGTCGAATAGGGCTCGATCGATACGCCCACAATCGCAAACTGTTCCGGCAGCAATTTCGACTTGGCGAGATTGTAGATCGCAGGGATGAGCATCCGCTTGGCGAGGTCGCCAGCGGCTCCGAATATCACCATCGTGCACGGGCCGGCGGGGGTGCCTTGACCGTCCTGGGAAAGCTTGTGCGCGTCGGGCGAGGCCATTAGCGTCATCCTTCCATGCGCATGCGTTTGCCCCGCTCGAGGTGCGCGGGCGGTGGGTTCATCGTGACGCGGGAGAGGCCGCTACAGCTTTCGCTTGTTTATCGACGGCGGCGAGGAGCTGATCGAACGCATCGGCGAAAAGCTTTACACCGTCTTCGGTGAGTTTATCCGTGACGGCCTTCATGGAAACGCCGACGCTAGCCAAGTTGGACATCTCCTTGCGGGCCGCGTCGACGTCTGCTTCAAGACTCGCGCGCGGGCGGCCGTGGTCGCGGTAGGCGTCTAAGGTGGCCGGCGGAATTGTGTTGACGGTATCAGGGCCGATCAGCTCGTCGACGTAGAGAACGTCGCTGTATGCCTTGTTCTTCGTGCCTGTGCTGGCCCAGAGGACTCGCTGCGTGGTGGCGCCGCGCGATGCCAGAGTTTGCCAGCGTGGAGTGCCGAAAATCTCTTTGTACCTCTGATATGTGAGCTTCGCATTCGCGATTGCAGTCTTGCCTTGCAGGCTAGTGGCCAGGGCCGAGTCGAATCCGGCGGGAGGATTCTTGATCGAGTCTGCGAGCTTGCTATCGATCAATGTGTCGATGCGACTAACAAAAAAGCTTGCCACGCTCGCGATGCGGCTCAAATCGCCACCGTCCTTTGCGAGCGTTTCGACGCCGGCGATGAAAGCGTCCGCAACAGTCTCGTAAACGTCTTGAGCGAAGAGCAGCGTGACGTTGATGTTGATGCCGCGTCCAATCAGCTCGCGGATCGCGGGGATTCCCTCAGGTGTGCCTGGAACTTTGATCATGACGTTTTCGCGCCCGACCCCCTTCCACAGGCGGACCGCTTCGTCGATTGTTTCGCGAGTCTTGTGCGCGAGGTATGGCGAAACTTCGAGGCTTACATAGCCGTCGCGGCGCTTCGTTTGGTCGTAGACGCGGCGGAGGGCGTCGGCGGCATCCTGGATGTCGCGAATGGCAAGCTGCTCGTAGATTCCGATGGCACTTAGATCGTTGCGCTTCGCGAGGTCCCTGAGCGCCTGCGTGTAATCCGCGCTACCCGCGATCGCTTTTTCAAAGATGGCGGGATTGGAGGTCATGCCGCGCAGCCCGTCTTCGTCGATCAGGCGCGCGAGTTCGCCGCTGGACATCAAATCGCGACGAATGTAATCGAGCCAGACGGACTGGCCGAAGCGGTTGAGTGCCTTGAGAGGGTTTTCGGTTTGGCTGGAATCGCCACCAACGCTATTCGGCTTCGCGGTAAGGCTCATCGGTCCTCCTTGAGCGTTCCAAGTCGATTTTACTCTACGAACGCGCCGAGCGCGAAAGTTCCTGTGTTACGGTGCGGTTACAATCGCCTCCTGCGCCCGATTGCGACAAATCAACACGCCCGTTCAGTTCGATGCCTTTTTACTGGCGAACGATTCGCGCGACACAGGCGCATTCGCAAATCCATATTTGCGCAACAAACGAAACGGGCGCAGGGCCAGGTAAAGCGGCTTAAGAAGTGAAGGCAGCCGCAGTGCGACTGCGTCGTCTTCCGAAGGCAACGTCGCGAGGCGGAGTGAGTACCGCCAGCCACGGAAAAAACTGTCCAGCATCTGGCGACGAAGAAGGAAAAGGGTCAGAGCTCCGAATTCAACAGGTTGACGTGCCAACAGGTTACGTTCGATCTGCGCCGCGAGCGAATTAGCCTCGGCGTCTGGCCGTACGCTCTCGAAAACGTCGAGAGGTAGCGGCGCATCGAAGAGCCGAAGCACCAAGGCGAGGCTGATGGCGACCATTCGGTTCGCGCGGAGCACCTGCGCGAGTCGGAAAATCTTATTCCACTGGAGGTCCCGATGGGCCTCCACAAATCCCGCAATGTCCGCGATCCACGACAACCGTTTCCAGAAGTGTTTTGACCCATGAACGCAAAGCAAGACGAACGTCTCCTCTGGCGCAAACGTGAAAAATACGTGGCCGCCAACGGAAACAGGTACGAGGCGGCTCATAAGATCATCGAGATCGAGCGGCAACGGAAAGTGACGCATGGTCCGCTCGCTGTGAATCTCAACCATCATGCGCTGTGCCTCATCGCCGTGGATGTACATGTACTCAGCCGGCACGATGGATTCTGCATTGCCCGAGAACAGGCCGGAAATCTTTGAACGGTAGCCCAGCGAGATCATGGCGTCGTTCGCTTTGGCGACGTCGCGCTGGCGAACGACGATATCAAGATCTTCAAATTCGCGGAGCGCCAAGTCACCGTAGGCCTGCACCGCGAGAATGGGACCTTTGTAGGGGACTGCCTGGATGCCTTCGGACGCGAAACGATCCATGATTCTGACTAACTCAGCCGTGAGCACCAGACTGCGCATTGTGTTGACTCGCGTGAGTTCGGTCAATCGCTGCAGCTGAGCAGGTTCAACAAGATCTGCGGCAACGGAAGAAAGCTGGCGACAAAGTAGCGGAGTGACCGACTGTTCGGCAGCTTGCAGCAGCAGGAAATCCCAGTCGATCGGACCGCGGATGAGATCCCGGATCTCCTCCGCGATCGCTGAATTCACCTGAGTTCGCGAGCAGCAAACAGGTAAGCGCTTTTCAGGGCAGGAGAACTCGTTTGACGAGAGGGTCATCGCGCACGCGGAAAACAGCGCGAAGTGATTCTACGACATCTCTCAACGGTTCATGAGGCGTATGTGGGGAAGTGCTGCGCGTTTGACAAATTCAGTCAGGCGCTGCCGCGACGATTGCGCGCGACGACTTGGCAAGCACCTTGCCAACGCTTATGCCGCGAGCGGATGGCTCCAAGGGCCCGTCAACTCGACCTTGCGCCCAATTTTCGAGAGCTTGCTCCGCAAACTTTCGGGATCGAGACCAGCTCTTGCGCAAACGCTATCGAAATCGGCGCGGTCTTCGAAGATAAACTTCTGCGCTTCGCGGCGAGATCGAAGCGTGCCTGAGCGCCAGTCTTCCACCGCCAGCGTAATCACCGCGAGCCAAAGCCGATGCTCCGCGATGCATTCCTCCGTTACTTCCGTCTGAAAGGTCTGCCGACTTGGCGTTGCAACAACATCCATAACCGTTCTTCCTTTTTTAGTTCGTCCTTTGTTGGCTGCCCCAAAATTCATCGTGCGAACGGCTCAAGGAGTGGCACGCGCGTGGCCACATTGCGCCGCGAGCGCGAGTTGGGACGGCGGGGCCTCAACGCTTTGAGGGCTCTACACTTATAGACGGAGTGTTGGCGCTCAAGAGTTAGACGACGCGCGATGATCGCATGGCTTCGCGCTTCGCAGCGGTGCAGGTGTGCCGATCAGGAGCAAAGAAACGCGAGCGCGCCCTACGGCCGTAGCAACACAATCCAGCTCTAATGCACGAGCTGAGGAGCGAGTATTTCGCGTAACTTCGAGGCGAGCGCTGCCAAGGTGAACGGCTTTTGCAGAAGTGCCGCATCCTGGCCAAGGACGCCGTGTTGCGTGACCGCTTGATCTGTGTAACCGGACATATAGAGGACTTTAATTTCGGGGCGAAGCTTCATGACGCGCTCCGCCAGCTCATGTCCCCCGATCCCGGGCATCACGACATCGGTCATGAGCAAATGAATCTGTCCTGCGTGCATCGCGGCCAATTCAAGCGCGGTGTGGCCGTCCTCTGCCACAATTACGGTGTAACCACTCATCTGCAAATACTCTCTAGCTAGATCTCGCACACCGGCTTCGTCCTCGACAAGCAGGACGACTTCCGAGCCTTTGGGCAAGCTGCGTGAGCTAGCACTGGGCTCGCGCCCGGCGAGAGAAACCGCATCCTCGATCCGGGGCAGATAAATCTTGAAGGTGGTGCCGTGGCCCTCCTCGCTGTACACCCACACAAAGCCGCCGCTCTGTTTAACCACGCCGTAGACGGTTGCGAGGCCTAGACCGGTTCCCTTCCCTTTTTCCTTGGTTGTGAAGAATGGCTCGAAGATATGAGCTTTTGTTTTCTCATCCATTCCGCAGCCATTGTCGGTAACGGCGAGCATCACGTATTTTCCAGCCGGAATCGCTGTGTTCGGATGAGACACGGCGTCATCGAATTCGACGTTGGCAGTCTCGATCGTCAGCCTGCCACCCTTCGGCATGGCGTCGCGCGCATTCACGGCCAAATTCATAACGACTTGTTCGATCTGGCTGCGATCGGCTTTGATGAGCCAAAGATCCGGCACCGAAGATGTTTGCAACTCGATGTCTTCGCCGATCACGCGGCGAAGCATTTTTTCCATGTCCACAACAACCGAATTGATGTTGAGTACCTTCGGCGCAAGAATCTGCTTGCGACTGAAGGCGAGGAGTTGTTGCGTCAATCCGGCAGCGCGCTGAGCCGCCACTTGAATCTGTTCTGCGTTGCGGCGCAAAGAATCGCCGGAGGGTATGCGCTCTGCCAACAGGTCCGCATAGCCCTGAATCACCATCAGGAGATTGTTGAAGTCGTGAGCGATGCCGCCGGCAAGGCGGCCAACAGCTTCCATCTTCTGGGCTTGGCGGAACTGCTCTTCAAGTTTCTTCCTTTCAGTGACGTCGAGCGCCATGCAAATTGCGCCCTGGATTTGTCCGGAGCCATCTCGCATCGGCTCGACGTGACAAACATAGGAGTTGTCTTTCCATTCGAGCGAGAACGGAACGCGTTCGCCCGCGATTGCGCGGTAATGGGCTCCGATCGGCGGAAAGCTCTGATCGCCAGTGCCGAAATACTCGCTGAGAGACATCCCGACGATCTGGTTGGGCTTGAGTCCAAGATGAGTCAGGCCCGATCCGAGTGCAGATGTAAACCGAAAGTCCCGGCCGATCGTCCAAAGCACGGCAGGTAGCTGCTCGACTAAGACACGGAGCCGCGCCTCGCTTTCGCGCAACCGTTCTTCGGCCCGCTTGCGCTCGATGGCGAATGCGATCTGACCGCCGACCGATCCCATGAACTGAAGATCGCGCTCGTCGTAGGAGTTTTCACGATGATAGTTCTGAACCACCAGCACGCCGATCGTGCTTGAGGGCGTACGCAGCGGAACACCCAGCCAGGACGCCGATTGTGTGCCGACCAGCTCAACTTCGCCCTGATCGGCGAGCCTCTCGAAATCCTTCTGGGAAATGATCATTGCGCGGCCGCTGCGGAAGATATAGGCGCTGCAACTCCGCTCAAGTTTCTGAGGAGGAGGAGGAGGATCGAACTTGTCGACGAAGAGCGGAAAGTGGAAAAGGTTCGTCGCGGGGTTGTGTAGGGCCACAAAACAGTTATCGGCGTCGACAACCTGTGTGAGCGCCGAGTGGATGAGCCGCAGCAAGTCGTCGAGGTTTTCGGTGACGCTGACGGCCTTTATGATTTCGGTCGTTACGTTGCGCTCAAGCTGCGCTCGTTTGCGGACGGTAATGTCTTCGGCGGTGCCATCGTGGCTAACGATTTTGCCGCTCGCATCGCGAAGGGCGCGGGCATTCAGCGAGATCCAGATCTTGCTGCCGTCCTTTTGCAACATCTGGCACTCGTAGCCTTGCAGAATTCCATTCTCTTCGAGGTGCCGCAGAACTTCCTTGCGGCCATCTGGATCGGCGTAGAGCTGTTTCCCGAGGTCGTGGACCTCGTTGATCATCTCCGCGGGAGATGAATATCCTGCAATGCGGGCCATCGCAGGATTTACGGTGACGAAGCGTCCCTGCGGCGTGGATTCGAAAAAGCCCTCGACGGCATTTTCGAAGATGCGTTGATAGCGCTTTTCGGCGCGGCGCTGCGCTTCTTCGGCCTGGCTCCGCTCGGTAATGTCTTCGTACATGCCAAACGCGCCGGCCAGTTTACGGTTCACCATGAGCGGCACGCCGATAACCCGCACATCGACCAATGAGCCATTGCGGCGGCGGCGCTTTGTGACCGCGCGGACGATCTCTCCATCCATCGCGCGTTCAAGGTAGCCGAGCATCTCTTCTTTACGTCCGGAGGGCGCAAGAAGCGTATCGAGTTCTTTGCCCTTCAGGTCTTCGGTCGAATAGCCGAAGAGCTTTTCAAACGCCGGATTGCACATCCGCACGCGCCGGTCCATGTCGAGTGCCACGATCGCAAGAGGATTGTTCTCGCTCAGCGCGTGCACGTAGGCGGCGTGCTGCTCGATCTTTTGCTCAAAGGCTTTCCTTTCGCTGACGTCGAGCGCCACGCCGAGCATGGCGTCGTGGCCAGCGAATCGAATGCGCTGTGACGTCACCTCGACTGGAAAGATCTCGCCGTTTTTGCGGCGGTGGCGCCACTCCCCTCGGCTGTCGATCGACGCGCCGTGCGATGCGATGGATTCGAGCAGCCGGGGCACGTCTTCGGGAGGGCGGATGTCCGTGATCCGCATGCTGAGGAATTCGTCGCGAGAATAGCCGTATGAGCGGATCGCGGCCGCGTTGACCTCTAGGATCTGAAGCGTTTGGGCGTCGCACACGTACATCGGGTGGGGATGACTGGAAAACAGCAGCTCGAAACCGGCGTCTGTGGGCCGGGCTGGAAAATCGGGCGCGCTGGCCGCCTCCTGCGTTTGCGGCCCGGGCTTTGTTTTGGCCTGCTTGGCGCGAGAGGCGCCGTTCTGCTTCGGACGGAGCGTCGCTGTTCGGCTCGACATAGGTCCAGTAGGCGAATAGAAAGCTGGAGCGGAACAGCGCTCCCGAGACGACCCCGGTTGTATGTATAGCCGTGGCGATCTACGGTCACAATGGTACGTTCGTACCACTAGAATCTTCTGATTCCAGGGCGCTTAGCGCCATGCAGTCGCAAAAATTGGAAGAATTTACGAAACTCAATTTGGCGCATAATTTTGCGTTTTCGCACAGCGTCCTGTAGGAGTATTGCGCTGCACGATTGGCGCGGGTCAGCGCGTTCGGTAATATGGAGCCGTAGCCTTCGCGGGTCACCGACCGATGCAAAAGTCCAAGACGGCGAAGCATCCAACCACGCGCGATCGCCTCGGCGAGGAACTGGAGAGCCTCGCGCGGGGTGAGTTTTCGGATCCGTTTGGAGTCCTCGGTCCCCATCGGCTTGAGCGGGGAGGCCAGTCAACCTTGGTGATCCGCGCCCTGCGACCCGGGGCTGCAAGTATGGACGTGATTTGGGGCGCTGATCGTACAGTCCTGGCAGCCACTCCGATTCTTGCCGACGGTCTTTTCGAGGCGGTGATCCCGCCGGAAATGCTGGGATCTAGTTCCGAGCAAGGCGTCGTACCTTCCCACTATCGTCTCCGGTTCCGATTTGCTGATGGAAATGAGTTCGGGACATTCGACCCGTATGCGTTCCCATCCGTACTGTCCGACTATGACCTCTACCTGATCGGCGAGGGCACACACTACCTGAACTACGAAAAATTGGGCGCACACGTCCGCGAACTGGCGAGTGTTCGGGGCGTTCACTTTGGGGTTTGGGCACCGAACGCGAACCGCGTGAGCGTCGTAGGCGACTTCAACTCGTGGGACGGGCGCGTCCATCCCATGCGGAACCGCGGCGCGAGCGGGGTCTGGGAGATTTTCCTGCCGCATCTAGAGGAAGGCACTCTTTACAAGTTCGAGATTCTCTCGAGTTCCGGAGATCTGCTCGAAGCAAAAGCTGATCCGTATGGATTTTCCGCGGAGCTGCGTCCCAAGAGTGCGTCGGTCGTTTGTACCATCGATGGATACCGTTGGAGCGATTCTGAGTGGCTGGCCGCAAGGGCTTCGTGCGATTGGCTACACGCTCCCATGTCGATTTACGAGCTGCACGTCGGCTCTTGGCGCCGAAATGCTGCGGAAGGAGACCGATGGCTCACATACCGCGAGTTGGCAGAACAGCTGGTGCCATACGTCAAGGAGTTAGGCTATACGCACGTTGAGCTGATGCCGATCATGGAGCATCCGCTCGACGCTTCGTGGGGTTATCAGACTGTCGGCTATTACGCCGTGACGAGCCGATATGGGACGCCCGCTGATTTCATGTATTTTGTGGACCGCTGTCATCAGGAAGGCATCGGCGTAATTCTGGATTGGACTCCAGCGCACTTCCCGCGCGATGCACACGGGCTATCGTATTTCGACGGCACGCATCTCTACGAACATGAAGATCCGCGGCGCGGAGCACATCCAGACTGGGGTACGCTGGTATTCAATTACGGCCGAAACGAAGTCCAAAATTTTCTGCTTTCGAATGCGCTCTTCTGGATCGACAAGTATCACGTCGACGGCCTGCGCGTGGATGCGGTCGCTTCAATGCTTTACCTCGATTATTCCCGACAGCCCGGCGAATGGATCCCGAATCAGTTTGGAGGGCGCGAGAATCTGGAGGCGATCGCTTTCATCAGGCGCCTCAACGAAGTTCTGCATACGCGGCATCCCGGTGCGCTGATGATCGCTGAAGAATCCACATCCTGGCCCGCGGTGTCGCGACCAACGTATGTCGGAGGCCTTGGATTCGATTTGAAATGGAATATGGGGTGGATGAACGACGTGTTGAAATACATGTCGCTCGATCCGATTCATCGACAATATCACCACAACCAGCTGACCTTTTCGATGCTTTATGCCTTCCACGAAAACTTTGTCCTGCCGATCTCGCACGATGAAGTAGTACATGGCAAGCGCGCACTGATCGAAAAGATGCCCGGCGACGACTGGCAGAAATTCGCAAACCTGAGGCTGTTCCTCGGCTACTTATACGCACATCCGGGTAAGAAGCTGCTGTTTATGGGCTGCGAACTCGGCCAGCGCGGCGAATTCTGGGAGGGCGGATCGGTCGAATGGCCGCTTGAAAGCTCGCCACCACACCGCGGGATTCAAAGGCTCGTTGAAGATTTGAACCGACTGCATTTGAGGGAGCGATCGCTGTACGAAGTCGATTTTGAGTGGTCAGGTTTCGAGTGGCTGGATCCAAACGATGCGCCAACGAGCGTCTTGTCATTCCTGCGCAGAGCCAGGAACGGTGACGACTTCATCGTTGCGGTATGCAATTTCACACCGGTAACTCGGGAGGGTTATCGCGTTGGCGTGCCGCGGCCCGGTTTCTATCGCGAGATTCTCAATACGGACTCGAAGCATTACGAAGGAAGCGATGTGGGCAATGCCGGAGGCGTTCAAGCGGAGCCGATTCCGTGGCACGACCGGCCGTATTCGATCAAGCTGCGATTGCCGCCACTCGCAGCGGTCTATTTCAAACCTCACCACGACTGATGAAGCATCGCTTTTGAAAACAAAACGGGCGATTCGGTGTCAATCGCCCCTTCTCATTTGCGAATCACATTCAGCGCTTGCTATGCTTCGGCGAGCGCGAGCTCTTTCGGCTCTTCCAATCCTGCGGAAGGCCAGCTCTTCAGCTCCGGCATAACGTGCTTGACGAAGCAGGCGATGTTTCGTTGCACTTCCGCCGGCGGCATGCCCCCGAAATTCAGGTTCGGCATCACGCCTTGCATGTCGGTGAGCCGCTTGTAGCCTTCGTATTTTTCGAGCACCTGCTGCGGCGTTCCCCAGGCCATCAGCTCGATGTAGTCGTCGACAGCCTTCTGCTGCCCGATCTCGTTGAGGTACTTGCTCATATCCGCGTAGCGCTCGTACCCCTTGATCGATTCGAAATGCTTTCCGAGCATTTCGTAGTGCTCGAGCGCTGTGGAGTAGTTCGCAGCCAAGTATTTGCGCGCAAGCTCCTCGGCGCGATCCTTGCTCTCATCGACAAACACGAAGCCCGAGCAGAACGGCTTGGGTGGCTCGACATTCGGATGATACTGCTTCCACAGCGCGTGATAGCGCTCCAGGTCGGCGGTAACGAGCTTCCACGCCTTCTGAATGATCACCAGCATGCCGAGGCCGAGTTTGGCTACCACCGGCACAGAATCTTGCGACGCAGCAGCCGCAAACGAGCGCCCCTTGAACGACTTGAACGGCCGCGGACGAAGCTCGCGGCGGGGCTGCTTCACCGTCTCGCCGCCTTCCATGTAGCCGGTCTCGAGCGCGTCCAGCACGAGCTTCGCGTATTCGTCGAAGCGCTGCCGTCCTTCGTTTTGGTCGATACGCAAACCTTCGAACTCGCGCCGCGCAAGGCCGCGCCCGAACCCCAAAATAAAGCGCCCGTCCGAGACGTGATCGAGCAGCGATATCTGCTCGGCTAGCCGCACCGGGTCGTGCCATGGCACGACGATCACCATCGACCCGATCTTGACGCGCTTGGTCTTCCCCGCGATGTACGACAGCATCTGGCACGGGTCCGGGCTGATCGAATAGTCGTCAAAGTGATGCTCGGTCACCCAGACCGACTCGAATCCGCGCTCCTCCGCCTGGACGCAGTTCCCGATTTCTTCGCGCATGTACTGCCGGTCGGAGTATCCACCCAAGTGCTGAAAGCCCGCCCCGTAACCTACGTGCATAGCCCGTGCCTCCTTCGGCAGGTGCGGCGCCCTGAGCTCCAGGGCGTTGCGTTGACAACAATCTACCAAGTAGCTGAACTATATCACAAGGCGTGCCATTGGACCATCAGCGCAACGGGCGACCGTTGTACAATTCCGGTGCTTTTGCAAACTGCGGAGGCTCGGGCGGCTGATGGCAACCGATGCGCATTATTTCGTAGCGGTTGTGGGCGGGGCGATTTCTGGGTCGGTTGCGGCCGAGATACTCGCGGACCACGGTATTCAAGTAGCGGTCTTCGAACAGAATAAAAGGCCGTACGGAAAGATCGAAGACGGTTTGCCGCGATGGCACGTCGAGCAGCGCAAGCAGGAATACGAGAAGATTGACGCGCGGCTCAAGAAGCCGGCCGTGCGCTTTGTTCCCTCAACGAAACTTGGTCGCGACATAGATTTTCGAGATCTCTGCACGAACTGGGGATTTTCGGCTGTCATTCTGGCAAACGGTGCTTGGCGTGACCGCGATTTAGGTGTGCCGGGAGCCGAACAATTCGTCGACAAGGGCTTGGTCTACCAAAATCCTTTCATCTATTGGTACAACCATAAGAATGAACGCAGCTACGACGGCCCGCGTTACGAAACTCCGGATGAAGCCATCGTTGTCGGCGGCGGACTGGCTTCGATCGACGTTGTAAAAGTGCTGCAGCTAGAGAATTACGAACGCGCACTTCGAACGCGCAGCGTTCAAACCGACATGCATGAGCTGGAAAAGGGCGTCCCAGCGGTCTGTAAGGCACACGGAATCGATCCGCAGAGTCTGGGCGTGCGCGGGTGCCTGCTCATTTATCGCCGGCGCGAGCAGGACATGCCGCTCGCGCAGCCGCCCGATAACGCAACTCCAGAGCAAATCGCGAAGACGGAATCAGTTCGCCAGAAGATGCTCCGCCTCGCGCGAGATAAGTATCTATTTCGCGTTCAGGATCGCAGAGTGACGACAGGGCTCGTCGTCCAAGATGGGAGCCTGAAGGGACTGCGAATTACAGAAACTAAAATCCAAGGCCGCAAAGCCGAGCCGATCCCAGGAACTGAACACGAATTGCGAGCGCCGCTCGTGATTTCATCGATTGGGTCTGTGCCGGAAATCCTTCCCGGCATCGCCATGAAAGGCGAGTACTACACGTTCACTGACGAGGATTTGCCTCGATATGCCGCCAGCGATCGTGTCTTTGGCGTCGGGAATGTCGTGACGGGACAAGGGAACATCCGCGTGTCTCTAGTGCACAGCCAGAAGGTGACAAACCATTTGATCGAAAACTACATGTCCGGCGCCGGGGGCAATTGGGGTGGATCGCACGCGTCGGCCGAGTCGCGCGGCGCGGCTCAAGCTCACGCGGTGCGAGAAGGGTTGCACTCTCTACCAGCTTTGACGCCGGGTGAGGTCGAGGCGCTCGAACGGCGCATTCGCGCGATCCAAGAGCGCGTCGGATACACGTCCGATTACGACTCCTGGATCGCCAAGGTGACTCCGCCCGATCTCGAATAGCTTCTGCGCGACGAGACTACTGCTGCGGCGGCTGTTGCGTCATGCCCATCGGGTTGAACGGCTGCGGCGTGCCGACGATTCTGTCTTTCGCGTCAGTGATGACCTTGGTGAGCACCATCGTCGTATCTTTTCCCTGGTGCTTCACAACGCCGAACGGCGCCACCTTTGTACTTACCCAGGTGTCCCCGGAGCCCTCCTTCATTCGGTAGTGTTCGCACGTGAAAGTTCCTGCCGGAACCGTCACGGATTCGCTTCCGACATCGGTGGCGCTGCTTCGAATATCTGACGCCGCAGTTTGGCTGCTCATCCGTCCGCTCATTTGTTGCGGCATTTCCATTGGAGGTCGTCCGGGCATTTGCATGATCACTCGCGTAGTGGCCGTTGTCTCACCGGGAACGGTCAAGACTTTCATGACCATTTCGCCGTTGCCCATGCCGGAGGTCGTCCACTCCATCCAGTAGCCGTCTTTCCCATTGACGCTCTCCTTCCCGACGATCGCGTATTCGATATTCATTTTGCGGCCCTCGGAGGTTGTGATGTCGTATGCCGCCCCAGAACCCACGACGGGACTGAAGATGCCGCTTGGCATCGGCGATTGCCGCATTCCCATCTGCGCGCTGGCCGTGCCGGCCAATAACAAAAGAGCTGCGCCAATTGCTACCCGTCTCGCTGATTTCATCCTTAGCCTCCGTAAGAGCTGCGGCCAATCGGCCGGAAAGTTTCGGCTGAATTCTAGATGAGCCACTAACTTCGGTCTACGACGCGGACGGCGGGAGGTTCGAAATCCGAACTAGTTCAATTCACGATACGTTATCAACTGGACCGCGTGCTCCGCCACCGCGCGCTTGGCTTCGGGCACCAGAAGAGCTTCCATTTCAATCTGACGCTGCCCCTGAAGTCGAGAGCCCGTGGCGGCGAGGTCGGCGTCGCAGATACCTGGATGAAGCATGATTTCTGTGCGTCCCTCGGGAAGCTCATCAATTAGTTCACAGAGGGCGGCCGCGCTGAGACGTCCGGTCGCCGCAAGTCCTAGGAAATGTTCTGGGAAGAGGAGGCCGTACTGCACGGAGATCGCTCTGAATTTCCACCCCACCGAGAGCACGGCCGCGGAAGCGGCCAGATCCGGAATTCGACTCGCCCGATGATGGCTGGCTGATCTCCATGAATCAGAGAAACTCTCCACCGGGTTGCGGATCCGGCTAATTCCCAGGTCGCGGGCAACTCGGGCGACTACAGCCATCACCCTTGGGTGAACGTGCGTGTGTTTATGCGTATCGACGTGAGTCGGCTCAATATCCGCCCGACGGATTTTCTCAATTTGGGCCCGAAGTTCCGTTTCGATATCCACCGTGCGGATTCTTCCCGAGCTGACTCTGGCGACAAATTCACCCAAAGACTTCGGCAATCGGCCGTCGCTCGACGCAAGTGATGGAATTTTCTCTGGGGGCGTGACGGAGACGCCGCCCGTTAGCACCAAATGACACCCGATTCCCAATTTCGGATTGGCTTTGGCGCGCTCGACGGCGTCATCGAAGGCTGGCCCGTTGGCCATCAGCGTCGCACTGGTCAAAACTCCTTCGCGATGGCAGCGGATGATTCCCTCGTTGACTCCGCGCGTCAAGCCGAAATCATCTGCGTTGAGAATTACTTGCTTCATCTAGGTTGGTCGGCAAGTCTAAGTAGAAAGAAATGTTATCACGTTGGGGATGAGAAATTTCGAGCGAGCGCTTCGCGAGCGAGTGGAAGTGTTCCGGTTCATCGCGAGCAATTTGTTCGCCATCGATTCCGGTTGCTGCGTGAAAAATATGAATGCATCGTAACAGTTTTCAACAATTCTGTTGAAAACCGTGTGGAAAAGGCTCGCTAACGAATCGAAACCTCGCGCCATTGCGAGGCTTAATCCTAGTTGCACAAAGTCTGTGCAAGTAACGGCGAGTGCGGAACGACACAGTTGCTGACAATAGGATTTGCGAAAACGAATTAGTACCAGTGAGGCGGTGGAACGAGTTTGATCGTAATCGCTTCTTCGTCTTTGTCGACGTCGTACCACTTGCCGTAAGTGTGCCAGCCGCTTGCGATTACCTGAATCAGAATTTTCCCCTGCGGAATCTCTGGAACCTTCACGGATCCATCTTGATTCGTTTTGAAATTCATTTCGGCAAGCTTGTCCTTGTGGAGGAATCCGCCTGATTCGTAGAAACGAACATACACGCTGGCGTTGGCGATCGGTTTGTCAGTGTCCGAAGTGACACGAATCTTCAGCTTCGTCATGGCCGGCTCCGCCGACTTGCCGCTGTTCTTGTCGGTTGAGCCCTGTTGGTCTTGCGCATTCGAGGACGAGGACTCGCTCGACTGAGCGCGGCATGCGTCGGCACAGCATAGAGCCAAAGTGATCAGAAAAGCCCAGGCGAGCACATGCTCGAGGCGCTTCTGGCAGATCCAGGACCGCATGAGCTTCCTTTTACAGCAACGAGTCTCGGTCCTCAAGTACTTCGCGCGCTCGGGCGAGGCCAGAGAAGGTTCCGGTGTGATTCACTCACCTGACGCCACAGATTCTGAGAGCCATTTGAGATAGGGATGAGATCCGCATTCGATCGGCAATGCGATGATTTCGGGAACGTCGTAGCTGTGAAGGCGGCGAACCTCGCGCTCGAGCACCGGGAACTTGCGGCGAGAGGTCTTTAGAATCATTAGGAACTCTTTCGCCGACTCGACCCTGCCCTTCCAGCGATAGATCGACTGCACCGGTGATTGAAGGATGTTGACGCACGCTGCGTGTCTGCCATCGACCACGGCGCGGGCGATCTTCGAAGCCTCCTGCAGCGATCCGCACGTCACGAACACAAGGATCTTGTCGGTCATTCAGGGTTTACTCTTGGGATTCTCGCTACCATGATTCGCCGATACGCGAGGCTTGCGCGACAAGATACAATACCGGTCCGTGACTAGCCAAGCGATCCGCTTCGGAAGTGGAGTTTGCCGGGCGTCGAGTCAAGCACACGGACCGCAGAGACGAGTTGATATTGATTCTGGACGATGATACATGGCTCTTGATGCGTGCCTTGGGGCGTGCGTCGGTCATGCGAATTTATGCTGAATCTGTCAGGCTGGCCGAGTCGCGAGAACTCGCCGGTGAGGCACGGGCGTAGGCGTCAAATGAAAGAGCAGCGCGTGACATTTGCTGAACAGATGCGGCAGTTTCTTCGCCGCAACATGAGCGTGTTTCTCGCAGCGGGCTTTGTTCTCCTATTGGTCCAGGATATCTTCGGAACCCATGGCGTCCTCGCTATGCGGCACGCGCAGAAGGAAGCGGAGCGAGTAAAGCAGGAAATTGATCGCGTGAACAGCGAGAATCAGCGATTGCAGGATAACGTGAAAGAGCTGAAGTCAGATCCGGAGGCGATCGAGCGTATTGCGCGCGAGGAATTCGGGTACGCGCGGCAGGGCGAGATCGTTTTCAAGATTCCCGCAAGGCCTACCGACACCTCCAGCAGCGCGCAGAGGGCACAGCCGCCTCAAACGACTCCGCAGCCCTAGCCAGCCTGGGCGGCTCGCAGCGCTTGTCTCAGCCGGCCCAAGAATTCCGGGCCTCGTCCTTTCCAGCGCGTCCGCAGCGTAGCGAGCACCACCATCGCGGCGAAGATCACTAGCAGGCCGAGGGTCGCCCGCGGGATGGTCTGAGCGCGCTTGGGAAGGATCGAGAATCGCCCGTAAACGAATTCGATGTGCACCCAATAAACCAACAACGAGGCCTGGCCCATCGCAATCAAGGGGCTAAAGCCGACTTGGCCGAGGCCCCAGCGGCACCATGCGTACACAGCGCACATGATCGCGAGCAGAATTCCCACCCGCGCGAGGAAGAAATTCGGGCTCGTGTGCCAGTAGTCGTAGACGGCGTAGAGTTGTACAGGAAGCGCGTCAAGCCACCGCGAAAGAAAAAAGAGCACGACCCCGCCCGCGCCGTACGTCGCGACCGCCGCTGCCGGGTTCTTCGTCGACCAGTCGCTGAATAGCAGAAAACCAACGGCGAGGCCGGCGAACGCGAGCGCCGTCCAGGGAAAAATTGGAAAGAGCCACGGCTGAGGGACATTGAACGTGTGCACGCCGTTGATGTAGGACTCGAGATACCACGGCAGCCAGTGGGGACGCCACGTGGTCCAGAGCGGCGGCGTGGCCATCGCGATCGCCAGCGCAAGAGCCGCAGCGAAAATGGTGTTGGCACCGCGGGTTTGCGTGAAGCGGCAGGCCGCGCCCATGAAGACCAGCGACAATCCAATCACATTCAGCACATCCGCGCGGAGCAGATCGGTCCATGGCGCCCAGGGCTGACCAAGCAAGAATTCCTGCAAGCGAAACAGCAAGCCGAGCCCGAAGATTTCGCCGCCGCGCCGAATGATCGTAAACGCGACTTGATTCGGCGCTACACCCTTACGGCGCAACCGGTCCGTCACGAGCGCGCACGAAATTCCCGCGAGGAATAGAAAAAGCGGCGCCGGGAGCGTGCCGCCAAGCTGCGACCAGCGAAAAAAGGACGTCTGCCTTGCCGCACCGCCAAGCCAGGAGTCGTAACAGTGCGTCTGAAACATCACCAAGCAGGCGAGCCCGCGCATCCAGTCGATATAGGCGAGGCGCTGTTTTCCGGATTCGGCCATGCGGTCGGTTGGCCACAGAATCGCCGACGCGGGAAATCAAATCAAGTTCTTATCGGCGCGCGTGTGTTGTTCGCTAGAATCGCATTCGATGACCGCGGACTCCAGATCGTGGAGGATGAGCCTGCCGACGGCTGTGATCGTGTGGGCGGCACTTATCGCGCTGGCGGGCGTGCTCGGAACCTGGCTCGGGTATGGAGGGCGCCGATTCGCGATCGCGCTCGTAGTGGCGGCCGTACTTCTCGCGTCTGAGTTTCTCGTCGCTGCGCCAAGCGTGCTCGAATTCGCGCGCCAATCGCTGGGCGGGCGCGGAGCGCTTTTGGCGCCGCTTGTGCCGCTGCTGGCAGTCGTCCTCTACTCGATCGGAGTCAGCGGAAATGCGCTCCTGGCGATTGCAGGCTCGGCTTACGCCGTGATTCCTGCATTGCTCTTGGCCAGCGGCGCCGGGAAGCCGCCGGGCACCTGGGAAGATTACGCTGCAGCGGCCGTTCTCTGGCTTCCCATCCAATTCCACTGGATGTACCGGCTATTCCCCTACCCGCCGCAGCTGACGCATGTACTCTCCATTTTGTTGGCGCTCAGCACAGGCTCTGCGGCATTTGTGCTGGTACGCCGAATGGAGGGTATCGGTTACGCGATCGAGTGGGGGCGTGGCTTCGCGTGGAATTTCGGGTTCCACTTTGTCGTCTACGCTGCGATTGCAATTTTTCTCGGACTGCGTATCGGCTTTCTGACTTTTGCCCCGTCGCTGACGCGCGGGCCGTCTCTGCCCGTCACAGTGGTGGGGATTCTCTTCTTTACGGCTTGGCCGGAGGAGTTTCTCTTTCGGGGGATCCTGCAGAACCTAATCTCGCGGACTTTCAAAAACGACTGGGCGGGATTGGTGGTCGCGTCGATGGTCTTCGGGCTCTCACACTTGCACCACGCACCGTATCCAAATTGGAAGTACGTGCTGATGGCATCGATCGCAGGTCTGTTTTACGGTCGCGCGTGGATGAAGACTCGCTCGCTGGTACCGGGAACGCTCGTGCACGCCGCTGTCGATATCTCCTGGCATATTCTTTTTCGATAATGCAGCAGCGGAGACGGATTGCTCGGTCGCGCAGTTTCGTGACTCTTGATGCCGGTGGGCAGACTGCGAGGATATTAAGGAAATTTTAGTTCCGAACAGGCGAACCATTCAAGCCCATTCTTTTCAGCGAAAAATCGTCCAAGGTAAAGTCGAATCTCAGCGGACAACGCCCACTATCGGGCTCGAAGCCGTGGCGTAAAGCTTCTTTTCGATTCGGCCTGCCAGGAATGCTTTTCGTCCCGCTTCGATGGCGGCACGCATCGCCTCGGCCATCAGCACTGCGTCCTGTGCGCCGGCAATAGCCGTATTCATGAGCACGCCGTCTGCGCCCAGCTCCATTGCAATCGCGGCGTCAGAAGCCGTACCGACTCCGGCATCGACAATCATCGGCACTTCGGTGATGCGCTCCCGCAGGATGCGCAGATTGGCGAGATTTTGAATCCCTAAACCCGACCCAATCGGGGCAGCAAGCGGCATGACGGCCGATGCGCCCGCATCGATCAACTTGCGTGCCACGATCAGATCATCGTTGGTATAGGGCAGAACGATGAAGCCTTCTTTGACGAGCGTTCTGGTCGCCTGAATCAATTGCTCGGTATCCGGGAAAAGAGTTTGTTCATCTCCGATCACTTCAAGCTTCACCCATTCCGAAAGACCGACCTCGCGTCCCAGCCGTGCCGTGCGAATCGCTTCTTCCGCTGAGTAGCATCCCGCCGTATTCGGAAGGATGAACATCCTCTGGCGGTCGATGTAATCGAGCAGTGATTCCTT
>Ga0187778_10000446_pt1 | contig 29234 bp, 25 predicted proteins | sample 1015_Q2_SP5_20_M_FD_132418 | JGI IMG/M metagenome (GOLD analysis project Ga0187778, IMG submission 132418) | Tropical peat soil microbial communities from peatlands in Department of Meta, Colombia - 1015_Q2_SP5_20_MG | ecosystem: Environmental > Terrestrial > Soil > Wetlands > Peat | place... | reverse complement strand
GTCGACCGCGACGCGGTCGAGCCGCCTCTGGGCGAGCCGCCGAGCGGCAGCGATCTGCTCTCGGCCGAGCTCGACACGTTCGGACGCGATCCGGTCTACGAGGCCGCCGCCCGCGCCGCCGGCTAGCCGAACGCGTAGCGCCAGAACTCGCGCATCAGCGGCGTCGGCGTCGGGCCCGTCATCTGCACCTGCGTGAACAAGATCCCGACCGTGCCGGTCGACTGCCGGACGTGCGCGGTCGTGCCGGTGCCGCCGACCCAGCCGTAGCGGCCGTCGCTCGCGACCGAGCCGCCGAAGCCCCAGCCGTCGCCCTCGAGGAACAGCGTCGACGCGCCCCGTTGCTCTCGAGTGAGGTGGTCGGTCGTCATTAGGCGCACGGCCTGGCGCGAGAGAACGCCGCCCCCGTCGGCGAGCAGCATCCGCCCGAACCGATGCCAGTCGGCGAGCGTCGAGACGAGCCCGCCCGCCCCCGACGGGAAGACCGGCGGCACCGTCCAGAGGGTCGCGTCGACCACGGGCGGCTGTCCAGCTCGGTACGCGGGCAGGCGGTCGAGCTGCTCCGCCGGGACGTGGAAGCCCGTGTCCGTCATGCCGAGCGGGTCGAAGAGCCGCTCGGCGAGGAACTCCGGCAGCGGGCGGCCGGCGACGCGCGCCACGAGCACGCCCTGGAGGTCGGAGCAGGTGTTGTAGAGCCACGCCTCGCCGGGCTGTCGGAGCAGCGGGACGCCGGCCAGCGTGGCGACCCATTCGTCCGGCGTGAGCCTCGGCCCGAACACGGGCAGCCGCTGGAAGAGCTCCAGCACCGCGGGCAGCGCGAAGTCCGAGGGGAAGCCCCAGCCTGCGCGGAACGTCAGGACGTTCTCGACCGTGATCGGCCGCGCCGCCGGTACGACGTCGTCGATCGTGCTCCGCGGCGTCCTCACAACCTTCGGCTCGGCGAGCTCCGGCACCCAGCGCGCGATCGGGTCGTCGAGCGAGACGAGCCCGTCGTCGACCAGCAGCATCACCGCCGCGGCAGTGATCGGCTTCGAGATGGACGCGATCCGTGCGATCGAATCCGACTCGAAATCGCCCGCGCTTGCGACCTCGACGTCGTCTCCTCGTGAGACGAGCGCCGCCGCGCCCGGCACGATGTCCGTCGCGACCGCCGAGCCGACGATGTCCTGGAGCGCGCTCACTTGATCGCCTCGAGGAGCTCGCCGTGCAGGAGGCCGTTCGACGAGACCGCGCTGCCACCGTCGATCCGGGCGACGCCCGAGGCGTCGGTGAACCTGCCGCCCGCCTCCTCGATGACGATCCGGACTGCGGCGAGGTCCCAGACCGAGACCCCGTTGGCGTCGATCGCACCGTCGGCTCCTCCTTCGGCGACGAGCATGTGGGCCCAGAAGTCGCCGAAGCCGCGCGCATGCCAGCAGCGGCTCGCGAGCTCGGGCAACCCGTTCTCGAGTGCGAAGCAGAGGACGGCGTCCTCGGCGCGCCCGACCGCCGAGACCTGGATCGGCTCGCCGTTCGCGAATGCACCGCCGCCCTTCGCCGCCCACCAGCGTCGCCCCAGGGCGGGCGCCGAGACGACGCCGAGCCGCAGCTCGCCGTCCTCCTCGAGCGCGATCAGCGTGGCCCAGACCGGCACACGCCGCGCGTAGTTCCGGGTGCCGTCGATCGGGTCGACGATCCAGCGGCGGTGCGCCTCTCCAGCCGTTCCGAACTCCTCGCCGAGAACGCCGTCGCGCGGGCGCTCGCTCGCGAGGCGGTCGCGGATCATCGCCTCGATCGCCCGGTCCGCCTCCGTCACCGGGGTCAGGTCGGGCTTCGTCTCGACGACGAGGTCGTGCGCTCCGAAGCGACCGAGCGAGATCGCGTCGGCGGCGTCCGCGAGCTCGCGTGCGAGCGACAGGTCGGGGTCGGGGCTCACGCCCCGACCCTAGCTGCCTACCGCGCGACGAGCGCGAACTTGGGAGCCGCGACCACGATGCGGACCGGCTGCGACCAGGACATGTACGGGCTCTGGAGCTGGCCGAGGTTGAGGCCGCGGACGCGGTAGTACCAGATGCCGGGCTTGAGCGTGACCAGGGTCGAGGTGGCGTAGGTGAACTTGTTGCCGGCCGCGTTCCACGGATACGGCTTCTTCGTCCACTGCACCTCGTACTCGCTCGCCCCGATCGTCGGCGTCCAGGCGATCAGCGGGGTGCTGTAGACGACCGGCTGCTTGCGGACGGCTGCGAGGAGCCTGCCCTGAGGCGAGAGGCCGGAGACATAGGGAGTGCCGTTCGTCGTGGTCACGACGGGCGGGCTGTCCTTGCCGAAGCTGAGCACGCGGCCCTGCTGGCAGGCGTCCTGCGGCACCTGGGCGTCGACGTAGCGCCACGAGTTGTCGGTCGGGTCGACGTAGATCACGACGGGGACGACCGTCCAGTAGTACCGCGTCGTCGGGAAGTTGAGGTCGGGGAGGTCGACCTTCGCACCCGTGACGATCTGGGACGGGTCGGTCGTGCCCGCCGAGCCGTCGGTCGAGCCCGAGTCCGAGCTCGCGACGGTCTCGTTGGTCGTGATCGCTGCGCCGTCGGCGCCGAACGTCGCACCTTCCTTCGTCGCGTCCACGAGATAGCCGCTCTGGGCTGCAGCGAACGAGGTGTCGTCGACGGGCAGCTTGAGCGGGCCCGTCGTGCGCGGCGCGTAGGCGGGGCTGCCGACGACCGCGCCGGTGTAGACGATGTTGACGCAGTCGCTGTCGGTCGAGATGTACGCCCGGAAGAGCGCGTACGAGCGGCCGCCGACGCTCGTACCGGTGAAGTAGAAGGCGGGCATGAGGGCGTGGGCGGACTGCTTGCCGGCCGTGCTCGTCACGTCGGAGATCGCCTCGCGCAGCGTGAGCGGACCGGTGTCCTGCGCCGGGTTGGTCGACGTGTAGACCGGGCTCCACGGGCCGAACGAGACTGCGGGCAGGCCGTTCGGGATGTTGCCGAAGACGCGGCGCACCGCGCGGACGCGCCAGTGGACCGTGCCGGTCCAGCTCGGGTCGGGATGGAAGGTGTAGAACTCGCGCTCGTCGGCGACGTTCGTGTGCGTCGCGAAGACCTTGCTCACGTCCGGGTACCAGACCTGGTAGCCGGTCGCGCCGGCGACAGGCGTCCAGCGGATGAGGCCAGGGACGCTCTTCATCGGCTCGGCGACCTGAGACCATCGCATGTTGAACCCGAACGCTCGGCTCCAGTCGGACGTGCCTGAAGCCGTGACCGCCCTGACGTGCGCGTACAGCGCGTACGGGACGCCCGTGAACCACGGCAAGGCGATGTCGACCGAGACCGCCGGAACCCGAAGCGGCTGGATGACGGTCTGGATCGCCGGGTCGGTGCCGGTGGAGGGGCTGGAGGTCGCCGTCGAGGTCGTCGTCGCGCCCGACGAGGTCGGCGCGATGGACGTCGAGTTCGTGGTGGCGGGCACGGCTGCGCATGCGCTGTGGTGCCCGACCGTGTACTGGACGTTCGACCAGATCAGCGAGTTCTGCGAGAACGCCTTGCTCGTCGCCAGCTCGAACTCGTAGCAGCGGGCGCCGCGGACCGGGGCCCACGCGAACGACGGCGTCCGCTCGAAGACGTGGGTGACGGGATCGTTCGGTCGGAGGAGGAAGGCTCGGAGGCCGGTCGGGGCGGAGGGCTGAACCGCAGCGGCGCCGGCAAACGTCGTGCCGGCGGCCGCGAAGGCTGCGAGGACGAGGGCGGCAGAACGGAGATGTCTCATGGCCTCTCCTTTTTCGGCACACGGCGTGCCCCGGGCGTCCCTCGTACGGGGGATGGCCCTCGATCGGGCGAGAAGGCCCTACGAGAGCTTGATGTAGATCGCCGCGACGAGGAACGTGCCGGCGAAGAGGACGAGGAAGAGCCCGAACAGGGCCCAGCCCATCCTCATGTTCTTCCGCGCGAGCTCGCGATCGAGCATCGGGTCCCTTTCAGCCGATCAACGGGTCGATCGCCGCCGCCGCGAAGAGCAGGGCGAGGTAGAGGAGCGAGTAGTGGAAGAGGAGGCCGGCGCGCCGTCTGCTGCCGTCCCGCCGCAGCTGCCAGGCGAGCACGAGGAACACGAGCCCGAGCGCGGCCGCAGCGACCGTGTAGACCGGCCCGAGCGTCACCCCGACGCCGACGGTGAACGCGACGAGCACGACCGAGTAGAGCAGGATCTGGCGGGTCGTCTCCCGGTCGCCCCGCACCACCGGCAGCATCGGCACGCCGGCCTTCCGGTACTGATCCTTCAGGAGCAGAGCGAGCGCCCAGAAGTGCGGCGGCGTCCAGAGGAAGACGATCAGGAACAGCCAGAGCGCCGGCAAGGTCAGGTTCCCGGTCGCCGCCGCGAAGCCGACGAGTGGCGGCACCGCGCCTGCCGCCCCGCCGATGACGATGTTCTGCACCGTCGTCCGCTTGAGGTAGCGCGTGTAGACGACGACGTAGAAGAGGTTGCCGACGAGCGCGAGCACTGCTGTGAGCACGTTGACCGCCGAAGCGAGCAGCGCGAACGAGAGCGCGGAGAGCGTGAGCCCGAACTCGAGCGCGCGCGGCACGGGGACGCGTCCGCTCGCGACCGGGCGCCGCTCCGTGCGGAGGCCCATCACGCGGTCGATGTCGGCGTCGAGCACGTGGTTCATGGCGCTCGCTCCGCCGCACGCGAGCGCGAGGCCGACCATGGCCGCGACGAACGTTCCGAGGTCGGGCCAGCCCCGCGCGCCGACGAACATCCCCGCGGCGCCTGTGACGAGCAGGAGCGACATGATCCGCGGCTTCGTCAGCGTGACGTAGTCACGGGCCGTGCCGAACGGCACCGGCGTGCCGCGCCGTGCGACGACGACCGTGACGAGCGCCGCCGCGAGCGCCGCCCCTGCCGTCCCGACGTGCAGCCAGGTCGCCCAGGTAGCGCTGTCCGTGAGCGCGACGAGCCCGCCGGACCCAGTCGCGAGCACCATCAGGAGCGCTGCGGCGCCGGCGGCCGGCAGGAGCTGCGGATACGCGAGGCGGGAGGCGACTGCCACTCCGATCAGGAGCGGAAGCGCGACGAGGACGACGCCGCGATGCGCCTCCCCGAGCGAGAGCGCTGCGCTCGCCACGACGACCGCCGCTGCGGCGGCGCCGCCGAGCGCCGCCAGCCGCACCACCGGGCCGGGCCGGGTCGTCGCGGCGCTAGAGGGCATTGCGCTCCTTCAGCGCGCGCCGGAGATCGTAGAGCGGCCGCGCGCTCGTCACGTAGGGCACCGAGTCGAAGTTGTGCGGCGGCGGCGGCGACGTCGTGTACCACTCGAGCGTGTTCGCGAGCCACGGGTCGTTCCCGGCCCGCCGCCCGTTGATGCTCTTCACGACTGCGGCGAGGTAGAAGAGCACCCCGAGCGCCATCACGCCGGAGCCGATCGTCGAGATCAGGTTGTAGTCGGCCCAGAGCCCGTGCTCGTGGTAGGTGTAGATCCGGCGCACCATGCCGAGGTTGCCGAGCAGGTGCTGCGGGAAGAACGTCACGTTGAAGCCCACGAAGAGCAGCCAGAAGCTCGCCTTGCCGAGCCGCTCGTCGAGCATCCGGCCGAACATCTTCGGCCACCAATAGCAGAGCCCGCCCAGGATCGCGAACACGGAGCCACCGAAGAGGACGTAGTGGAAGTGCGCGACGACGAAGTACGAGTCGTGCACCTGCGTGTCCACGGGGAAGGCAGCGAGGTAGATCCCCGACAGGCCGCCGATCGTGAAGAGCGAGAGGAAGCCGAGCGAGAACAGCATCGGCGTGTCGAAGCTGAGGTTGCCGCGCCAGAGCGTCGCGAGCCAGTTGAAGATCTTCACGCCCGTGGGGACGGCGATCACCATCGAGCTCAGCATGAAGAAGCTGTTGAGGTAGGTCGGCAGGCCCACGGTGAACATGTGGTGCGCCCACACGAGCATCGAGAAGAAGCCGATCGCGACCGTGGAGTACGCGACCGCCTTGTAGCCGAAGATCGGCTTGCGCGCGAACACCGGGAGGATCTCGGAGATGATCCCCATCGCGGGCAGCACCATGATGTAGACCTCGGGGTGCCCGAAGAACCAGAACGCATGCTGGTAGAGGATCGGGCCGCCGTGCGAGGGGCTGAAGAAGTGCGTTCCCGCCTGCCGGTCGAGGAGCAGCATCGTCACGCCGGCCGAGAGCGTCGGCAGCACCGCGACGAGGAGCCACGAGAAGACCTCGATCGACCAGACGAAGAGCGGGATCCGCGTCCAGGTCAGCCCCGGCGCCCGCATGTTGTGGATCGTGACGAGGAGGTTGATCGCGCCGGCGAGCGACGACAGCGTGAGGATGTGGAGCGACAGGATCCACAGGTCCTGACCGTGGCCCGGGCTCTGGACGGAGAGCGGCGGGTAGCTCGTCCAGCCGGCCCGCGCCGAGCCGCCCTTGGCGAAGAACGAGAGCATGAGAACGACGCCCGCGAGCGCGTAGAGCCAGTACGAGAGCGCGTTCAGCCGCGGGAACGCCATGTCGGGCGCGCCGATCATCAGCGGCACGAGGAAGTTCGCGAACCCGGTGAGGATCGGGACGACGAACAGGAAGATCATCGTCGTGCCGTGGATCGTGACGATCTGGTTGTAGGCGTCCCGCGTGACGACGTGGAGGTCGGGCTGGGCGAGCTGGGCGCGGATGAGGAGCGCCATCACGCCGCCAGCGCCGAAGAAGAAGGCGGCAGTCGCGATGTAGAGGATCCCGATCCGCTTGTGGTCGACGGTGACGAGCCAGCTCGCGACCTTGCCGCGCTGCCAGCCGGGCGTCGTGGGGGCGACGGGCGTCTCGACGTTAACCGCCACTGCCGAACCTCTTCTTCAGGTAGGCGGAGAGGGCGGAGAGTTGCTGCGCGCTCCAGCCGCGTCCCACGGGCGGCATCAGGTTCTTGCCGTTCTGCAGCAGGACGTCGAGCTGGGACGTGCTTTGCAGCGTCTGGGACGACGCGATCGACGGGCCGACGAGGCCCTGGCCCGCGAGGCCGTGGCATTTCGAGCAGGCGCCGACCCACTCGTCCTGGCCGAGCGACGACGTTCCCGCGGTCTGCTGGGCGGCGCGAGTGGCGAGCCAGGCGTCGAACTCGGCCTTGGGCATGACCTGGACGGAGTCGAGCATCGCCGCGTGCTGGACACCGCAGAGCTCGGCGCAGCGGCCCACGTAGATGCCGGGCGTGTCCGCCACGAAGCCCGTGTGGTTGAGCCGGCCCGGGATGGCGTCGATCTTGCCGCCGAGCGCGGGGATCCACCAGGAGTGGATGACGTCCCAGTCGGGCGAGGTGACCGTGAGCCGGACCGGCTGGCCGACCGGGACGCGCAGCCGGTCGATCGCGATCACCCCGTTCGGGTACGTGAACTCCCAGTAGAACTGATGTCCTGTGACGGCGATGTTCAGCCGCGCGCCGGCCGCGTTCGCGACCGGCGTGTTCTTGATCCCGGGGAGCTTGACGAACACGAACGTCACGATCGCGACGAGGATCAGCACCGGAGCGACGCTCCAGATCGTCTCGAGCCGGCTCGAGCCGTGGATCTGCAGCCCGTCGGCATCGCGCGCGCGGTTCTTCCTGCGGTACCTGACGACGAACGCGACGAGGAGCCCTTCGACGACGAGGAACACGACCCCGACGAAGCCGGTGATGAACCAGTAGGTGTCGGTGATGCCCTTCGCGCCCGGAGCGTCCGGCGTCACGGGCGACAGCCCGCCGTCTCCCGCGAGGGCCGGTGCCGCGAGGAGCGCGCCCGTGATCAGCAACGACGCGGCGACGGCGATGAGCAGCTTGCGCACGGGCGGTGTCATTCTATGAAGGTGACCGAGGCGGTGCAGGCCCGAACCCGCGCCCTCCTGCCGCGGGACGTGACGAGGCCGTTCCAGGTGTTCGTGAACGGCGTGGAGCAGGAGGAAGGCGTCGACTTCACCGTCGACGGGCCGTCGCTCGTGTTCGAGCGGGAGCTCCGCACGGAGGGGAGGCTCGGCTTCTGGCGCTGGACGGCGATCTTCGTCGGCGTCGTCGGGACCTATCGGCAGGACGACTCGGTGGACGTCGTCTACGAGCGCCGCGGCCGGCGCGTCGTCGCCGCGAAGCTCCCCCTCGAGCCGGCCTGAGCCACCTGCCGGCGCCGCGGGCGAACGGAGGACGTGTCCTCGTAGCGGCAGCGTGCATCCTCGTCGCAGACGCGGCGTCGCGCGACCGACCCGCACCGTGACCCTCCCCGTGGACCGTCGTCGCCGGCCCGAGGCGCGAGGGTAACGTCTCCCCGTGGACGCCGACAACAGCATCGTCGTCGAGGGGCTCGTCCGCGACTTCAAGACCCTCCGTGCGGTCGACGGGATCGATCTGCGCGTCGAGCCGGGCGAGATCTACGGGTTCCTCGGACCGAACGGGGCCGGCAAGTCCACGACGGTCCTGATGCTGACGACGCTCCTGCCGCCGAGCGCCGGGAAGGCCCGCGTGGCCGGTCACGACGTCGTGCACGAAGGGCCGCAGGTGCGGGGCGCCATCGGTGCGGCGCTGCAGGAGGCCGCGCTCGACCCGCTCCTGACGGGCCGCGACCACCTGCGCCTGCAGGCGACGCTGCAGGGCCTCCCCCGGGAGGAGCGCCAGTCGCGCACGGCCGAGCTGCTCGAACGCGTGGGTCTCTCGGAGGCCGCCGACCGCAAGGTGAAGGGCTACTCGGGCGGGATGAAGCGGAGGCTCGACCTCGCGCTCGCGCTCGTCCACCGCCCGCGGATCATCTTCCTCGACGAGCCGACGACCGGGCTCGACATCCAGAGCCGCACGGCGCTCTGGGCCGAGGTCGCCCGTCTCGCGCACGACGACGGCGTCACCGTCTTCCTCACGACGCAGTACCTCGAGGAGGCCGACGTGCTCGCGGACCGGGTGGGGATCATCGACCACGGGCACATCGTCGCCGAGGGCACTCCGGCGGCGCTGAAGGCCGAGATCGGGCGGCCGAGCGTCCACGCCTCGCCGCTCTCGGACGGCGACGGGGAGCGCGTCGCCGCCGTGCTCTCGCGCTTTGGCGAGCCGGTCTCGGGCGCCGTGCGGGACATTGCAGTCCGCCTGCGCGACGGCAATGCCGGTCTGGCCGAGGTCGTGCGCGCGCTCGACGCCGAGTCGCTGACAGTCGCAGACCTCGAGCTGCGGCAGCCGACCCTCGACGACGTCTTCCTGGCGAAGACCGGTCGCTCGCTCGAGGGCTCGGGCGAGGAGGAGGAGGCCGCGGCACCGCAGGGTGGAGGGCGGGCAGGGCGTCGGTGAGCGTCACCCTCGCCGAGCAGGTCGGTGCGGTCGCCCGACGCTCCGTCACCCGCACGCTGCGCCAGCCGGCGAGCGCGATCCCGCCGCTGATCTTCCCGACGATGCTGATGGCGGTCAACTCGGCCGGTCTCAAGGCGTCGACCCGCCTGCCCGGCTTCCCGACGCACTCGTTCCTCGCCTTCGCCCTCGCGGTCCCGTTCATCCAGGGGGCGCTCTTCTCGACGATGAACGCCGGTACCGACCTCGCGCGCGACATCCAGACGGGCTTCCTCAACCGGCTCTCGCTGACGTCGCTCCGAGGCTCCGCGCTGCTTGCAGGTCAGCTCGCGGGCATCGTCACGCTCGGGCTCTTCCAGGCGCTCTTCTACATCCTGGTGGGGCTCGTCGTCGGCGTGCACTTCGCGGCGGGCGTCGGAGGAATCGCGGTGCTCTTCGGGTTCGCGGCGCTCGTCTCGCTCGGGTTCGGCGCGCTCGGCTCCTTCCTGGCGCTCCGGACGGGCTCCGGCGAGGCGATCCAGGGGCTCTTCCCGCTCCTCTTCGTCTTCCTCTTCATCTCGTCCTTCAACACGCCACGCAACCTGATCGGCGTCCACTGGTTCAGGGTTGCCGCCACGGTCAACCCGGTCTCGTACCTGATCGAGTGCGTCCGCAGCCTGATCATCCTCGGCTGGGACGGGGAGGCGCTCGCGCTCGGGTTCGGGGTGGCGACGACGATCGTGATCGTCGCGGTCGCGCTCGCGACCTGGGCGCTGCGGCGGAGGATGGCCCGATGAGGGTCTGGCCGGTGGCGAAGGGCGTGGCCTGGCGGACGCTCAAGATCGTGGTCACGACGCCGTCGCTGATCGTGCCGTCGCTCCTCTTCCCGCTCTTCTTCTTCACGGCCTTCGCAGGGGGCCTTTCCCAGGTCCGCCACGTGCCCGGGTTCGACTACCCGCTCGGCTACACGTCCTTCCAGTTCGTCTTCGTCCTCCTCCAGTCGGCGGCGTTCGGCGGCGTCTTCACCGGGTTCGGCGTCGCGCGAGACTTCGAGGGCGGCTTCGCGAGGCGGCTGCTGCTCGCGTCGCCGAGCCGCAGCGGGATCGTCCTCGGCTACGCGCTCGCCGCGCTCGGGCGCTGGGCGATCACGGCGACGATGCTCACGGTGATCGCGCTCGCCGTGGGGATGGACGTCGGCGGCGACGGCATCGACGTGATCGGCCTCTACTCGCTCGCGGTGCTCGTCAACGCTGCGGGCTTCCTCTGGGCCTGCGGGATCGCCATGCGCCTGCGCACGATCCAGGCGGGTCCGCTGATGCAGATGCCCGTCTTCCTGACCCTCTTCTTCGCCCCGGTCTACGTGCCGCTGAGCCTGCTGCAGGGCTGGATCCACGCGGTGGCGCAGGCGAACCCGGTCACGTACGTGCTCGAGACGGGCCGCAGCTTCCTCGCGGGTGATCCGACAGAGGTTGCGCTGGCCTTCGGGCTCGCGCTCTCGCTCGGGGCCGTGCTCGCGCTCTGGGCGTTCCGCGGGCTGCGGCGGGCCGAAGTCGCAGGCTAGCCCTCGGGTGGGAGGACGCCCTCCGTCCGCAGGACCCGGATCGCGGCGTCGATCACCTCGGGGTCGAACTGCGAGCCGGACGCCTCGCGCAGCCGCCGTTCCGCCTCGGCGACGGGGAGCCGGTCGCGGTAGGGGCGGTCCGTCGTCATCGCGTGGAAGGCGTCGCAGGCGAAGATGATCCGGGCCTCGAGCGGGATCGCCTCGCCCCGCAGCCCGTCCGGGTAGCCGGCGCCGTCCCAGCGCTCGTGGCAGGCACGCACGATCGGTCGCACCTGGGCGAGCTGCTCGATCGGCGCGAGGATGCGCTCGCCGAGCTCCGGGTGCGTCTCGATCAGGGCGCGCTCCTCGGGGTCGAGCCCGTGCGGCTTGAGCAGGATGTCGGCTGGGATGCCGATCTTCCCGATGTCGTGGAAGAGGGCGCCCAGCTCGAGGCGCTTCAGCGAGGCTTCGTCGAGACCGAGCTCGTCGCCGACGCGCAGCGACATGTCGGTGATCCAGCGGGCGTGGGAGTGCGTGTACTCGTCCTTCGCCTCGAGCGCGTTCGCGAGCGCCTCGACCGTCGAGAGGAACGTGCGCTCCAGCTCGCGGAAGGCGAGGGCGTTCGAGATCGCGAGCTTCGCCTGGCTCGCGATGCCGCCGAACTGCTCGAGCTCGCGATTGCCGTAGCGGTCCCGCGTCTCGGCCTCGACGCAGATGCAGCCGGTCCGCCCTTCGATGTGGAGCGGCGCGACGGCGAAGAAGCCCGTGCCGAGCGGCATGTCGGCCGGAAAGATCGACTCGTAGGTCGACGGCTCGACGAGGTACGGCGTCGAGCTGGTGGCCAGCCTCCGAGCCGCCGACACGTCCAGCGTGGACCCGAGGATCGCCTCACGGCGGGTCCCGTCCTCGCTCCAGCAGGCGACGCACTTCACCTCCGTGTCGCTCGACGGGAGCCAGACCGACGCATGGCGCGAGCCGAGGATCCGGGCAGAGCCTTCGGCGACGCGGTTCGCGACGTCCGTGAGCTCCGTGAGCGACGCGAGCCCCCGGGAGAACTCGAGCAGGGCCTTCGCACTCTCGGCCTCGCGGCGCTGCTCCTCGTAGAGCTGAGCGTTCACGAGCGCGACCGCAGCGTGGGCTGCGAGCACCTCGAGCAGGCGGAGGTCGTCGGCGTCGAACTGGTCGAGCCCGAGCTTCGAGATCACGATCACGCCGACGACGCGCGAGCCGAGCTTGAGCGGGACGGCGAGCAGCGACTCCTCGATCGACTCCGTGCCGGGGATCCGAATGCCGTACTCGCAGTTCGCCGCGTCCCCGGTGATCAGCGCCTCGCCGGTCTCGGCCACGTGCCCCGTGATCCCTTCGCCGACCGCGCGCGTCAGGACGTCCATGGCCGAGGTCGTCGCGTCTCCGGTCAGCTCGCCGCGGAACGCGATCGGGCTCAGCCGGTCGCCCTCGACCGTGAACACGCGGCAGTTGTGGTAGTCGATCAGCTGTCGCAGCTCGGTCGCGACCGTCGCGCCGATCTCACGGACGTCGTTGAGCCGGCCGAGCTTGCCCGAGACGCTCTGCAGCATCTTCAGGTGGGCAATCGAGCGCACGTCCTCGCGCCGGGTGCGCGTGCTCGCCGGTCGCTCGCTGTCGCTGTCGTCGAAGACGACGATCTGGTGCTTGCCGCGGGACTTCGCGGTCATCATCGCGGCCTCGGCGCACGCGACGAGCTCGCGCGGGTTCGCGGCGTGGTCGGGCCCGACGGCGACGCCGATCGAGACGCTGATCGAGCCGACCGCCTCGAGCTCCGCGGCCGCGACCCGCTCGGCGAGCCGGTGCGCGAGATCCTCCGCCGCCCTCAGGTCGACCGAGGGGGCGATCACCGCGAACTCCTCGCCGCCGATCCGGAACACCGTGTCGGCGTCGCGGACGCCGGCGCGGAGAACGACCGAGATCTCGGCAAGGATCTGGTCGCCGAGCGCGTGGCCGTGGATGTCGTTGACGCGCTTGAAGTCGTCGAGGTCGATCATCACGAGCGCCACGGTGTTGCGCGTCGAGGAGGCGCGCAGCAGTTCCTGGCGCAGCAGCTCGTGGAACGTGCGGTGGTTGTAGAGGCCGGTGAGCGGGTCGGTTCTCGCCTGGTGCTCGAGGCTCGCCCGGATGTGCGCGTTGTCGAGCGCGAGCGCGGCCGCGTCGCCGAAGCGGGTCGCGAGGCGGAACTCGTCCTCCGTGAAGAAGACGTCCTCACCTTCGCGGTAGATGTTCATGGTGCCCTTCATCGCACCGCGCGCGATCAGCGGAACCACGATCAGGGCCTCGGGCTCGATCGGCGTGCCGGGCACGAAGCGCACGCGCGGGTCGAGGTGGGCCTCGTTCGCGAGCACGGGCTCGCGGTGCTCGACCGCCCAGCCGGTGATGCCCTCCCCGAACGGGAACCGCTCTGCGAGCACCTGCGCGGCCCAGCGCGAGCGGGCGAGCCGCGGGATCATCTCCCGTTTCGCCATGTCCACCTCGTAGATGTGCATGTCGTCGTACGGGATGAGCCGCGTCAGCGCGTCGGCGATGCGATCGAGCAGGCCTTCAATGCTCTGCTCCGCGAGCACGTCGTGGAAGACGTCCGCGAGCAGCTGGTACGACTCGACGAGGTTCTCGGTGTCGCTCCGCGTCGCCGGCTCCTGCGCGGCGGACGCATCGGAGACCAGGCGGACGTGCGCCGCCGAAGAGGAGGTTGGCCGAGGATTCATGCGCCCTGACGGGCTATCGGCGCATTCAGTCCGTCGCTTGAGGTGCGCGAGGCTCCGCCGCGACGCGACTCACGCGGTGTCGGCGCCCTGCTCGAGGTGCCCGCCGAAGCCATGACGCATCGCCGAGAGCACGCGGTGGGCGAAGTCGCCCTCGCCACGCGACGTGAAGCGCTCGAACAGCGCGGTCGCGAGCACGGGCGCCGGGACGGACTCGTCGATCGCCGCGAGGACCGTCCAGCGGCCCTCGCCCGAGTCGGAGACGCGTCCGGCGTACTCCCCGAGGGTCGGGTCGCCGCGGAGCGCCTGCGCCGTGAGGTCGAGCAACCACGACTGGACGACGCTGCCGCGGCGCCAGACCTCCGCGACTGCGGGCAGGTCGAGCTCGTAGCCATACAGCTCGGGATCGCGTAACGGGGTCGTCTCGGCGTCGGCCGGGCGCTCGACCGCGCCGGCGTTCGCATGCGTGAGGATGTTGAGTCCCTCGGCGTACGCGGCCATCAGCCCGTACTCGATCCCGTTGTGCACCATCTTCACGAAGTGGCCCGCGCCGCTCGGCCCGCAGCGCAGATATCCCTGCTCCTCGGGGGCCGGGGCCCCGGTGCGGCCGGGGGTGCGCGACGCGGAAGCGACGCCGGGCGCCAGGGAACGGAAGATCGGATCGAGCCGTGCTGCCGCTGCCTCGGGCCCGCCGATCATCAGGCAGTACCCGCGGCTCAGACCCCAGACGCCGCCGCTGACCCCGACGTCGAGGTAGTCGATCCCGTGCTCCGCGAGCTCCCCGGACCTGCGCAGGTCGTCGTGGTACCACGAGTTGCCGCCGTCGACGACGGCGTCGCCGGATGCGAGGTGCGGGGCCAGCTCCGACAGCACCCGGTCGACGATCGCGACGGGGAGCATCAGCCAGACCGACCGCGGCGGGTCGAGCCTGGCGGCGAGCTCCTCGAGCGAGGCGGCCGCCGTCGCACCTTCCGCCTCGGCGGCCTGCACGGCCTCGGCGTCGAGGTCGAAGACGACGAGCTCGTGGCCTGCTCCGAGCAGCCTGCGGGTCATGTTCGCTCCCATCCGGCCGAGCCCGACCATTCCGAGCTGCATCCGTGTCTCCTCTCCCGTCGGTGGCCCGCGTAGTGTCTCACCGTGGAGGTCGTCGCGGTCGCGGCAGCACTCGGGCTCGCGTTCGTGTTGGGGGTGAGCGATTCGGCCAACGCCGCCGCGGCGATCGTCGTCTCGCGCGCTGCGGACTGGCGCTCTGCGATCGCCTACTCGTCCCTCCTGCACGCGGTCGGCGTTCTGGCCGGCGGGACCGCGGTCGCCGTCACGATCAACGGGCTCGTCCACGTCGCTCGCGGCGACGTCTCCGGCGTCTACGCGGCTGGGGGGATGGCGGCGATTGCGTTCGTGCTCGCAGCCGGCCGGCTCGGGGTCCCGGCGAGCGCGACGTACGGCCTGGTCGGCGGTCTTGCCGGTGCCGCCTCCCTGGCCGCGGGGAGTGGGGCGATTCACTGGGGCGGCATCGTCGGCGGGCGTCCCACCGGCGTGCTCGGCGTCGCAATCGGCCTCGTGCTGTCGTTGGCACTCGGGCTCGCCGGCGGATACCTCGTACGCGGCGCGATGGGGCGCATGCTCGCGAGGGCCACGCGGCGGTGGCTCGCGCCGGTCCGTGGCGGGATCTGGCTCGCGGCCGGCCTCGTGGCGGTGAGCGACGGGCTCAACGACGGCCAGAAGGCGATGGGGATCGGCGCGGGCGCGCTGCTCGCGTCCGGAAGCCTGACGACGTTCTCGATCCCGCTCTGGCTGCGCGCGTCCGTCGCCGTGGCGCTCGGGCTCGGGAATGCGATCGGTGGAGCACGGATCATTCGCCGCGTGGCGATCGGCTACTACCGTCCCGGCTCCGTGGACGCTCTCAGCGCAGAGCTGGCCGCGGCGGGCGTCATCTTCGGAGCTGCTGCGCTCGGTACGCCGGTGAGCACCTCAGAGACGGTGGCGGCCAGCGTGGTTGGCGTAGGAGCCGATCGCCATCCACGTCACGTCCGCTGGGCCGCCGTGGCCGCGACGGTGTCCGCCTGGGCGATCACCGTGCCGTCCTGCGCCGTCCTCGGCGCGGTTGTCTACTCCTGTGAGAGCCTGTTCCGATGACGGTGCGTCTTCGCTGGCTGACGCGGCCGCGAGTAGATGTTCTCGCGCTTCTTCGCGCGCAGGTGACGGTCACGGCCGGCGGGATCGCGGCGTTCGCCGACTGGTCGCGCTCGGGCACGGAGGACGACGCCAACCGCGTGCGGGACGCAGAGCACGCCGCCGACGCGGCGCGCCACGCGCTGCTCGAGGCGCTGACGACGGTGCTGCTCGCACCGATCGAGCAGGAGGACGCCTACGCGCTGTCCGAGCGGATCGACGAGGTGCTCGACCTCGCGAAGGACACCGTCCGCACCGCCCAGGCGCTCGGGTGGACGCCCGACGAGCATGCGGCGGCGATGGGGGTGCAGATCCTGGAGTCGTTCACCTCCCTGCGCGACGCGATCGACAAGCTCGGCGAGCGTCGTGTCCGCCCGGGCGACGACGTCGAGCGGGGCATCAAGAGCGCCCGTCAGGTGGAGAAGAGCCTTCGCGCCGGTCTCGCGGCACTGCTCCGCGAGGAGGAGGACGGACTGCGGCTGTTCGCGACGCTCGAGATCTACCGGAGCTACTCGGCCGTCGGGGCTGCGCTCCTCCGCGTCGCAGACCGCACGTGGTACGCGGCGCTCCGCGTCCTCTGATCAGCGCTTGGGCTTGGGCTTCGGCTTCGGCTTCGGCTTGGTGAGCACGAACGTGTGCGAGCCCAGGAGCGCCTCGTAGTGGGCCTCGGCGAGGGTCCCGAGACCGGGCCAGACGTACCAGGTGTACGTGCCGGGAGTGAGCTTGCGGCTCTTGCCCGCGTAGATCCAGCTCGCGTTCAGCTGGTAGCGCGCGGTCTTCGGCCACGCCGACAGCATCTTCTCCGAGCCGCGCCAGACCTGGACGTTGAAGTAGGTCGCGTTCGGCACGCGGTTCCAGCGGAGGAGCGGCGGCTTCGTCACCTTCTGTCCCTGTGCAGGGCTCGTCAGGGGATCCGTCTTCGGCGTCGCGAGCAGGACGACCCCCTTCGACTGGTTGCCTGCGGCGTCCCACGTGACGATCACGAACCGGTAGCTCGTGCCGTCGACGAGCCCCTTCACCGTCACGCTCGTGGCCTTCCCCTTGAACACCTGCCTCGCGGGGCTCGCCCCTCCCTGGACCCGTTCCTCGACCGTGACGTACGCGGCGTCCTTCGGCAGCGCCTTCCAGGAGAGCACGACCGAGCGGTCTCCTGCCTTGGCGGTTGCACCGGAGACGTCGGGCGGGGGCGTCAGGTCGGGCGGTGGAGCCGTCTGGCCCTGTGGGAGAACCGTGACCACGACCTGCTTCTTGGCCACGTTTCCGGCGGCGTCCGTCGCGGTGAAGGTGACGGTCGTCTTGCCGATCGGCATCACGTCGGGCATGTCGTTCGTGAGCGTCGGGGTGGAGACGAGGTCGGTCGCCTTGACACCCGAGAGGTAGCTGGCGACTGCGGGATCCGTCTTGCGGATGCCGGCCTCGCTCGTCGCCGTGAAGCTCACGTTCGGCGCGTTGATGGCGGGCGGCGTCGTGTCGCGGACCGTGATCTTGAAGCTGCCCCCTCCGACGTTCCCGACCGCGTCCTTCGCCGTGCAGTTCACCGTGGTGGTGCCGAGCGGGAACAAAGACCTGGAGGCGGGGACGCAGACGACGCCGCTCGGGAGCGCCCCGTCGTTGTCCGCCGCCGAGACTTCGAACTCGACGATCGCCCCTCCCGGCCCGTTCGCCTCGACGACGATCGTCCCGGGGAGCGAGAGAACCGGCGGTGTGGCGTCGACCTTCCAGCTCCGCGACGCGGATGCGGAGTTGCCTGCCGCGTCGGTCGCCCTGACCGTGAAGGTGTGGTTGCCGTCGGCGAGCCCGGTGTAGCTCGCCGGAGAGCTGCAGGCAGCGAAGGCGCCGCCGTCGATCTGGCACGCCGTGGTTCCTTCCGACGTCGTGAACCCGATCGTCGCCGTCCGGCTGGCCACGGTTCCGCTCGGGCCGGAGGTGATCGCCACGACGGGCGGGGTCGTGTCGACGACCTTGACGGTGAAGCTCTTCGGGGTCGCGGCGTTGCCGGCGACGTCCGTCGCGTTGCACGTCACCGTGGTAGTGCCGAGCGCGAACTGAGAGCCGGATGCAGGGGCGCAGACGGGAGTCACGGCGACCTGGTTCGGACCCGTCCCGTCGGTGGCGGTGGCGGTGTAGGTGACCGGCGCCGACGTGGCGTCGTTGATGTTGACGGTGATCGGGGCGGGCACCGTGATCGTCGGCGGCGTGTTGTCGACGATCGTGACCGTGAAGCTCGCGGGCGCCGCGGCGTTGCCCGCGACGTCGCTGCCGTTGCACGTGACGGTCGTCGCACCGTAGGCGAAGGTCGAGCCGGACGGCGGGCTGCACGAGACGGTACCGGCCTCCGACAGGCTGGTGCTGAACGTCACGACACGGGAGGCGGATCCGTCGACGTTCTCCGTGATGGGCGACGGCACCGTGATCGTGGGCGGGGTCGTGTCGCTCACGTTCACGGTGAAGGAGCCGGAGCTCGTGTTCCCGTGGCTGTCCGTCGCGGTGCAGGTCACGGTCGTCGTCCCGTTCGGGAAGGTCGAGCCCGACGCCGGGCTGCAGTTCGCGCCGCTCACGGTCCCGGCGTCGTTCTGCGTCGCCGTGTAGGTCACCGGTGCAGATGCGAGGCCGACGACCTCCACGTGGATCGGCGACGGGAGCGAGAGCGAAGGGGCAGTGGTGTCGACGACGGTGACGGTGAAGCTGCCCGTCGCCACGCTCAGGTCGCTCGGGTCGGTGGCTGAGCAGTTGACCGTCGTGTCGCCGTAGGCGAAGTCGCTGCCCGACGCCGGACTGCACGACACCGGCACGCTGCCGTTCTCCGTGTCGTTTGCGCTCACCGAGTAGGAGACCGGGTAAGGGCCGGGTCCGTCGACGGACTGGGTCACCGACGACGGGAGGCTCAGCGTCGGCGGGTCTGCGGTCGCGCTCGGAACGAGCAGGAGGGTGCCCGCGAGCGCGAGGAGGACGAGGACGCGGCGGCTCACGACGACCTGCTCAGCATCAGGGCGATCAGGAAGCCGCAGACCACCGAGAGGCCGGCAACCGCGAGCCCGACCCGGATCGACGCCGCGTGCGCGCGGTCGATCCCCGCATTCGTCACGATCCCGGTCGGGACGAGCGACGCACCCAGCAGCAGGAGCGCTGCGAGGAGGACGAGCAGTCTCCAGGGGCTGCTGCTCCCCGTGTCGCTCGCGGGTGCGGCCGCGACGACGGGTGCGACGACGGGCTTCCGGTCGACGACGTGGACGGCGGTCGGAGCGGTGTGCGCGATGCGCGCGATCGGCTTCAGCGCTTGCGGCGGCCGGTGGACGGCCGGCTTCGGTGCCGTGTGCCGCTTCGCGGCGGCCCTGGGCTTGGCCGGGGTCGCGGACGTCGCGTGGTGGGTGGCCGTCTGCGTGGTCGTCGTGTGCACCGCAGCGACCGTCGCCGTGTGGGTCGTGGTGGACGGAGGCGGCGGCACCACGACGTGCTGCGGCACGGTCGTCGGCCGGGCCGTCGTCGTGCTGTGCGTCGTGGTCGTGGTGGTCGTCGGTGCGGGGTCGGGGGACGGGGTCGAGGCGCTGTCACCGAGTGCGGCCGGAGCGGAGAACCCCGCGGCTGCGAGCACGGCGACGAGGGCGGCTGGAGCGGCCCGCCGCGTCAGCGATCCCATTCGACTTGACTGTCCCACGCGTTCTCCCCCGGCGACCACCCGACGCCGCAGGCTCATGGTACTCGGCCGTTTATGGCTGTCGAGAGGTCGCGCGAGCCTCGCTCGGCCCGAGCTCCTAGAATCGAGCCGATGAGGGCCGATCGTGGCTGAGCGCGCGGGCCGCAGGGTCGTGAACCTGCACGACACGCCCTTCCTGCCGTACGACATGGAGGGCCCGGTCCAGCCGGAGCTGAGCTGGCTCCCCGTCAGCTACGAGGAGGCGACCGGGCAGGGCTGCTACCTGATGCGGATGGACCCCGGCGCGGTCACGATCGCCCACGAGCACGCCGGGATGGAGGAGTTCCTGATCCTGGAGGGCGAGCTCGTCGACGACGACGGAGCGGTCTTCCGGGCCGGCGACTTCGTCTCGTACGACGAAGGCACGCACCACAACTCGTGGACGGAGACGGGTTGCGTGATCGCCGTCTTCGAGTGGAGAAGGCGGGAGGGCTAGCCGCGTCGGAGGGTCGCTGCGGGAGCTACGCGCTGTCCTCGCCGGACTCGATCCGGCGGATCCGCCAGTCGATCGACGACGCCATGCGCTCGAGCTGGGTCAGCAGCTTCTCGCGATCGGCGCGGGTCGTGTCCTCGAGCTCGCTCACCTGCCGTGTGAGCATGCGGAGCTCGGCGCGGAGGTCCCGCGTGTCGCCGGACTGCACGGGGATCGGGGCTCCGTCGGCGCTCGTCCCGACGCCCGCAGTCGGTGCGGGGGCGCCGTAGGTCTCGAGCTCGTCCAGGCGCGCCTCGAGCTCCTCGACCTTCGAGGAGCCACGGCGGCTCATCAGCTCGGCGAGCGCCCGGTCGTGCTCGCTCAGGTGGAGGCCGAGCCGCTCGACCGCCATGAGGACGCGCTCGACCTCCTGCTCGATCGTGTGCGGGACGGCCGCCTGCACGACGGAGCCGGTCGGGACGCGGCTCGCCGTGCCCGCGGCGATCCGCGACTCGAGCTCCTCGAGCCTCGCCTCGAGCGCGGCGCGACCCGCGTACCAGAGCTCCGCCGTGTTCGCCAGCTCGCCGGCCAGGCTGCTCGTCGCCTCGTCGATCGCGGCCAGCCTCGTCTCGAGCTCGTCCACCGGGATGTTCGAGGCGTCGCGGTCCCGGTCGGCGCCTCGCGGCTCGGCGGCCTGCTCGAGCGCGGCGAGTCGAGCCTCCAGCTGCTGCGCGCGGGCGCCGTCGGCGTCTCTCGCCTCGGCGACGGCCCGCCGGACCTCCTCGAGCTCCTCGGGTCCGGCCCACGCCTTCGCTGCGTCGGCCTGGTCGTCCTGGCGCGACGACAGGTGCACGATGTCCCGTCCGAGCTCGTCGAGCCGGGTCGAGAGCGCATCGAGCCGAGGTCCGAGACTTGCGGCACCGGCGGTCCGACCGGCCAGCGCGTCCAGCTGCGAGCGCAGCTCGGCCGGGTTGAGCCGGCCGAGGTCGTCGGTGAGTGCGTCGACGCGCTCGGCGAGCTGCCAGACTCGGTCACCGACGCCGGGATCGCCGCTGGGTCGCTCCGCGAGCTCGTCCACTCGTTCGCGGAGCGAGCGCAGCTCGCCGTTCGCGTGCTCGTCGGCCAGGGACGCGACCCGCGCGGCGAGCTCCTCGAGCTTCGCCGAGAGCTCGTGCGGCGAGCGATCCGCGGCGACCGCGTCGAGCGAGACTCGCAGGCTTTCGAGGGCGGAGTCCTGCGGAAGCTCGGCGATGCGGGCTGCGAGCTCCTCCACCCGCGCGGCGAGCGCCGCGTCGACCGACGGTCGGTTTGCGAGCTCCTCCAGCGCAGCGCGGAGATCCTCGGGCACGTCGCCCTCGACGCGGCTGCCGGCGCCGACGACGAGCGCGTCGATCCGATGCGAGAGATCGTCCACCCGCTCGGCCAGCTCGGGACTCGTCTGCGGGCGAGCTCTCAGCTCCGCGATCGTGTCTCGGAGGTCTTCGAGCGCGGACCCGTCCGCGAGCAACGGCAGGCGCGCGGCGATCTCCTCCACGCGGCTCGCGAGCGCGGTGTCCGGCTCGAGCGTGGGGATCGGTCGCGAGGCGACGTCGTCGAGCCGGGTTGCGAGCTGGTCGAGACGGGCGGCGAGCGCGGGGTCGGCCGGCGGCCGCGCTGCCAGCTCCGCCACCTTGGCCTCGATCCGCTCCGTGCCGAGCCCCGCGATCCGGTCGCTGAGCGAGCGTTCCACCTGCTGCTCGAGTCGCGTGGACAAGGACGCCAGGTCGATCTGGGCGTCGGCCGCGGCGCGGTCTGCTCTCTCGACGGCGGCTGCGAGCGCGCGCTGGAGGTCGTCGGCCCGCGCGGCGAGCGAGCCCAGCTGCTCCTCGGACGCCCCGGCACGCCGGAGCGCGTCGTCGATCCGCTCGGCGAGCTCGGCGATCCCCGTCTCCAACGTGGCGGCGTCGACCGCGGCGTCCGTCCGCCGCTCGAGCTCGGCGAGCGTCGGCTCCCACGTCGTGATCCGGCGGGCGAGGTCGGCGACCGCATGCTCGAGCGGCGCCGTCGAAGCCTCGACGTCGCTTCGCAGCACCTCCTGCACGGCCGCCTCGAGAGCGGTGACGCGCGCGGTGAGAGCACCGTCGTCCACTCGGCGCGCCGCGGAGAGCGCGATCGCGCGACCACTGCCCCCTTCGACGTCGTCCGCTCCGGCCTCGGACGGCGGTCTCATCATCCAGTCGCTCGAGTCCGACCACTGCTCGGCCAGCGCGCTCGCGAGCTCGAGCCGGGTGATCGCGCCGGCCTCGACGAGGACCTGGCCGAGCGGCTTTCCCGTCCGCTGCTGAGCTTCGGCCGCCTCGTCGAGCTGGCGCGCCGTGACGTAGCCGTGCGAGAGCAGGATGTCGCCGATCGTACGGCGCTCCGTTCCGGTCGGCGCGGCGGCGGGCTGGCTCATCCGGACACGTCCGGGGTCAGCGGTGCGGCGCGCGTCTCACCTCGGCGCCGAAGGACGCCGAATGCCACGGCAGGCCGTGTCCGAGCCGCAACTGAGGCCACGGTCGCGGTATCGGCGTCCCTCGTTCGGGCTACTCACCCGTCTCAGGGACGCCTGCGGGAATCGCCCGCCGTGGGCTATCCGGACGACCCAGAACGGGGAGTCCGGCCGCTCGGCCCGGCTCGGTCCTGATCGCCGCGCCGACGGTCTTCGAGCGGGCGAGGACCACCATGCCGATCGCGACGGAGGCGATCGACAGGAGGAGGACGATCCGCACGCCGGCCGTCCGACCCCAGGGCTCGTTCGCGAGCGCGGGCGCGAGCGCAACGGGCACGAGCACGTTCAGGCCGAAGACGACAGGTGCGATGCGCGTCACCGGGCGCAGCTGGAGGGCTGAGTTCTCGTTCAGCTGACCCGCGACGGACACCACCGCGAGCATGACGAGCCAGGTGAGGGCACCCAGCCACGCCGAGCCGTGGACGTCGTCGGTCGCGAACTTCGTCGCCAGGCCGGCGAACGCGTAGGCGACACCGGCGCTCGCGGCGACGAACAACGGCTGGACGTGGCGTCGGGCGCCGAGCGCGGACGGCGCGATTGCGACCGCCACGAGCACCATCAGGACGGACACGAGCAGCGGACCGGTGGTGTGGCTCGGCGAGTGCGCGGGCGCGGCCCAGCCCAGCCCCGCGAGCCCACCCGCGACGAGGACGACGCCGACGGCCTCCCAGCGGCTGACGGGCTCGCCGAGCCGTCGGGCCCCGAGGAAGAGGAGGAAGACGAGGGACATCGCGAGCGTCGGCTCGATGAGCGTGACCGGCGCGAAGGTGAGCGCGACGGCCTGCAGCACCCAGCCGAGGACGCCGAGGGCGGCCCCGGTGAGCCACACCGGCCGCTGGACCAAGCGACCGAGCAAGGCCAGGCGGAGCGTCTCGTCCGGAGGCGCCTGACGGGCCTCGACCGCCTGCATGCCGACGGCCAGCGCGTAGAGCGCCGCGGCGACGAGCGCGATCGAGACACCTGCGAGGTGGTGGTTCATCGGTGTCCTCGGCCGGCCGTCGCCGCCGTCATGCGCTCAGCGGCGAGGCGGGCGCGGAGGAGTTGCGCGACGCCGTCGCACGCGAGCCGCGTGGCGGTGATCGGATCCGCGCCGCCTTCTCCGGCAGCGGCCATCAGGGCGAGGAACGAGTCTCCCGCGCCGACGGTGTCCGCGAGGCCGAGCACCGGCTCGACTCCCACCACGGTCGCCCTGCCGTCCGCGAGCACGACGGCTCCCTGCTCGCCGCGGGTCACGACGACGACCGGGACGCCGGTCGCGAGCGCGGCAACGGGATCGATCCCGCCGATCAGCGTCTCCGCCTCCTCCTCGCCGAGCTTGAGCACGTCGACGCTGCGCACCGTGGACGGGTCGAGCGGGCCCTCGAGCTCGATCGGGCCGAGACGTCGCGGACGGGACGGGCCCTGCGCGTCGAGGTAGACGCGCCGGCCGCCCTCTGCGAGCGCGTCGAGGGTCTCCGGCGTGAAGTCGCCGCGCAGCTGCGTCCCGCAGATCACGCTCGTACACCGAGTCAGCGGCTCGGCCAGCCACGTCTCCAGATCGCGCTCCGTGAACGGGTCGCCGATCGCGGTCACCTCCTCGGACCACGTCCCGTCGCCGTACAGTGTCACCTCGAACACCGTGGTGTTCGTCGACGGCCCTTCGACGACCTCCAGCCCGAGCTCGCGAAGCGGCTGCCGGAGCGCCGCCGTCCCGCCGTGCGTCAGCACGATCGCGGGCCAGACGTCGGCGAGCACGCGCCCCGCGAACACCGGGGCGCCGCCGAGCCGCTCGACGACGCGTCCGTCGGGCCAGTGCGTCCGGTCGAGCACGCTCTGTCCGAACAGCCCGATCACCCCGAGGCTCCTTCGCGTCCGGGCTGGAGCCACCTCTCGTCCGTGGCGCGCCGCTGACTCCAGCGCGCGGAGATCCGCCCGGCGACGCGGTCGACGATCGGCGCGGCGAGCAGCGCAAGGGCGCCTCCGACGACGTCGAGCACGAAGTGGTTCGCCGTTGCGACGATCGAGAACGTGACGAGTGCCGGATAGACGGCCCAGAACGCGCGCGCGACGATGTTTCGCGTCAGCAGCACACCGGTGATGCCGAGCACGACCGCGTACGAGATGTGCAGGCTCGGCATGGCCGAGTTCGGGTTGTTCAGGGCCTGGATCACGCCCGAATGGAGGTTCACGGCGTTCGCGTCGAGCGTGTCGACGAAACCCCCGCCGGGAATCGCCCGCGGGGGTGCGAGCGGGTAGACGAACATCACGACGACGGACACGTAGTTCGCCGCGAGGAGCGCGTTCCGGACGCGCTCGAAGTACGCGTTCCGGCGCGCGTACACCCAGAGCAGGAACACCGTCGACACCGTGAACTGGGAGATGAAGTACGTCCGGTTCGCGACCGCCAGGAAGACGTGCGGGGCCTGGAGCGTCCAGTTCTGGACGCCGTGCTCCCACGCGATCCCCAGCCGGCGCTCGAAGGCGAGCAAGCCCTGGGCGTTCGCGACGGCCGTCGCGTTGACGTGCCGGCCGTAGAGGCCGGAGAGGGCGTAGACGACCTCGAAGCTGCCGAGCAGCGCCACCTGGAGCAGGAAATGCCTGGAGCCACGCGGCGTCAGCCCCTTCCAGAGCGCAGCTCCGCGAGCGCGGACCGCCTTCCGCATACCCCCCGGCACGGGGCTAGTGTACGAGACGCGCGGGGTCCTAACTGCCGAGCGCGTCGGTCAGCCGGCTCTGGAACTCGGCGATCAGACGCTCCGACCGGCCGAGCAGCACCCCGTGGTCGACCGGTCCCGCCGCCATGCCCGCGTGCACGCGCTCCACGAGCTCGCGATCCTCGACGCCGACCTGCCGGTCGAGCTCGAGGTAGTCGGCGATCCATGCGTTCCCGGCGTCGGGCGCGAAGAAGTAGTCGAGGAAGCGGCGCGTGCGGTGCCACGAGAGCGGGACGATCGGGCCGATCGAGAGGTTCGGCTGCCCGGGCATGACGTTGACGACCGTGTTCGGGAAGAGCAGGTGGAACTGGCCGCGGCCGATCCACCCCGTCGCGTCGTACACGCCGCCGCCGCCGTCGCGTGGGGCGCCGAACTGGCTCAGCAGGCCCGGCCGCGTCTCGAGGTCGTACCGGTCGGCGGCGACGTCGATCGCCTTCGAGAAGCTCGGGTGGGCGACCGAGCAGTGGTAGCACTCCAGGAAGTTCTCGGTGCAGACCTTCCAGTTCGCGTCGTACTCGCCCTCCGCGCGGCTGTGGAACGACAGCGAATCGAGGTCGACCCCGCCCTCGGCGAGGAGCGCCGGGAGCTCGCCGAGGAAGTCGCGTAGCGGCGACGCGTCCGCGTCGGGGTTGACGAAGACGAACGGGCCCCACGCCTCGACCGAGAGCGGCAGCAGCCCGAGGCCGGCGCGGTCGAAGTCGGGCTCGCGGTCGGCGCGCGGAGCGCTGAGCAGCGCGCCGTCGAAGCCGTACGTCCAGGCGTGGTACGGGCACTGGAGCGTCTCGCGGCGCCCTTCGCCGGTGCAGACGAGCGAGCCGCGGTGGCGGCAGACGTTGAGGAACGCGCGGAGGTCGCCCTCCCGGTCGCGCACGACGATCGCAGGGAGCCGCCCGATCCGCGTCGCGACGAACGAGCCCGGCTCGGCGACCTGTCCGGTGTGGCCGGCGTACTGCCAGCTGTGCGCGAAGATCTGCTCCTGCTCGAGCCGGAGGACCCCCGGGTCGCTGTACCAGCTCCAGGGCAGGCTGCGTGTCATCTCGAGCGTCTCCACGCCGGGACTCTAGTCAGCCGCGAATCCGGCCGTGTTGCGCGAGGAGGTCGAGTGCCTCGGCCTTCGGGAGGGCGGGAACGATCCTGCCGCCTCGTCCGGTCGTGTCCACGGCGGCCCAGAGCGCGTTGACGACGGCTTCCTCCGTCGCGTCGACCGTCGCGGCGAACAGCCCGTCGAGCTCGGTGTCCGGGACGATCTCGAGCGCCGTGCGCGAGGCTTTCGGCTCCCGTTCGCGCCGCGACGTCGAGAACGCGATGAAGATCTCGCCGCTGCCGTGGCGGGCGACGCCCCCCGTGCGTGCGAGCCCGAGGCCGGCGCGGCGCGCGATGCGCTCGAGCTGGTCGCCCCGGAGCGGGGCGTCGGTGGCGACGATCCCGATGCAGCTGCCGGCCGCAGTCGGACGCGCGGGGCCCGGCGGCCGGAGCGACTCGCCGACCGCGACCCCGTCGATCCGAAGGTCGGGCGCCGACCCGTAGTTGGCGAGCGCGAGCACCCCGACCGTCGCCCCGATCCCCGGCACGCTTCTGCTCGCCGTTCCGATCCCCGCCTTCCAGTCGAACGCGGTCATGCCCGTGCCGGCTCCCACGCACCCCTCGAGGACGGGGCCTGAGGTCGCGGCGGCGAGCGCCCGTCCCGCATCGGCCGCCTCGACCTGGACGATCCGCGGGTCGCTGAGGTCGCTGTCGTCGCACTCGCCGACGATCGGGATCACGACGTCGTCGACGCCGACGCGTGCGTTGCACGCCACGGCGGCCGCGATCGCCCCGTCGAAGACGCGGCCGACCGCCATCGTCGAGGTGAGGTAGATCGGCGTCTCGAGCTGGCCCCACTCGGAGACCTGGAGGAACCCCGTCAGCTCTCCCGAGCCGTTGAGCACCGCCACGCCTGCCGGCGCCGGCTCGTCGAAGAGCGTCTCCGCCGGCCCCGGGACGACCACGGTCACGCCCGTGCGGGCGATTCCGCGCCCTGCGGGCGGCTCGGGCTCGTCTCGCCGGACGGTCACGTGACCCACGACGACGCCCGGCACGTCGGTGATCGCGTCGTGCGGGCCTGCTTCGAGCTCCCCGACGCGGAGCCCGAGCTCACGAAGCCGATTCATCGCGCGACCCTAACGGGATAGGCTCGCCGGCGATGCCGCTCTCGGTTCCGCTCGTCTGGAGCGACGACTGTCTGCTGCACGATCCGGGCGGCGAGGTGTTCGTCGGCGTGCGAATGCCGGGAACCGAGGTCGCCGAGCGAGCCCTCCTGATCAAGCGCGCTCTCGCTGGGGCGGGCGCGCCACTCGTCGCTGCCGTCGAGCACGACGACGCAGCGGTGCTCGCGGTCCACGCCGGAGGGCTCGTCCGCTTCCTCGCCGGGGCATGGGAAGCGTGGGAGACCGCGGGTCTGGCCGCCGACCCCGGTCAGGATCGCGTCGTGCCGTACGTCTTCCCGCTCTCCGGCGTGACGTCGGGGCGGAGCCCGTTCGAGCCGGCCGCCGTCTGGGCGCGCACCGGGTTCTACGCCTACGACACGATGACGCTGGTGGGGCCTGGAACGTGGCGCGCGGCGCGGGCAGCCGCCGACGTCGTGCTGACGGCGGCCGACCTCGCGCTCGACGGGGCGCCTTCCACCGTCGCCTACGCCTGCTGCCGCCCGCCCGGGCATCACGTCACGCGCTCCTGCTTCGGCGGCTCGTGCTACCTCAACAACGCCGCGATCGCGGCGCAGCGGCTGCGCGACGGCGGAGTCCGACGCGTGGCCGTGCTCGACGTCGACGCCCACCACGGCAACGGCACGCAGGAGATCTTCTGGGAGCGGGCCGACGTCCTCACGGCGTCGGCACACGTCGACCCGGCGGCCGGCTGGTTCCCGCACTTCCTCGGGCTCGCCGACGAGATCGGCGGCGGCGCGGGCCGAGGCGCGAACGTCAACGTCCCGCTCCCGCCTGGGGCCGGTGACGAGGAGTGGCTCGCGGCCGTGGCGGGCCTCGGACGCGCGGTCGAGCGGCACGGCTCGGAGGGGCTCGTCGTCGCGCTCGGAGTGGACGCCGCGGGCGGCGATCCGGAGAGCCCGCTCGACGTGACCGAGGCCGGCTTCCGCGAGGCGGGCCGCCTGCTCGGGCGCCTCGGCCTGCCGACCGTGGTGGTGCAAGAGGGCGGCTACGATCTCGCGGCGATCGGCGGGCTCGTGCTCGCGACGCTCGAAGGGATCGAGGAGGGCAAGGGGCAGTGAGCACGGTTGGTGGGCGGCGTGCCTGAGCCCGCGTCGAGCTGGATCGGCAAGGAGGAGTTCGGCGGCCTGCCGACGCCGACCCGCCGCGGCGACCCGCGGCCCCCGAACTGGCGGCTCGAGGCGATCGCGGCCACGGAGCGGCCGCGCTCGATCTCGCTCGGAAACGACGGCCGCTCGCTCGTCTACGTCGACGATCGCGAGACCTCCGACGTGTGGGCGCTCGACCTCGACGGCGGCGGCCCGCGTCGGCTGACGACGGGTCGCGACCCGATGCCGTACTGGGAGGACATGACCCCTGTGCTCTCACCCGATGGTGGGACGGTCGCCTACGTCGACGATGGCGCGGTCTGGCTGGTGCCGTATGGGGGTGGTGTCGCCCGTCGCGTGACCGAGTTCAAGGGGAAGCCGACCCGGTGGGGGCTCGAGGCCGGCAGCCCGGTGTGGCTGGACGACGGGCGGTTGCTCGTCTCCGTCGACCGCGACGACCGAAACAGGCTCGCCGTCGCCGACGTGGAGGATGCGTGGGCCACGTCGCTCGTTCGCTCGAGCCCCGGGCTCGATCCGTTCGGCGACGAGGAGCATCCCGCCGTCTCGCCGGACGGGAGGCTGGTCGCGTTTCCGTTCGTCCCTCGCAGCGACCTGAACCGCGCCGAGATCCGGGTCGTCGACGTCGAGACGGGAGGGGCGCGCGCCTTGACCGGAGCGGAGGCGACGAAGGACCGCGAGTGCGTCTGGACGCCGGACGGGAGCGGGCTTGCATTCACTGGCCAGCGCGGCGAGTGGAGCGACCTGATGCTGGTGGCGGTCTCGACCGGCGCCGAGCGCGTGCTCGCCGCCGAGGAGGCGGACTTCTGGGAGCCGAGCTGGAGCCCGGACGGGGAGCGCCTCGCCGCGATCCGCGCACGCGGCGGTCGCTCCGACCTCGTCGTCGTGGCCGCTGCGACCGGCGAGGTGACCACCTTGGCCG
>Ga0187778_10000445_pt1 | contig 29296 bp, 23 predicted proteins | sample 1015_Q2_SP5_20_M_FD_132418 | JGI IMG/M metagenome (GOLD analysis project Ga0187778, IMG submission 132418) | Tropical peat soil microbial communities from peatlands in Department of Meta, Colombia - 1015_Q2_SP5_20_MG | ecosystem: Environmental > Terrestrial > Soil > Wetlands > Peat | place... | reverse complement strand
AGATGGCGGGCGTCGAGGAGGAAGGCGCCGCCGGCGCGGTGGAGGGCGGGAAGCTGGAGGCGGAGGTGCCGGTGGAGCGCACCTTCGACGCCAAGCCGCTGTGGGCGCGGGTGCTGGTGATCTCGGCGGGCGTGGTGATGAACGCGCTGTTCGCCGTGCTGGTCTACAGCTTCATCGCGCGCGCCTACGGGACGCCGGTGGACACGACCGTCACCGTGGGCGGGGTCGACACCACCGCGCTGCCGCTCGGCGCGGCGGCGCTGGCGACGCTGAAGCCGGGTGACCGGATCCTCAGGATCAACGGCGATTCGATGACGGGCTGGGGCGAGATCCAGCAGAAGCTGTACACGGCGCCGGACACCCGCATCACGATCGACGTGGCCGGACGATCGAGCCCGATCCTGCTCGACGTCCCGCGGTCGGAAAAGGACGCGCGCGCCACGCTGATCGGCGCGCTCACGCCCTGGCACGACCCGGTGATCGGCGAGGTGCTGCCCGGCCGGCCGGCCGAGGCCGCCGGGCTCGTGCCGGGCGACCGGGTGGACTCGGCCGGGGGGCAGGCCGTCGCGTCGTGGGAGATGATGCAGCGGGCCATCGAGCGCAGCGCGGGCCGCCCGCTGGCGCTGGTGCTGGCGCGCCGGGGGCAGCCGGTCCACGTGGTGGTCACGCCCCGGGCGGAGGCGGCGCGCGACCCGGCCTCGGGCAAGACCGTGACGGTGGGGCGCATCGGCGTCGGACCGGCGCTGCGGCGCTTCGGTCTCGCCGGGTCGGTGGGCGAGGGGCTCCGGCAGACGGCCGGCGCCGCCGGCATCATCCTGTTCACCCTGAAGGGCCTGGTGACGGGCCAGGTGTCGGTGCGGGACATCGGCGGCCCGATCCTGGTCGGCCAGCTGGCGGGCGAGGTCGCGCGGGCCGGCCTCAGGAACTTCCTCGCCTTCATGGCGCTGTTCTCGATCAACCTGGCGATCCTGAACCTGCTGCCGATCCCGGTGCTGGACGGGGGGCACCTGGCGTTCCTGCTGATCGAGGGCGTGCGGGGGCGCCCGCTGTCGGTCGAGCAGCGGCAGCGGCTGACCCAGATCGGGTTCTTCGTGCTGGTGGGGTTGATGGTGCTGGCGCTGAGCAATGATGTACTGAGGCTGTTCAAGTGAGAGGTGAGGAGTGAGAGGTGAGACGCGAGACGTTCACGTGAGAGGTGAGAAGGGAGAAGCGTGAGAAGTGGGTTCACCTCTCACGTCTGCGCCTCTCACTTCTCACGTGAACGTCTCACTTCTCACCCCTCACCTCTCACTTTTCGCCTCTTCCCAGCATCTTCTTCACCGCGTCGATCGCCACTTCCGTCGTGCTCCGCTTGCCGGCCAGCAGCCCGTCCAGATCCTCCGCCAGGTCGGCGGCGCTGGCGTAGCGCTGCTCCCGGTCCTTCGCCATGCAGGTCAGCACCACCTTCTCGAAGGCGCGCGACAGATCGGGGCGCCGGCGGCGCAGCGGCTCCGGAGGCTCCTCGACGTGCAGCCGGGCCAGCTCGTACCAGTCGGTGGAGCGGAAGGGCAGCTCGCCCGTGGCGGCCCGGTACATCGTCACCCCGAGGGCGTAGACGTCGGTGCGCCCGTCCAGCGGCAGGCCGCGCGCCTGCTCCGGCGAGATGTAGTGGGGCGTGCCGATGGTGAGCTGCTTGCCGGTGGTCGACACGTAGGAGGCGATGGTGCGGGCGATGCCGAAGTCGGTCAGCACCGCCGTGCCCGCGGCGTCGAACAGGATGTTCTGCGGCTTGATGTCCCGGTGCACGACGCCGCCCTGGTGCGCGAAGGCCATCCCGAGCGCCACGTCGCGCGCGGCGCGCATCACCTCGGCCTCCGGCAGGGCCGGCGCCGCCTCGAGCCGCGCGTCCAGCGACGTCGCCAGCCGGGGCATGGCGAAGTAGACCACCTCGCCGTCCTGCCCGGCGTCCAGGATCCGGATGATGTTGGGGTGCCGCAGCTCGCCGGCGATGGTGGCTTCGTTGAGGAAACGGGCCGTGAACTGCGGGTCGCGGGCGTACTTCGGCTTGAGGACCTTGAGGGCCACGTCGGGCGGGCCGCCGCCCTTGCTGGCGGCGACGACCCACGCCATCCCGCCCGCGCCCAGCAGCTCGATGGCGTGGTATGGGCCGACGGTCCTGCCGGTGAGCGAATCGGCTTCCAGCGTCAGAGAGCGCCCCTTGAGAACGGGTCCGACCGCGGTTAAACTACACTGCTACGCGGAATTAGAGAATCGCTCCCGGAACCGCGTGACGGGAGCCAGGCAATCCAGGGGAACGCATGAGTTACGACAAGGCGGCTGCGGCCGCCCAGTACCGTCTGCACGAGAACGACACGGGCTCGACCCGGGTCCAGATCTCGCTCCTCAGTGCCCGCATCAACTCGCTGACCGATCACTTCCGTCAGCACGCCAAGGACCACCACGGACGGCTCGGCCTGATCAAGATGGTCGGGCGGCGGCGCCGTCTGCTGGAGTACCTGAAGCGCACGGATCTCGTGGCGTACCGCCAGCTCATCGACGAGCTGGGGCTCCGTCACTAACAGGCCAGTTGCGAGAAGGGGGTTGCGAGGCATGGCCCGCTCGGTAGCTGAGCGGCCGTTGCCCGCGACTCGCGTCTCGCACCTCGCAACCGACTCCCATACAGGATCGCCATACCCATGATGCATCGCCTCGAGCGGTCGTTCGCCGGCCGCACCTTCCGTATTGAGTGCGGGCGGATGGCCAAGCAGGCCGCCGGCGCCGCGCTCGTCCAGTTCGGCGAGACCACCGTGCTCGCCGCCGCGTCGGTCGCCGACACGGTGAGCACCTTGCCGTTCTTCCCGCTGCTGGTCGAGTACCGCGAGAAGTTCTACGCCGCGGGCAAGATCCCCGGCGGCTTCCTCAAGCGCGAGGCGCGGCCGCACGACGAGGAGATCCTCGCGGCGCGCCTCATCGACCGGTCGATCCGGCCGCTGTTCCCCGAGGGCTTCAAGAACGAGGTCCAGGTGTTCGTCTACGTCCTCTCCGCCGACCAGGAGAACGACGCCGACGTGCTCGGGATGGTGGCCGCCTCCTTCGCCCTCGCCAGCTCGAAGATCCCCTTCGCCGGCCCGCTGGCCGGCGTGCGGGTCGGGCGGGTCGAGGGGAAGTGGATCCTCAACCCGACCTTCCAGCAGCTCGAGTTCTCCGACGTCGACATCGTGGTGAGCGGCACGGCCGACTCGATCATGATGGTCGAGGGCGGGGCGGGCGAGATCTCCGAGGCGGAGATGGTCGAGGCCCTGAAGGTCGCGCAGAAGGGGCTGCAGGAGCTGGTCGCGCTCCAGCAGGACCTGCTGGCGCAGCACAGCGTACCCAAGATGGAGTGGACCAAGGCGGCGCCGCCGGCCGACCTGGCCGGCCGCGTCGAGGCGCTGGCCAAGCCGCGCGTGCAGGAGGCGATGACGCTGGCGCAGAAGGAGGAGCGGTCGCAGGCGCTGTCGGCGGTGTACACCAGCATCGTGCAGGAGCTGGCGACGGAGTTCCCGGACCAGAACCGCGTGATCGCCGACCTGCTGGCGGACCTCGAGTACGACGTGATGCGCCGGATGGTGCTGCAGCGCGGCGAGCGCGTGGACGGCCGCGACGCCACGACGGTCCGCCCGATCACCTGCGAGGTCGGCATCCTGCCGCGGGTCCACGGCTCGGCGCTGTTCACCCGCGGCCAGACCCAGGCGCTGGTGACGACGACCCTGGGCAGCGTGGACGACGAGCAGCGCATCGACAACATCGACGTGCCGCGCGAGACGACCAAGTCGTTCATGCTGCACTACAACTTCCCGCCGTTCTCGACCGGGGAGGTGCGGCCGATGCGCGGCACCTCGCGCCGCGAGATCGGCCACGGGGCCCTGGCCGAGCGCGCCCTGACGCCGCTGCTCCCCTCGTACGAGGACTTCCCGTACACCATCCGGATCGTCTCGGAGGTGCTGGAGTCCAACGGCTCGTCGTCCATGGCCAGCGTGTGCGGCGCGTCGCTGTCGCTGATGGACGCGGGCGTCCCGCTCAAGGCGCCGTGCGCCGGCGTCGCGATGGGGCTCATCAAGGACGCGGACCAGGTCGTGATCCTCACCGACATCCTCGGCACCGAGGACGCGCTCGGCGACATGGACTTCAAGGTCGCCGGGACCGAGGCCGGCATCACCTCGATCCAGATGGACATCAAGATCCAGGGGCTGTCGCTGGACATCATGGCCCGGGCGCTGGACCAGGCGAAGAAGGGCCGGCTGCACATCCTCGGGGTGATGGGCAAGACCCTGAAGGAGCCGCGCTCCGAGATGTCGCCGTGGGCGCCGCGGATCCTCACCATCCAGGTGAAGCAGAAGGACATCGGCAAGATCATCGGTCCCAAGGGCGCCACGATCCGCGAGATCGAGGAGCTGTCGGGCGCCAAGGTCAGCATCGACGACGACGGCGTGGTCACGATCGCGGCCGTGGGCGGCGAGGCGGGCGCCAAGGCGCGCGAGATGGTCGAGGCCCTGGTGCAGGAGCCCGAGGTCGGCAAGACGTACACCGGCAAGGTGAAGACGACCACGGCCTTCGGGGCGTTCGTCGAGATCCTGCCGGGCGTCGAGGGCCTGGTGCACATCTCCGAGCTGCAGCACGGGCGCACCGAGCGGACCGAGGACGTGGTGAAGAAGGGCGACACGCTGACCGTCAAGCTGCTCGAGGTGGACGAGCGGGGCCGGCTGCGGCTGTCGCGCAAGGCGCTGATCGAGAAGAGCTGACGTGCGCACGGTCCGGCTCGACGACGCCGCGTGGCGCAGCGACGCGCCCAACGGGCTCGTCATCCTGACCGAGCGGATGCCGTGGCTGCGCTCGGCCGCGGCCGGCTTCTGGGTGAAGACCGCGTCGGCGCACGAGCCGCGCGAGAAGATGGGCGTCTCGCACCTGCTCGAGCACATGGTGTTCAAGGGCACGCCCACCCGCACCGCCCAGGACATCGCCGTGGCCCTCGAGTCGCGCGGCGGCGGGCTCGACGCCTACACGGGCCGCGACCACACGACCTACCAGGCTCGCATGCTTGACGCGGACCTGCCGCTCGCCCTCGACCTCCTCACCGACATCGTGCGCCGGCCGCTGCTCAAGGACGCGGACCTCGCGCTCGAGCGGAAGGTGGTGCTCGAGGAGATCGCCACCGTCGAGGACACGCCCGACGACCTGGTCTTCGATCTCCACGCCGCGGCGCTGTGGCGCTCGCACGCCTACGGCTACCGCATCCTCGGCACCCGCGAGACCGTGGCGGGCATCACCGCCGCCGACCTGCACGCGCTGCACGCGCAGCGCTACGGGCCGCGGCAGCTGGTGTTCGCCGCCGCCGGCAATCTCGAGCACGAGCAGGTGCTCGGCCTGCTGGACGGCGCCGGCTGGCTCGACCTGGAGCCCGGCCCGGACGGCGCCGAGGTCCCGGTGCCCACCGCCGCGCGGAAGGTCGAGCAGCGCGTGCCGCGCGATGGGGCGCAGGTGCACCTGGTGTTCGGCACCGAGACCTTCCGCTACGGCGATCCCCGCCGCCACGCCCTGGTCCTCGTCTCGACGATCTTCGGCGCGGGCATGAGCTCGCGGCTGTTCCAGCGGGTCCGCGAGGAGCTGGGCCTGGCGTACACCGTGTACGCGTTCCACTCCTTCTTCCAGGCGTCGGGCGCCGCGGGCGTGTACGTCGGCACGCAGCCCCCGACCGCCGAGCGTGCGGCGGCGACCATCCGCGAGGAGTTCGCGCGGCTCGCCGAGCGCTCGCTCACGCCCGAGGAGCTGGTGTCGGCCAAGCAGCAGGTGAAGGGACAGCTGGTGCTGGCCCTCGAGGGGCCGGTGCCGCGGATGTACCGCCTCGCGGGCGCGGCGCTGTACCGCGAGGACTACAAGCCGATCGATGCGGTCCTGGCCGAGGTCGACGCGGTCACTCCCGAGCAGGTGGCTGCGGTCGCCGCGGAGTTCTACGCGCCGGACCGCCAGGTGGTGGTGTGGCTGGGCCCCAGTTGACGGCCGGCGGCGCCTCCGCGGCGTGAGGGGCGCGCCGGGCGTGCTCCCGCCGGTTCTCTGCTATCACAAGGTCGACACCCGGTTCGAGCTGGGCTTCACCCAGGTCGAGCCGCGCGTGTTCCGCCGCCAGGTCGAGGCGCTGGCCCGCGCCGGCTACCGCACGCTTGGCACGGCCGAGCTGCTGGCGCGGCTGGCTGCGCCGGCGGAGGGCGCGCCGCAGCGCGAGGTGGTCATCACCTTCGACGACGGCTACGCGGGCCTCGCGCGGCACGCCTTTCCCGTGCTCGCCGACCACGGGTTCCGCGCGCTGGTGTTCGTGATCAGCGACTACGTGGGACGGGAGAACACCTGGGACGTGCAGTACGGGTGGCGCCGGTTCACGCACCTCGACTGGGAGGACCTCGCGGCCTGGCAGGAGCGCGGCATCGAGGTGCACTCGCACGGCGCCACCCACGCCCGGCTCACCTGGCTGGCTGACGAGCGCGTGACCGACGAGCTGCAGCGCTCGCGCGAGGCCATCGGCCGGAGGCTGGGCCGCGCGCCCTGCGCGGTGAGCTACCCGTTCGGCTCGGCCGACGCGCGGGTGCGCGACCTCGCGGCCCGCGCGGGCTACCGGCTGGGCTTCACCGGTCCGCGCCGGGGCGGCGCCGACCCGCTGGGCGTGCCCCGCCGCCCGGTGTACGGCTGGGACCGCGGCGCGGTGCCGCTGGTGCTCGGAGACTCGTCGCTGTCCGGGGCCGGCATGGCCCTCGCCCGGTTCGCCAGCCGCTGCGCGGTGGGAACCGCCGTGATCCAGCGGGTCCTCGGTCGCCGGTACCGGGGAGGGCCGACGGGCTAGCGGCGTGCGGCGGCGTGCTTGCCGTTGCCGGCGAGCGCGTCGACGTAGTGCTCGTGGAACGACTTGAGCCGCGCCACCAGCGCCTCGATCTCGTCCCGCGACGGCAGGAAGGTCGTGCGGAAGTGCAGGGTCCCCGGCTCCTGGCCGAAGCCCGAGCCGGGCACGACGCAGATGCCCGTCTCCTCCAGCAAGGCGAGGCAGTAGGCCGAGTCCCGCTTCCCCTCGTACTCGCGGCGCTGCTCCGGCGTCATGGCGCCGGGATCCACGCCCGGCTCCGGCGGGAGCTCGAAGCGCACGAACCCGTACAGCGCGCCCTGCGGCGACTCCAGCGACATCCCGGGGATCGCGTTGATCCCGCGGCTGAGGATGTCGGCCTTGGCCTTGAGCTCGCGCAGCACGCCCTCGCGCTCCGCGACGTAGCGCTCGTAGCTGGCCTGGCCCGGCTGCGGCGGCGCGACCATCACGTACACCGCGATCTGCCCCACCACGCTCGAGCACAGGCTGATCGACTGGAGCTTGACCAGCTCCGCCAGGACGTCGTCGGGCATGTTGCGGAACTCGACGTACCCGCCGCGGTGCCCGCACTCGCCGAGGAAGCCCTTCGAGACGGAGTGGAAGCTGAACAGCGAGACCGAGGTCTCGCCCAGCTCGTGCATCACCTTGGCGAACGAGTGGAACCGGCTGCCGGAGGCGTACACGTTCTCCTGGTAGACCTCGTCGGCCAGGATGGCGAGGCCGTTGGCCCGTGCGAACCGGATGACCATCGCGATGTTCTCGCGGGTCAGCACCGCGCCGGTCGGGTTCCCCGGGTTGATGACCACGATCGCGACCGGGCGGATCCCCTCGGACCGGGCGCGCGCGTGGCTCGAGACCAGCGATTCCTCGCGCAGCTGCCAGTGATGGCTCTCGTCGAGGTGATAGCCGACGGCCTTGCCGCCGTGCAGCGCGATCTCCGCGCTGTAGAGCGGGTACTGCGGGATCGGGATGAGGATGCCGTCGCTGCGGTCCCTGAGCAGCGCGACGACCGCGGCCTCGACGCCCTTGCTGGCGCCGTCGGTGAGGATGACGTGGTCCTTGTCGGCGGGAATGGCGTCCCGCCGGGCGATGAAGTCGGCCACCGCCTCCCGGATGAACGGGATGCCGGCGCTCTGCGAGTAGGCTCCGGTGCCGGAGGGATGCCGCTCGAGGATGGAGCGCGCGCGCTCGACCACGTCGGCCGGGAAGTGCCGGACCGCGGCGGGGTCGTCGAGCAGCGCCGGGTACTCCACCAGGCAGAGGAGCTGGCGCAGGTAGCTGAGCGGGCGCTGGGAGAAGGCCAGCGGGTTGCCGATGTTGCAGTAGATGATCCTGCGGCCCTGTGCCTCGAGCTGCATCGCGCGCGTCGGTATCGCGCCGCGCACCGCGTACTCGGCGCGCAGCAGGTCGCGGTTGAGGTCGTCCCTAGTGATCATGGCGTCCGGCGAGCTGCTCGAAGGTGAGGTTCAGGACCGGATAGCGGGCCCAGTCCCGGAAATCGAAGTGCCACCACTCCGCATCATACACCGTAAAGCCCTGCGCTTCCATAGCGCGCCGCAGCAGCGCCCGGTGCCAGCGCTGCCTCCCGGTGCCGCCGGGGTAGTCCGCGAACGAGCGGGCCGAGAACTCGTCGTAGCCGCCCACCATCCCCACCGGCTGGCCGGTGGCCAGGTCGTAGAGCGTGAGGTCCACCGCGCAGCCACGGTTGTGGTGCGAGCCCTGCTTCGGGTCCGCGACGAAGATCCGCAGCGGCTCTGGCGTCGCGTCCCAGAACGTCTCGGTGACGTACCACGGCCGGTAGGCGTCGTGGATCAGGAGGCCGTAGCCCCGGCCGGCGAGCCAGCGCGCCGCGCGCGCCACCGCCTCCGCCGCGGGTCGCTGGAGGAACGCCCGCGCCGAGGTGTACATGGGCGTGCCCATGAAGTTGTTCGATGTCGCGTAGCGGATGTCGAGCTTGATGCGGGGATCGAGCGTCGTCACGTCCACCAGATCGGGCTTGCGCATCCCGGGCCGGCCCGGCGGAGGCGTCATCGCGAGCGCCGCCCGCCGCAGCTCGTCCACCGGCTTGAGCGCCGTGATGTGGAACGTGACCCCTCGCTCGGTGCCCACGGACCGGCGCGGGAACCGCACCCCGGCCACGAGCGCCGCGGCGATCCGTCCGTCGGACCCGCGCGCGAAGGCGAGCGGCTCGCCGGCGTACAGCCCGCCGTCGGGGAAGCGGAACAGCGTGTCCGACACCTCGGTGAGCGGGTACAGGGCGAACCACTCGATCTGGGCGAACAGCCGGCCGTCGCGCTCGAGCACGTAGAGCACGTCGTGGTCCCAGCCGTACTCGCCCACGAGATCGAGGTAGCGCGAAGGCGGGGGCGGGGGCTCGGGGTCCGGCGAAGGCCGCAGCGTGTCGCCCTCGTAGACCAGGTAGCCGGGACCGCGCTGGATCCTCTCCCCGTACGCTACGCGGCCGTCCACGACCAGCGTGTCGCCGATCGCGCGGAGCGGCGTGACGTATCCGCCGGACACCGGCTGCATCCACGGCACGCCGTCGCGGACGTCCAGATCGATGCCCAGGCTGCGGCCGCGCCAGCGGCCCGCGAGGCGGGCGGCGTCGGCCGGCGGGACGGCGGCGGTGACCTCGATCGGAGGCAGCGGCCGCCCTTCCTTCGCCGCCAGCATCAGCCGCAGGGCGGCGTTCGCCACCCGCGACGGCACCGCCATCCCCGCGTCCACGGTGGTCGACACCGCCACGCCCAGGCGGTCCTGCGGCAGGGCCGCCAGCTGGGTTCCGAAGCCGTAGTGCCAGCCGTTGTGGCCGATCCACTGGTGCCCGTCGAGCCGCGAGATGGCGAAGCCGAGCCCGAACCCGCTCGTCTGGCCCGCGCCGCCGAACTGCACGCCCCACATCTGCGTCAGCGTCGAATCGGCGAGGATCCTGCCGCCGGGGCCGACGCCGCCGGCGAACAGCGCGCTGAGGAACTTGCCGAGATCGAGCATCGAGGTCGTCAGCTCGGCCGCAGGCGAGATGCCCAGCGGGAAGGTGGGCGCGTCGAAGGTCCGTCCGTCGGTGGTCCACATCTGGCCGCGGGCGCGGCCGGCGAGCAGCGCGCCGGAGGGCTCGAAGCTGCTGCTCGTCATGCCCAGCGGCGCGAGGACCGACCGCCGGAGGCGCGCGGCGAACGGCTCGCCCGTCACCCGCTCGACGACGTACCCGGCCAGGGCGATGGCCGCGTTCGAGTACTTGGTGCGCGCCCCGGGCGCGTAGACGAGCGTCGTGGAGTCGAGACTCCGTGCGGTGGCGGCCAGGGTCGGCGACGTCGGGTCGAAGTAGTTGCCCACCGGCGGCTCGCGCACCAGGCCCGACCGGTGCGACAGCAGCTCGCGCAGCGTGATCGGCTGGCCGAACGGGTCGACCGGGTGGATGTCCGGCACGTAGCGCGTGAGCGGCGTGTCGAGCGCGACGCGCCCGGCCTCGACCAGCTGCATCACGGCGATGTCCGTGAACAGCTTCGAGACCGAGGCGACGCGGTAGGGCGTCGCGGCCGTGGCGGGCGTGCTGTCGGCGGGGTTCGCCAGCCCGAAGCCGCGTGCCCACACGGTCTGCTGGTCGTCCACCAGGGCGATCGACAGCGCCGGCAGCTTCTTCTCGGCGATCTGGGCCTCGATGAAGCGCGTCAGCGCCTCGACCACCTGCGCGTAGTCGTGGCGGGGCGGAACGAGATCCTGGGCCGGCAGCGAGCGCGCGAGCGCGACGCCGCACAGGGCCGCCAGGACCGCGCCCCGACGGGCGGACGCCGTCCGGAGTCCCGGTGTGCGATGTGGCATGGGTGTCACGTAGCGCGGTCGCGCGGCCCGGCGCAACCCCGCGAATGCGGGAAGGGCGGGCCACGACGGCCCGCCCCCGGGAGCTGCCCCACACCGACGACCGGGCGTCGCGCTACTGCCCGCCCGGCGGTCCACGCCGGAAGCTGCCCGGCGGCGGCAGCTCGGACACGTTCTTGTCGAACACCTTCTGCTGCTCCGGCGTCAGCACGGCCCTGATCTCCCTCTGCTGATCGCTCCGCAGCGTCGCCATCTGCGCCCGGGTCGCGGAGTCCATCGGCATGCCGCGGCCGAACAGGGCCCGCATCTGCGGCTGGTACCTGGCCTGGATGGAATCCACCTGGGCCTGCTGCTGCGCGGTGAGCGTGATGCCGTTCAGGAGCATCTGCATCTGGCGACCGGGGCCCCGCATGCCCCCCATCCCGCCCCCGGGCGGGCCCTGCGGATTCTGCGCGAGCGCCGCCGTGGCGGCGAGCGCCAGCAGCGCGCTCGAAACGAGTGCGGCTCGAGCCTTCATGAGGTCCTCCGTGGAAGCCGAATGGCACAGCCGTGCGTGCGTCGCACCAGTCTTCATACGCCGCAGCGGGGCGCGTCGTTGCCGGCGTGCGCCCGCGGCCGGTCCTTCGACGCTCCGCCGGCCGGCCCGTTAACGGGCCGCGGGCGGATCGGCACGGCGTTCCGCGCGGGGGTGCCGCCGGCCGCGCGGCGCGTTACTCTCCAGTCGCACTCGTGGGAGGCGTTACGCATGGAGAAGCTGGCGCTGGATCCCGGGTCGACCGCCCTGGTGCTCGTCGACCTCCAACGCGGCATCGTGGGCCGGCAGACCGCCCCGCACGCCGCTCCCGACGTCGTCGCGCGGGCGGCGCGGCTCGCCGCGCGGTTCCGCCAGGCGAAGGCCACCGTCGTGCTGGTGCGGGTGGCCTACTCGGCGGACGGCCGCGACCGGCTCACGCAGCGCATCGATGCGGCGCCGCTCGGCGGCGCGGTGCCGCCGGACTTCAGCGAGCTGGTGCCGGAGCTTGGCCACGTTCCCGGCGACGTCGTGGTCACCAAGCGCCAGTGGGGCGCGTTCTACGGGACCGAGCTGGAGCTGCAGCTGAGGCGCCGCGGCGTGCGCACGCTCGTGCTCGGCGGCATCGCCACCAACTTCGGCGTCGAGTCCACCGCGCGGGACGCGTTCGAGCGGGGCTACGAGCTGGTGTTCGTGGAGGACGCGATGTCGGGGCTCGCGCCCGAGATGCACCGGTTCGCGGTGACCGCGATCTTCCCGCGGCTCGGCGTCGTCCGGTCGACCGAAGAGGTGCTGGCGGCGCTGTAGAAGCACGGGGTCGGGGCCTGGGTGAGGCGGCCGAAGCCCCCACCCCCCAGGCCCCGATCCCCGCTCCTCCTTCATGGCCCCCGCGGCGCCTGCTGCTGAGCCTGGCGCTGCTGGGCTTCCCGCTGCTCCACCTCGTGCAGGTAGTCCCCGAAGTTGCGGGGCGGCGGCGCGCAGACCGGCCAGGACGTGCCTGACGGCCCGCCCGGGCCGAAGCCGGCGCGCGTCGGGAACACGGTGCGCCGCTCGCGCGGCACCGGCTGCGGATCCTCGGAGGCCAGGTACACCAACATCGCCGTGAGCACGGCGTTCGACTTCAGCTCGTCGAAGACGATCTTGTCGAACGTGTCCCGGTTGGTGTGCCAGGTGTAGAGGAAGTAATCCCAGTTGAGCGAGCCCAGGCCGAAGCCGGGGGCGCCGGCGCAGTCGAACGAGGCGTGATCGGTGCCGCCGCCGGCCGGCATGCCGGGGAACTGGAACGTGATGCCCCGGGTCAGCTCCGAGGGCACCCGCGACAGCCAGCGGCCGAGGTTGGCCGAGGCGTCGACGAAGCCCGACGCCGACATGTTGATCACGCGGCCGGTGCCGTTGTCCTGGTTGAACAGCGCCTGCAGGTGGGCGACGACGTCGGGATGGTCGGCCACGAACGCCCGCGAGCCGTCGAGCCCGTTCTCCTCGGAGGCCCAGTCTCCGACCAGGATGGTCCGCCTGGGATGCGGGTACGCGGCCTTCAGGATCCGCATCGCCTCCATCATGGTGATCGTGCCGGTGCCGTTGTCGGTGGCGCCCGAGCCGCCGTCCCACGAGTCGAAGTGCGCCGACAGCATCACGTATTCGTTGGGCAGCTCGGAGCCGCGGATCTCGGCCACGGTGTTGAAGACGGGCACGTCGCCCAGGAACTGCGCGTCCGCGGCCAGCTGCACGACCGGCCCGTCGTGGTTCTGCGCCAGCCGCGCCACCAGCCCGTAGTCCTCGCACTCCAGGTCGATGACGGGGGCGTGCTCGGTCGAGGCGTTGAAGACGCGGTGGGTGCCCCAGCCGCCGCTCCAGGTGCTCTGCAGGATGCCGGCCGCGCCCGCGCCGTCGAGCGCGATCTCGAGCAGCCGCTGGTTGCCGGCCGCGTTGCGGATGCGGGCCGCCCACGCCGACCGCTCGGCGGTCCGGCCGTCCTGGAGCCGCTTCCAGGTGTCGGGCAGCGCCGTGGTGATCCACTCGCTGTCGGTCCGGCAGGTGGGCTCGGGATACGAGACCGCGACGAACTTGCCCTTCACCTGGGGGAGCCAGGCGCGGAAGGCGGCCGAATCGGCCACGTCGGGCAGCAGCAGGACGTCGGCCCGCACCGTCTTGCCGCCGGTGCCGGGGCTGAACGAGAGCATCGTGCCCGCGAGCGTGCGGACCCTGGGCGCGACGAGGTCGATGTGGGTCACGCCGCGCCGCCAGCCCTTCCACGTGCCGTACGGCTCGGCGCGGGCCGCGATGCCCCACGACTGGTACATCGCCAGCGCCCAGTCGCCGGCCGACTTGAACCCCGGCGACCCGGTCAGGCGCGGACCGATGGAGTCGAACAGGGCCTGGGAGAGCTGGTACGTCCGGGAGCTGTCCATGCCGACCGCCCAGATGCGATGCAGCACGGAGTCGTCGGTGGAGAAGGTCTGTGCGGCGGCGGTGCTCGAGGCCAAGAGGAGCCCCAGGGCCACGCCGGCGATCGAACGCCTCATCGGGTACCTCCCACGAATGTCGAGAACGGTCCGGTCAGGGTGCGCCGCGAGCGCGGAGGCTCGCGGCGGGTGGCGGCGGAGACACTATGCACGCTACAGTACGTCGCCCGCCAGCCGGGCGTTGCGGGCGCGCGGCGCGCGCGGGATACTTAGCCGCGGCCACCGCCGCACCCACCGCTCCCCGCGTCGCCGTGGAGGTCCCGTGATCGCCTTCCGCCGTTCCGCCGGTCTGGTCGCTGCCGTCGCGCTGCTGCCCCTGATCGCCGCCTCCGGCCGCGCGCAGGTCCGGCGGCTCGACGACGGGCTCGCGCGCACGCCGCCGATGGGTTGGAACACCTGGAACAAGTTCGGCTGCGACGTGAGCGAGAAGCTCATCCAGGAAACCGCCGACGCGATGGTGGCGAGCGGGATGCGCGACGCGGGCTACCGCTACGTCGTGATCGACGACTGCTGGCAGGTGGCGCGCGACAGCGCGGGCGCGATCGTCGCCGATTCGCAGCGCTTCCCGCACGGCATCAAGGCCGTCGCCGACTACGTGCACGCGAAGGGCCTGCTGTTCGGCATCTACACCGACGCGGGCAGCAAGACCTGCCAGGGCCGGCCCGGGACCCTGGACCACGAGGCCCAGGACGCGCGCACCTACGCGAGCTGGGGCGTGGACTACGTGAAGGAGGACTGGTGCAACTCCCGCGGCCTCACCGCGCCGGTCCAGTACCGCAAGTTCCACGACGCGCTGGTGGCGACCGGGCGCCCGATCGTGCTGAGCCTCTGCGAGTGGGGGTCCAACCGGCCCTGGGAGTGGGCGGCGGGGATCGGCCACCTGTGGCGGACCACGGGCGACATCGAGGACACGTGGGCGAGCATGCTCGCCAACCTCGACGCGTCGTCGCCGCACCAGGCGGTCGCGGGACCCGGCGGGTGGAACGACCCGGACATGCTCGAGGTCGGCAACGGCGGGATGACCGACGACGAGTACCGCGCCCACCTGTCGCTGTGGGCGATCGTGGCGGCTCCGCTCATCGCCGGCAACGACCTGCGCACCATGTCCGCGGCGACCCGCGACATCCTCACCAACCGCGAGGTCCTCGCGGTGGACCAGGACTCCCTGGGCACGGAAGGGTGGCTGGCGGAGCAGGTCACGCCCGGGCTCCAGGTGTGGGTGAAGCCGCTCGCGGGCGGAGGCCGGGCGGTGGCGCTGTTGAACCGGACGGACGCGGGGGCGCGGATCGCGGTCGACTGGCCGGGCGTCGGGCTCGCCCGCGGCGCGGCGGCGCAGGTGCGCGACCTGTGGGCCCACGCCGAGCGCGGCCGCCACGTCGGGAGCTGGGCGGCGCAGGTTCCGGCCCACGGCATCGTCCTGGTGAAGATCACTCCGGCTCGCGGGCGGTAGCGTCCGCGCCGACGTATCTCAACTCGAGGAGGCCAGACCATGTGGAAGGAATTCAAGGCGTTCATCCTGCGCGGCAACGTCATCGACCTGGCAGTGGCGGTGATCATCGGCGCGGCGTTCGGCAAGATCGTCTCGTCGCTGGTGGCCGACATTCTCATGCCGCCCATCGGGCTGCTGATCGGCAAGGTGGACTTCAGCGGCCTGTACCTCAACCTGTCGGGGACGGCGTATCCGAGCCTCGCCGCGGCGAAGGCGGCCGGCGCACCGACCGTCAACTACGGCACGTTCCTCAACGCGACGATCGACTTCCTGATCGTCGCCTTCGCGCTGTTCCTCGTGATCAGGATGGCGAACCGGATGCAGCAGGCCATGGCCAAGCCGGCGGCCGCGGCGGCGCCGGCCACGAAGGAGTGCCGGTTCTGCTTCTCGACGATCCCGGTGAAGGCGACCAAGTGTCCGCAGTGCACGTCGAACCTGTGACGGAGTGACGATGGATCAGGGCGGAATGACGCGCCGGGCGTTCGTCGGCACCACGGTGCTCGGCGGGGCCCTGGCGGCCGCCGATCCCCGCGGGCCCGGGAGGGGCGGCTTCGCCGCAGCCCGGGTCCGCGGCTGGCAGGGGCAGCAGGACCTGTCCGAGGTGACGGTGTCACAGCTGCAGGACGGGATGCGCACCGGCCACTGGACGGCGCGGGCGCTGGCCGAGCAGTACCTCGCGCGCATCGACGCGATGGATCAGAAGGGTCCCAGCCTGCACGCGGTGATTGAGACCAACCCCGACGCCCTGGCGATCGCCGACGCGCTCGACGCCGAGCGGCGGACCAAGGGGGCGCGGGGGCCGCTGCACGGCATCCCGGTGCTGGTCAAGGACAACATCGACACCGCGGATCGGATGCACACCAGCGCCGGCTCGCTGGCCCTCGCGGCCTCGACCGCCTCGCGCGACTCGTCCGTGGCGCAGCGGCTGCGCGACGCCGGCGCCGTGATCCTCGGCAAGACGAACCTGAGCGAGTGGGCGAACTTCCGCGGGCGCCACTCGATCAGCGGCTGGAGCGGGCGCGGCGGGCAGTGCCGCAACCCGTACGTGCTGGACCGCTCGCCGTCGGGATCCAGCAGCGGATCGGCGGCCGCCGCGGCCGCGAGCCTGTGCGCGGTGGCGGTCGGCACCGAGACCGACGGTTCGATCACGTCGCCGGGATCGGCCTGCAGCCTGGTCGGCATCAAGCCGACGGTCGGGCTGGTGAGCCGCGCCGGGATCGTGCCCATCTCGCACACCCAGGACACGGCGGGACCGCTGGCGCGCTGCGTGGCGGACGCGGCGGCGCTGCTGACCGCGCTCGCGGGGAGCGATCCTCGCGACCCGGCGACCCGCCGGGCCGGCGCGCACGGCACCGACTACACCCGCGCGCTGGACCCGGACGGGCTGCGCGGCCTGAGGCTCGGCATCGCGCGCAAGCGCTACACCGGGAACCACCGCGTCGTGGACCAGCTGTTCGACGCCGCGCTGGCGGTGCTGCGCGACCGCGGCGCCGTGCTGGTGGACACGGTGGACCTCGCCACGGAGGACCACCTCCAGGACGCCGAGCAGGTCGTGCTGGAGTTCGAATTCAAGGCCGACCTCGACGCCTACCTGGGAGCGCTCGGTCCCGGCGCGCCGGTCCGGTCGCTGGCCGACGTGATCGCGTTCAACAAGGCGCACGAGGCCGAAGAGCTGCTGCTCTTCGGCCAGGAGACCATGCTGTCGTCGGAGGCGCGGGGAAGGCTCACCAGTCCGGCGTACCGCCGGGCGCTGGCGCGGTGCCGCCGGTACGCCCGCGCCGAGGGCATCGATCTCGTCGTCCGCAAGCACCGGCTCGGCGCGATCGTGTGCCCGACCTCGCTGCCGCCGCGGCCGATCGATCTGGCCAGCGGCGACAGCGGCTTCGCCGACTGCACCACGCCGGCCGCCGTGGCGGGCTACCCGCACCTGACCGTGCCGATGGGCTACGTGCTCGGCGTCCCGGTGGGGCTGTCGTTCTTCGGCCGCGCCTGGTCGGAGGAGACACTGATCCGGGCGGCCTTCGCCTACGAGCAGGCGAGCCGGATGCGGCGTCCGCCGCAGTACCTGCCCACGGTGGCTTTCCCGGCGGCCGGATGACCCTGCAGTACATCTTCCAGACGCTGCGGCTCGGCAAGGTCGTGCCACCGAGCCGGCACGTGCTGAAGGACATCTCGCTGTCGTTCTTCCCGGACGCGAAGATCGGCGTGATCGGCCTCAACGGCGCGGGGAAGAGCAGCCTCCTCAGGATCATGGCCGGCGTGGACCCCGACTTCATCGGCGAGGCGCGGCCTGCGCCCGGCATCCGGATCGGCTGGCTGCCCCAGGAGCCGAAGCTCGACCCCGCGAAGGACGTCCGCGGCAACGTCGAGGACGGCGTGGCGCCCGTCCGCGCCCTGCTCACGGAGTTCGAGCAGATCAGCGCGAAGTTCGCCGAGCCGATGGACGACGACGCGATGAACGCGCTGCTCGAGAAGCAGGGCGAGCTGCAGCACCGGATCGACGCCGCCGGTGCGTGGGAGCTCGACCACCACCTCGACGTGGCGATGGACGCCCTGCGGCTGCCGCCGGGCGACGCGGACGTCACGAAGATCTCGGGCGGCGAGCGGCGCCGGGTGGCGCTGTGCCGGCTGCTGCTCTCGCAGCCCGACATGCTGCTGCTCGACGAGCCCACCAACCACCTCGACGCCGAGTCGGTGGCGTGGCTGGAGCGCCACCTCAAGGAGTTTCCCGGCTGCGTGATCGCCGTGACCCACGACCGCTACTTCCTCGACAACGTGGCGGGGTGGATCCTGGAGCTGGACCGCGGCGAGGGCATCCCGTGGAAGGGGAACTACTCCGGCTGGCTGGACCAGAAGCAGCAACGCCTCGCGGTCGAGGAGAAGCAGGCCTCGGCGCGGCGGCGCACCCTGGAGCGCGAGCTGGAGTGGATCCGCATGGCGCCGCGCGCGCGGCAGGCGAAGTCCAAGGCCCGCATCAGCGCCTACGAGTCGCTGCTCGCGGAGGAGAGCGAGGCCCGCGAGGACACGGCCGAGATCCTCATCCCCGCGCCGCCCCGGCTCGGCGACGAGGTGGTGGTGGCCGAGGGGCTCGGCAAGGGCTACGGCGACCGGCTGCTGTTCGAGCGGCTGAGCCTCCGGCTGCCGCGCGGCGGCATCGTGGGCGTGATCGGCCCCAACGGGGCGGGCAAGACGACGCTGCTCCGCCTGATCGTGGGCGCGGAGAAGCCCGACGCGGGCACGCTCACGGTCGGCTCCACGGTGAAGGTCGCCTACGTGGATCAGAGCCGCGAGGCGCTCGACGGGTCGAAGACCGTGTTCCAGGAGATCTCCGGCGGGCAGGAGACGCTGGAGTTCGGCAAGCGCCAGGTGAACGCGCGCGCCTACGCGGCGAGCTTCGGCTTCCGCGGCGCCGACCAGCAGAAGAAGGTGGCCGACCTCTCGGGCGGCGAGCGGAACCGCCTGCACCTGGCCAAGCTGCTCAAGAGCGGCGGCAACCTGCTGCTGCTGGACGAGCCGACCAACGACCTCGACGTGGACACGCTGCGCGCGCTCGAGGACGCGCTGCTGAGGTTCGCCGGCTGCGTCGTGGTCGTGAGCCACGACCGCTGGTTCCTGGACCGGATCGCGACCCACATCCTGGCGTTCGAGGGCGACGGCGAGGTGTTCTGGTACGAGGGCGACTACCAGGGCTACGCGGCGGACTACAGGCGCCGCAAGGGCGCCTCGGCCGACCAGCCGCACCGCATCCGCTACAAGAAGCTCGTTCACTGAGGAGCGGGCGATGATGATCTGGAGCCCGGGCACCGGCGGCGCCGCCGGGCCCGGGACCGCGGCCTGGGCCGCCCGATAACGATCCTCGGAGCCGGCGTCGGCGGCCTCGCGGCGGGCATCGCGCTGGCGCGCCGCGGCTTCGAGGTGACGGTCGTCGAGCGAGCGGACGGCGTGGGGAGCCGGTACAAAGGCGATCTGCAGGGCCTCGAGAACTGGACCTCGTCGCAGGACGTGCTGGAGATGCTCGGCGAGATGGGCATCCCCATCGGCTTCGAGCACGACGCCTTCCGGGAGTGCACCCATTACGACGGCCGGCTCCGCGCCTATCCGCTGCGCTCCGATCGCGTCGCGTTCTATCTGGTCAGGCGCGGGCCGCAGGAGGGCACGCTGGACTCGGCGCTCAGGACCGCGGCCGTCTCGGCGGGCGTCAGGATCGTCTTCGGCGTCAAGTCGTTCACCGGGGCAGCGGACATCATCGCCACCGGCCCCAGAGCACCGCACCTCGTGGCCGTCGGCGTCAACTTCCGCACCAGCCTCCAACGCACGGCGCTCGGCATCCTCGACGGCGCGATCGCCCCCAGGGGCTACGCCTACCTCCTGTCCTCCAGGGGGCACGGGACGCTCGCCGTGATCAGCACCGCCGGCCAGGCCGACCTGAAGTCGTACCTCGAAAAGGCGGTCAGCCGGTTCCAGCAGGTCGTGAGCTTCGACGTCGTCGACCCCGTTCCGTTCGCGGGAATCGGCAGCCGCTTCACCGGACCGGGCAGCGGGGTGCCCCGCGTCGGCGAAGCCGGCGGGTTCCAGGACGCGATGTGGGGGTTCGGGATCCGGATGGCGCTCCAGACGGGCTACCTGGCGGCGCGGGCCATCGCCGAGGGCCGCGACTACTGGCGGCTCGCGTCGGCGTGGGTCGCGCCGGTCTGCAGGAGCACGGTCGTGAACCGCCTGTTCTACAATCTGCTCGGTGACGGCGCGACCCGGCTGCTGCTGCTCGGCTTGTCGCACGCGGAGGACCCGGTGGCGTTCACGAACCGCGTGTATCGCGAGAGCCTGCCCAAGCGCTGGCTGTTCCCGCTGGCCAGCCGGATGCTCGGCGGCCGGCAGCCCCGGCCGCAGGGGGACCGGGAGCCGGAGCGGGTCGAGGCCTGACGGCGACGGCGCGGCGGCCGTCGCCGCCCGCTAGACGAACAGCTGGGTCGCGACCGGAAGCAGGGCCGGGTGGTGGACCAGCGCGGACGCCATCACGCGGCCCAGGGTCCGCTTCTGCAGCGGAATCCGGTTGACGGTGGCGGCGAGGCGGTTGAAGAAGTCGTCGTCGAACTTGTTGATCGTCTCCTTGAGCCTGTAGTACCGGCGGTGCGAGTCGCCCAGCAGCCGCATCCAGTCGTCGTGGTACGCCTCCAGGCTCCCCGCCGACGTGTCGCCCTCCTGCAGCGCGCGCGCCGCGTGCCGGCCCGCGAGCCGGCCCGCCTTCATCGCGTTGATGATCCCGCCGCCGGAGAGCGGGTTGATCATGTGGGCGGCATCGCCGGCGAGCATCAGGCCGTCGGCGACGGTACGCTTCACCGTGACGCCGCTGATGACGCCGCCGACGGTGAGGCCGGTGACGGTGGCGGTCGGGAAGTGGCGGGCGACGTAGTCGTCGAGGTACTGGCGCACGGTGCGGCCGTCGCCGCGCAGCGTGACGACGCCGAGGCCGACGTTGGCGACGCCGACGCCCTTGGGGAAGATCCAGGCGTAGCCCCCCGGCGCGACCGAGGGGCCGAAGTGCAGGTAGATGGCGTCCGGATCGAATTCGAGGTTGCCCACCACGTACTGCGCGCACGACTCCATGTCCCGCGCGGCGACGCGGGTGTCGAGGCCCGCCCAGCGGCCGATCATCGTCTCCACCCCGTCGGCTCCGATCACGACCCGGGCCGTCAGCTCCTCCTCGCCCGCCGGGCCGCGCAGCGTCACGCGCCAGGCGGAGGCGTCGCGCCGCAGCGCCACGGCCTCGGTCGAGATCCGGATCCGCGCCCCCGCCTGCGCCGCCCGGTCGGCCAGCGCCGGCTCGAACCTGGTGCGGTCCAGGACGTAGCCCACCTCGCGCTCGGCCAGCGCGACCTGGGTGTCGTCGGGGGAAATGAAGATCACGCGGGTGATGCGGCGGGAGACCCAGGGCGCGCCGTCCGGATCCAGGAACTCCCGCAGGCCGTCGCTCCCGACCCCCTCGGCGCAGCGCACCGGCGCGCCGATCGCCCGGTCCCGCTCGACCAGGAGCACGTCGCCCGCGCCGGCGGCCGCGGCCTCCCAGGCGGCGACGCACCCGGCGGGACCGCCGCCCACCACCAGCACGTCAACGGCGCGCATCGACCATCGTCAGCGCGCCCACCGGGCAGGGCGCGATGCACTTCTCGCAACCGGTGCAGGTCGGCCCGTCGACCACCAGCCCGCGGCGGGTCATGTGGATGGCCTCCGGGGGACACAGTGGCATGCACAGGCCGCAGGCATCGCACAGGTCGGAGTCCACGACGGCGATGCGCGGCGCCACGGCTGCGGAAGGGGACACGGGCGCACGTTACCTTCGGTTCCGGAACAGTGTCAAGCGCGGTGTTGCCTGACGGGTGCGCGGGGGCTATGTTAACGGCGGCTCAACAAGTTACGCCGCCTCCCTTCACCCTTTTCCGAGTTGCACGCCGGCATGCGCTTGACGTCCTGGAATCCGGGGTCCTGGCTCCCCGCCAACGAAATCGCCGTGGACCTCGGCACCGCGAACACGCTCGTCTACGTGCGTGGTGAAGGCATCGTCCTGAACGAGCCTTCGGTCGTCGCCCTCGAAAAGACCACCGGGCGCATCAAGGGCATCGGGCTCGAGGCCAAGCGGATGCTCGGCCGGACGCCCGACGGCGTGCAGGCCGTGCGCCCGCTCAAGGACGGCGTGATCGCGGACTTCGACGTCACGGAGAAGATGCTCCGCTACTTCCTGGCTTCGATCATCAACAAGCACGTGTTCCGGGTGAAGCCGAAGGTGATCGTGTGCGTGCCGAGCGGGATCACCGAGGTGGAGAAGCGGGCGGTGCGCGACAGCGCGCAGTCGGCCGGAGCGAAGGAAGTGTACATGGTCGCGGAGCCGATGGCGGCGGCCATCGGGGTGGGTCTGCCGATCGAGACGCCGACCGGCAACATGGTCATCGACATCGGCGGCGGCACGACGGAGATCGCCGTGATCGCGCTGTCGGGCATCGTGTGCGACGCGTCGATCCGCACCGCGGGCGACGAGATGGACACCGCGATCGTCCAGCACATGCGCAAGAACCACAACGTGCTGATCGGCGAGCCGACGGCCGAGCGCATCAAGATCCAGATCGGCAGCGCGGCGCCGGTGGGCGACGAGCAGGAGATGGAGGTGAAGGGCCGCGACCTGGTGTCGGGCATCCCCAAGACGGTGACGGTCCGCTCGGACGAGATCCGCGCCGCGCTGATGGAGCCGATGCAGCAGATCGTGGACGCCGTGCGCCGGGCCCTGGAGATCACGCCGCCCGAGCTGGCGAGCGACATCGTGGACCGCGGCATCGTGATGACCGGGGGCGGCTCCCTCATCCGCGGCCTCGACGTCCTGCTCACGCACGAGACCGGCCTGCCCATCCACGTGGACGAGGACCCGCTCACCTGCGTGGTGCGGGGCACCGGGCGCATCCTCGACGATCCCGACAAGTACCGCACCGTCCTGACGACCTGACGGGCCGTGGCGATCGGCGTCGAGCGGTACGGGTCGCGGGCCGACACGGTCGCCTTCGTGGCCTGCCTGGTGGTCGCGCTCGTCACCCTCGCGCTGCCCGAAGCCATCCGCGCGCCGCTCGCCGCGGCGATGCGGCGCAGCGTCCTGCTGCCCGCCGTGACCATCGAGTCCCGCGTGGCCGCCTCGCGGGCCGAGCGCGAGGCGGTCCGCCGGCTCCGGGCGGAGCGCGACTCGTTCGCGCTGGCCGCGTCCCAGGTGCCCGAGCTGGTGACCGAGAACGAGGAGCTGCGCGCGCTGCTCCGCGTGCGCGGCCGGCTGGTGAACGGGTTCGTCACCGCGGAGGTCCTGCACCAGGCCGGTCTCGGGGACGGCCTCACGCTGCTGCTCTCGGCCGGCCGCCGCGCCGGCATCGCGCCGCTCGCCCCGGTCGTGTCGCCCACCGGCCTGGTGGGCGTGGTGACCACGGTGGACGCACGGTCCAGCGTGGTCATGGCGTGGTCGCATCCCGATTTCCGCGCCAGCGCGATGACGGAGAAGGGCACTGTCTTCGGCATCGTGGCCGCGCGCCGGGGTGAGCGGGCCGGCGAGGTGATGGAGTTCCGGGGCGTGCCGTACCGCGACCGGCTGCCCGCGGGTACCCTGGTCGTCACGTCCGGGCTCGGTGGCGTGTTTCCGCGCGGCATTCCGCTCGGGACCATCGAGGGGATGCTGAGCGAGGCGGAGGGCTGGGAGCGCACCTACCTCGTCCGCCCCGCGGCCCACCCGGCCCAGGTCACGCACGTGCTCGTGCTGAGGCCGGGCGTCCCCAGCGACAGCGTGGCGCCCGCCTTCCTCCCGCCGCCCGCCGCCGAGAGCGCGGCGGCGACCCGGGCGTTTCCGGCCGACACCATATGAGGCTGGGCTCCCCCCGCCTGAAGCTGTGGGCGGCCCTGGTGGTGCTGCTGGCGGCCCAGCTGGTGCTGCGGCCGTGGCTCGCGACGTCCCCGTTCGCCCCCGACTTCCTGCTCGTGGCGCTGCTGTTCTTCGCGATGCGCTCGCGCCCCGGCGCCGGCGCCGCGGCCGGCTTCGTCGTCGGGCTGCTCAGCGATGCGGTGGCGCCGACCGCGCTGGGCGCGGGCGCCTTCGCGCTGACGATCATCGGCTACGTGGCCGGGTGGCTGAAGGCCGTGGTCTTCGCCGACAACCTCCTCGTGACCGTGGTGTTCGTCTTCGCGGCGAGCTGGCTGCGCGACTTCATCGAGCTGGCCGCGAGCGGCACGCTGCGCACCGGGGCGCTCGGCACCCAGCTCGTGGTGCTCTCGCCCGCGAGCGCCGTCGGCACCGCGGCCGCTTCGGCGATCGCGCTGCTGCTGTTCCGCGGCTGGCTCCGCTCGGCGCCCGCGTCGTGAACGACCGGCAGGCCTTCCATCCCTTCGTCCTCGCGCTGCGGGGCGTGGTGGCCCGCAACGCCCTGGCGGTCGTCTTCCTGCTGCTCGCCGGCGCCTTCTTCCGGCTCCAGGTGCTGCAGCGCGACCGCTACCGGCTGAAGTCGGAGTCGAACCGGCTGCGCCCGGTGCCGCTGCCCGCCGCCCGCGGGCTGATCGTCGATCGTCACGGCGCGGTGATCGCGGAGAACGTGCCCGGCTATTCCGTGTCGCTCCTGTCGGCCGACGAGGACTCGCTGCGATCCATGCTCCGGCGGCTGGAGCCCCTGATCCCGCTCGATTCCGCCGCCACGGAGCGGGTGGTCGCGCGCTTCCGGGCCGCGCCCTACCAGCCCACCGTCCTGGTCAAGGACGCGTCGTTCGTCCTGGTGTCCAAGCTCGAGGAGCACCGGGTCGAGCTCCCGGGGCTCGTCATCCAGACCGAGCCCAAGCGGCAGTACCCGGACGGACCGGTCGTGGCTCACCTGGTGGGGTACGTCAGCGAGGTGACCCAGCAGGAGCTGGAAGGCGCCTACGCCGGCCGTCGCCCGGGGTCGATCATCGGGCGGGAGGGCCTCGAGCGTCAGTACGACTCCACGCTGACCGGCGCGGACGGGGTCCGGTTCGTCGAGGTGGACGCGCTCGGACGCGTGGTGCGCGAGGAGGGCGCCGCCGCCACGCTGCAGGAAGAGCCGGGCCGGGTGCTGCACACCACGATCGACCTCCCGCTGCAGCGCTACGTGGCCTCGGTGTTCCCGGCCGGCCGGCTCGGCGCGATCGTGGCGATGGACCCGTGGAACGGCGACATCCTGGCGCTCTACTCGAGCCCGGCGTACGACCCCAACGCGTTCGTGGGCGGCATCGCGCCGAGCCTGTGGGACACCCTGAACACCGACGCGAGCCACCCGCTGCTCGACCGCGTGATCGCCGCCCGCTACCCGCCGGCCTCCACCTTCAAGCTCGCCACCTCGGTGATCGCGCTGCGCGACGGCCTGGTGAACTTCGCGTCCCGGATGCCGCAGCCGTGCCGCGGCGGCTTCCGCTACGGGAACCGGTTCTTCCAGTGCTGGGAGCCGCGCGGCCACGGATCGCTCGACCTCGAGCAAGCCATCGCCGCGTCGTGCGACGCATACTTCTACCAGCTCGGACTGCGGCTCACCGTCAAGGCGATCCTGGAAGGCGGGGCGCGCCTCGGCTTCGGGATGCGCAGCGGCATCGACCTGCCGGGCGAGGTGAGGCCGGCGTTCCCCGACTCGAGCTACTACGACCGGGTCTACGGGAAGAACGGCTGGACACAGGCGGTCGCGCTCAACCTCGCCATCGGGCAGGGCGAGAACGCGCAGACGCCGATCAACATGGTGCGCTTCTACGCCGCGCTGGCGAACGGCGGCCACCTGGTGCGGCCGCACATCCTCGCGGGCGACTTCCCGTCCAAGGGCGCCGTGGATCTCCCCGACTCGACCTTCCTGCAGATCCGCAAGGCGCTGATCGCGGTGGTGGAGCAGGGCACCGCGCGCGCGGTGCGCCTGGCGAGCCTCCAGCTCGCGGGGAAGACCGGCACGGCCCAGAACCCCGAGGGCCCGAATACGGGCTGGTTCATCGGCTTCGCGCCGGCCGACCGGCCGCAGATCGTCGTCGCCGGCGTCATCGAGGGAGCCGGGCACGGCACCGCCGTCGCGCCTTACGTGGCCCGCATCGTCGAGCGGTACGTCCTCGGGCCCGACACCACGGACCAGGGCCGCGGCTTCCGCCCGGTGCGGCTCGCGATCCCCGAGGACACCGTGCGCGGCGTCGCCCCGATGCCCGTCAACCCGTCGCCCGCGCCCGCCGGTCCTTCTCCCGTCGGCCCCGCGCGCGCGGCCCCGCCGGCGCCCGCCCGTCCGGCGCGCGGCGTCCGGCCCTCGCCCGTCAACCAGGCACGGGGCGCCCCGCCGGCCAATCCGGTCCCCATCCCGCCGCCGCCGCCCGAGGACACGGGCCCGGGGCCGCTGGGGCAGCGCCGATGATCGGCCGCCTCGACCGCCCCCTGACCGCGGTAACCCTCGCGCTCACCGCCTTCGGCGTGCTGATCCTGTACTCGGCCGGCCAGACCGACGTCCCGACGTCGGTCGCGCACATCTGGCAGCGGCAGCTGGTGTGGTTCGCGCTGAGCGTCACCGCCGCGCTGCTCGTGATGCGGGTCTCGCCGCGGCTCATGGAGTGGGCGGCGCCGGGCTGCTACGCGGCGGGCATCGTCGTGCTCCTCGTGACCCTGGTCATCGGCACCGGCGGCGGGACGGCCGCCTCGTCCCACTCCTGGATCACCATCGGCGGGCAGCGGCTCGGCCAGCCGTCGGAGTTCGTGAAGCTCCTCGTGATCCTGATGCTCGCGCGCCATCTCGCCTCCCGCCGTGTCCCGCCGCAGAACCTGCGCGAGCTCGTGGTGCCGTGCCTCATCGCCACGGTGCCCGCCGGCCTGGTGGCCATCCAGCCCGATCTCGGCAGCGCGCTGGTGTTCGGTGGCGTGCTGTTCGCGATGCTGTTCTGGGCGGGGGTGCGCATCCCGCTGCTGGTGCTGCTCGGCTCGCCCATCGCCTCACTGATGCTCGCCTTCTCGCCGTGGACCTGGGGCGGCTGGATCCTGCTGCTGGGCGCGCTGCTCATCATCTGGCGGCCGTTCGTATGGGAGGGGTTGGCGGTCCTCGGGGCCAACCTCGGGATGGGCATCATCGCCCTGCCGCTGTGGCGGAAGCTCGCCGCCTACCAGCAGCACCGGTTCCTCTCCTTCCTCAACCCCGACATCGATCCCCGGGCGACCGGCTGGCACATCATCCAGTCCAAGATCGCGATCGGCAGCGGCGGCTGGCTGGGCAAGGGCTTCACGATGGGCTCCCAGAAGCGGCTCGCCTTCCTGCCGGCCCAGCACACCGACTTCATCTTCTCGGTGGTGGGCGAGGAGCTGGGCTTCGTCGGCGTCCTGGTGGCGCTCGGGCTGTTTTTCGCCCTGCTCGTGATCCTGATCCGCGTGGCGCGGCGCAGCCCGGACCCCTTCGGCAGCCTGGTCGCGTTCGGGATCATCGGCGTGTTCTTCACCCACATCTTCGAGAACATCGGGATGACGGCCAACGTCATGCCGATCACGGGCATCCCGCTGCCCTTCTTCTCCTACGGGGGGTCGTTCCTGCTGGCCTGCTTCGTCGGCGTGGGGATGGCCATGCGGATCGCCCGCGAGGGCCGTGAGCTCGGCTATCACGAGCTGTAGCAACGACTTACGGATTGGCTCTAGCGGGACCGTACCTCAGTTTCCAAATTGATCCATCCCTTGGGAGGCCCGACTCGGGCCTCCGTTCATCCCTCGATCCCCGTGCCCATGGCCTGGTTCCGCAAAGACCGGCGTCCTCGAACGTCTCAGCGCGAGCGGCTGGAGATCCCAGCCGACGTCTGGGACAAGTGCGAGGAGTGCGGCCACGTCGACGTGCGGGAGAAGTTCGAGCGGGGGTACGGAGTCTGCCCCAACTGCGGGCACCACCGCCGGGTGGACGCGGCGCAGTACGTGGCCCTGCTCACCGACGAGGGGAGCTGGTCGCCCCTGGACCAGGGCCTGCGCTCGGTCGACGCCCTGGGGTTCGAGAACTACCGGGACCGGCTGACCGCCGCGGTGAAGAAGGCGGGCCGCGAGGACGCCGTGCGCACCGGCACGGGGACGCTCGAGGGCCAGCCCATCGCGCTGGCGGTGATGGACTTCAAGTTCATGGGCGGCTCGATGGGCTCGGTGGTCGGCGAGAAGATCGTCCGGATCGGCCGCGGGGCCCCGGAGGAGCGGAGGCCGCTGATCATCGTGTCGGCCTCGGGCGGCGCGCGGATGCAGGAGGGCGTGCTGTCGCTGATGCAGCTGGCGAAGACGTCGGTGGTCGTCGCGCAGCTGCGGGAGCAGGGGATCCCGTTCGTCTCGGTGCTCACGGATCCCACCACCGGGGGCGTCTCGGCCTCCTACGCGTTCCAGGGCGACGTGATCATCGCCGAGCCCGGCGCGGTGATCGGGTTCGCCGGCGCGCGGGTGATCAAGCAGACCATCGGCCAGGACCTGCCCGAGGGGTTCCAGACGGCCGAGTTCCTCCTCGAGCACGGCATGATCGACGCCGTGGTGCCGCGCGCGCGTCTCGGGCCCACCTGCGCGCAGCTGCTGCGCCTGCTGCTGAGCCAGGAAGCGCTGGTCGGGGAGCGCGTCAGCTGACGATCCGCTCGTACGAGGAAGCCTGCCGGTTTCTGTTTCCCAGGACGACCAATGGCATCAAGTGGGGCCTCGAGCGGACCGAGGCCCTTTTGGCAGGTCTGGGCCACCCGGAGCGGGAGTTCGCCTCGATCCACGTAGCCGGGACGAACGGCAAGGGCTCGACCGCGACGATGGTGGCCGAGATGCTGCTCGCGGCCGGCCACCGCGTCGGTCTCTACACCTCGCCGCACCTGGTGACGTTCCGCGAGCGCGTCGCGGTGGACCGGGTGGCGATCGGCGAGGACGCGGTGACCATGTGGGCCGCCCGGCTGGAGGAGCCGGCGCGCCGGCTCGACGCGACCTTTTTCGAGGTGTCGACCGCGCTGGCCTTCGCCGATTTCGCGGCGCGCGGCGTCGAGATCGCGGTGGTCGAGGTGGGCCTGGGGGGACGGCTGGACGCGACGAACGTCCTCGTGCCGGCGGCCTGCGGGGTGACGCGCATCGCGCTCGAGCACACCGAGTACCTGGGCGGCGACCTCCCCAGCATCGCGCGCGAGAAGGCGGGCATCGCGAAGCCGGGCGTGCCGTTCGTCACGACCGAGACCGATCCCGCCGTGGCGGGCGTGCTCCTGGCGGAGGCCACGGCGCGGGGCGCCCGCGCCGAGCGCCTGGACCCCGCGGCGTGCCTGGCGAACGTGGTGCCGGCTCCCGATGGGCTGCGCTTCGACGCGGAGACGCCGGGCGGCCGGCGTGCCGGCCTCGCGCTCGGGCTGGTGGGTGGCTACCAGGCCGCCAACGCGCTGCTCGCGATCCGGCTCGCCGAGCTCGTGAGCGACGAGTGGCCGGTCGGCGAGACGGCGCTGCGCGCTGGTCTGGTGGCCGCGCGGGTGCCGGGGCGGTTCGACCGGCGCGGGCGCTGGCTGTTCGACGTGGCGCACAACCCCGACGGCGTGCGGGCGCTGGTCGCGGCGCTCGAGGTCGCGGCGCCGGCGCGGCCGCTGGTGGCGGTGGTCGCGGTGCTGCGCGACAAGGCGTGGCGCGAGATGCTGGGCGCGCTCGGCAGGTCCGT
>Ga0187778_10000444_pt1 | contig 29299 bp, 23 predicted proteins | sample 1015_Q2_SP5_20_M_FD_132418 | JGI IMG/M metagenome (GOLD analysis project Ga0187778, IMG submission 132418) | Tropical peat soil microbial communities from peatlands in Department of Meta, Colombia - 1015_Q2_SP5_20_MG | ecosystem: Environmental > Terrestrial > Soil > Wetlands > Peat | place... | reverse complement strand
TGCGGATGCTGCGGATCACCAATCAGGAGGCGATCCGCAATCCCGTCCTCTACCTCTACACGGTCGCCAACAATCTGGTGAAGGAGCACGCGGTGCTCGACCGCAGACGCGCCAGCGGCATCGACATCGACGAGGCAGCACCGCACGAGCAACTCGAGACGCTGCCCGCCTTCGACGGGGATCTCGATGCGGCGCAGCGGGTCGCGCGGCTGCGGGTCGTGCTGAAGCAGCTGCGTCCCAAATGCCAGGCCGCGGTGGCACTGCGCTTCACGGAGGGTCTTTCGTACCGCGAGGTGGCGATCCGCCTGGGAGTGTCCCCGCAGATGGCGAAGAAGTACGTGGCACAGGCACTGGTTCATTGTCGCCGCCGCATGGCGCGGCTGGGATGAGTCCATGATCTCCAAGGAAGAACAGATCCGCGAAGCGCTCGCCGAGCAGGCGGGCGAATGGTTCGTGAGCAACGACGAGCGGCCGCTCGATGCGGAGCAATCCGCGGCTCTGGTTGCGTGGCTCAAAGCCTCGCCCGCCCACGTCGAGGAGTTCCTCGGCGTGGCGGTGATCGCGCGCGATCTGCGCGAGGCCTGCGCCGACCCCGAGCTCGCCGTCGAGAGGCTTCTCGCACGTGCGCGGGCCGAGGAGGACGGCCCCGTGCTGCCTTCCCGGTCGCGGGTACTCGCCGCCGTGAGGAACGTCCCGGTACGGCGCTGGCAAGCCGCGGCGGTCACGATGGCTGCGGTCGGCGTGATGAGTGTGGGGGGGCTCTTCTGGCGGAATCTCCGGCCCATCGCACCGGTGTCGCCGCCGGTGGAAGCCGCGGCGCTGCACTTTGAGACGCGCCACGGCGAGCAGCAGACCCATCGCCTGGCGGACAATTCGGTGCTGCATCTGAATTCAGACACGGCCGTCACGGTCCGATACAGCAAGACCGAGCGGCGGGTCGCGCTTACCTCCGGCGAGGCCGACTTCGAAGTCGCCCACGAGGGCGAGCGCCCGTTCCGGGTACTCGCCGGAGCGGCTGAGGTTATCGACCTCGGAACCAAGTTCGATGTGCGGCTGCGCAGTGAGGCGACCGTGGTCACGGTGGTCGAGGGGCGGGTCGGCGTCAGACCCGCTTCGATGTCGACACAACCTCTGACCCCCTCGCCGCGTGGCGAGCCATGGCGATTCGTCGCGCTGAGTGCCGATCAGCAGATCACCGTGTCGAAGGGGGAATGGCCGGCCGCACCCATTGCGGTCGACGCGCAGCGCACCACCGCCTGGCTGCATCGACAGATCATCTTTGAGCGCGCGCCGCTCGAACGCGTTGCGAGTGAATTCAATCGCTACACGCCGAAGCCGATCGAGATCACCACGCCGAAGTTGCGGGAGCTGGAGATCAGCGGGGTCTTCTCCACCGACGATAGCGAAGAGTTTCTCGCCTTCCTGCGGAGCCTCGAGGGTGTACAGGTCGAGGTGACCGCAACGCGCATCAGCGTGTCGCAGAAATAGTCTTTGCTGCAGCGCACAGTACGGGGGCGACCTCTCTTTCGCACTACACTTCGCACCAACGAGCACGAAGATGCCCGAAGGGTAAGCGGACGCGGGGGGATTCGCCTGTATCAGCCATCGGCGAAGGTCGCGACTGCGGTGTCGAGAGTACTCCGTGCACTGCCGCTGTGCGCGCCGGTTGCGCTCGCGCCTGTTCCCGCCGCGCTGGCCCAGTCCGTCGAACCTGCGACGCTCACCGCGGATATTCCTGCGCAGCCCCTGGCGGACGCGCTGGCCGCATTTGCCCGCCAGACCGGTCTGCACCTCGTCTATGTCTCAGGAATCGTCCGGAACCAGAAATCTCACGCTGTCCCGGCGGGACTCGCCGCCGACCTGGCGCTCACCCGCTTGCTCCAGGGCACGGGGCTGCAGTTCGAGTACCTCACCGCGAACAGCGTGCGGATTCTCGCCGCCGCAGCGCCACCGCCCGAGACCCGGACGTGGCTCCCGGCGGGCGATGAACCTTACGAGGTCATGATCACCGCCAACCGCCGCGAGGAGAACTTCCAGGACGTCCCGATCACGATCCAGACGCTGACGGGCGATCAGTTGAATCAACTCGGCGTGACCACCTTCGACGACCTATTGCAGTACACGCCCAACGTGACCTACAGCGGCAACGGCCCGGGCACAGGCAATATTTTCATCCGCGGCCTCGGCTTTGTCGGCGCCGGCAACCAGTCGCAGTCGACGGTGGCGCCGTTCCCCAATGTCGCGCTGTACCTGGATGACCAGGCGATGCAGTTCCCGTCCCGCAATAACGATGTGTATCTGGTGGACATGGCGCGTGTGGAAGTGCTCGAGGGCCCGCAGGGCACCCTGTTCGGCGGCGGCGCTCAGGCCGGTGCCATCCGCTACATCACCAACAAGCCGAACCTGATTGCCACGTCAGGCGACTTCAATGCGGGCTACGGCATCACTGTCAGCGGCAATCCGAACAGCACCCTCAGCGCGATGCTCAATGTGCCGCTGATCCCCGACACGCTGGCAGTTCGCGCGGTGATTTTTTCCGATCGTCGCGGTGGCTATATCTCGAACGTGCCGGGGACGATCGCCTTTCCTGCCGGCTCAACTCCAGCAGTCAGCGGTGCAAACCCCGTCGCCAACAATGCATCGCTGGTGGCACCCAACACTAACCCGTTGACCTATGGTGGATTTCGGCTCACCGGACTGTACCAGTTCCACAATGACTGGAACCTGCTCGTTCAGCAAAACTACCAGGACATGCAAGCGGACGGCTACTTCTACGCCTACCCCTTCGACCCGAACGGTAAGGCGCTGCCGCGCTACGAGATCACCGCCTTCACCCCGGCATACACGAAGGATCATTACGAGAGCACGGCCTGGACGCTCAATGGCGGCTTTGGCGACCTGAAAATGGTCTACACCGGCAGCTACCTGGCCCGTCACATCGAGGGACAGCAGGACTATTCCAACTACCTGCGCAGCGGCACCGGCTCGTTTTACGCCTGTATCGGACCGGGTGCCGGATTCTTCAACCCGCACAACTTCCCCTCAATGCCCGTCAAGCCGCTGACCTGCTACGCGCCGGTGGGTAGCTGGCACGACAGTGTCGACAACACGCACCATAGCGAGGAGGTCCGCTTCAGCACCAACGAGGACCGCCGCCTGCGCGGCACCTTCGGCGCTTTCTGGGAGAAGTTCGTCATCTACGACCGGATGGACTTCAACTATTTGCCCATTCCGCAGTGCGACCCGGCGAACCTCGCCAGCGCCGAGGCCGGCGGCCCGGTGTGTCTCTCCGCCGTCGGCCCGTTCCCGGGCGCCTATGCGAACGATCCCAGCCTGCGCACGAATACCCACACGGGGTTTGGCGAGGACGATCAGCGCGGCTACAAGCAGTACGCATTCTTCGGCTCAATCGATTTCGACCTCATCCCGAAGGTACTGACGCTGAGTGGCGGAACGCGCTGGTACCATTACGATGACTTCGAGGACGGTTCGGAGTTCTACAGCGAGAGTACCTCCCAGGCTCTGCTCATCAATCACCAGAACGGTGCCTGTACCGCGGCGCAGGCTTGCGGCTTTCCCATGAACCTGGACCAGAGCGAAAGCGGCTTCTCGAGCCGCGCCAACCTGACCTGGCACCTCACGCCGGACGTCATGACCTACTATACGTTCTCACAGGGTTACCGGCCCGGTGGCTTCAATCGTACGGCGACATTTCCCGGTCAAGCGATCCGTCTGGGATCGACCGCCCCGTATTGTGGCCCGGCTTCGACGGACCCAAGGTGTTATCCGGGTGGCAGCCTCTCCGGTGTGAACACCCATCAGTCCACGCACGCGCTGGGTTACGAATCCGACAACCTGAGCAACAACGAGCTGGGCCTCAAGAGCGAACTGCTGGGCCATCGGCTGCTGGTAAATGTGGCCGCGTACCAGATGAAGTGGGACGATGTCCAGTCGTATTTGTTCGATCCAGAGCACCTTGGCACCAACACGACCTGGGTGGCCAACGGCCCGAGCTACACCATCAGAGGCGTCGAGCTGCAGTTGATCGCGCGCGTGACGGAAGGCCTCACCCTGCAGGGAGCGAGTGCCTGGAACAACACCAGCCTCATCAACACTCCGTGTTTACTCTCTGCGGGCGTCACGCCAACGACTCCGCACAACCCCACTCCCCCCGGTCAGTGCGTCACGGTCGTCGCAGGTCTTCCGTACACGAGTCCGTGGGGTGTGCCCGGCACCTCACTGCCGTTCGCACCGCCCCTCATGTTCAACGTCCGGGTGCGTTACGACTGGAGCGCCAGTAGCTGCAGGCCATTCGCGATGCTCAGTGCCAGTCACATTGCCGCCATGAGCAACGCGCCGGCGAGCTACCCGGACGGTAACGCGCCGACGCAGAATCCGCCCACCACCACGTTCCTTAGGTACACGATACCCGCATATACGACCTACGAGGGAGCGCTCGGCGTGGTCAAGGACAACTGGACGGCCCAGATCACAGGCAGCAACCTCTCGAACGCGTACGCCGCCACGAACATTTCGTCGAATCAGTTCATCAAGGCGGACATCCCCCTGCGGCCACGAGTGCTGATGGCGCTGTTGGCCTATCGGTTCTGACGGCAGCGCTCGACATGTGAGCGCGACCGTCGTCGGTCGGGGTCGCCCGACATCGGCCAGCGTCGCCGCAGCGATCGCAGAGAGCGTTTTTCGATAGGGAATTGGAGTGAGGGCAGGATAGCGGAATGTCCGCGAATGCAGCAGATCGGCAGTTCTGACGACCTGCCGTTCTGTTGCAAGACCGGCGGATCGTCGGTGTTTTCGATCACCCCGTCCCGTGCACGCAGACGCTCTTGCCGCCGATCGCGGTCGGGGCCGTCGGCGCTCAGGTGGGCCGATTACTTCCCTGTCGCGCGAGGTCCAGCTCTTTTGCACGACCTGCAACATCCGCAACAGCGTTTCTTCGCACGTCTCTCAGCTACCGATTGACGGATCGCTGGGAGACAATCCAGGAAGTTTCTGAACGACGGAGTCGCTGCCCTCTCCGGCAGTCACGACGTGCGGCAAGGGCGCGCACCAGACGCGCGCGACGTCTATGGATGCGTGTAGACAGACTCCGGAAAAATGTAAGGTTTCGGCCGGAAAAAGACGCAAACTTCGCTTTACTTTTTTCGGCGCGGCGCTCCAAGCTTGCGCGCGGGAAGACTAGCTTCAGCGAGATTCTCTGAGGATGTTGGCAACGATGCATCAGCCCGAACTGTATTCGATCCAGGAAGCGCGCAAGCTTCTGGGCGGCATCTCACGAAACACGATCTACCAGCTGCTCCGGTCGGGAGAACTGGCCAGTGTCGTCAGCGGCTGCCGCCGTTTCATCTCAGCCGCGGCGATCACGGAGCTGATCACTCGGTCGACGACTACCGTCAGCCCCGCACGAGACTCAACACGATCGCGTAGGAAGCGCCAACGTGCCCTCCCCCTGCCCTTGCCTGCGGCCACTCGAGCGCCGGGCCGGGGGGCCCACAATTGAGGCGTTGAGCCGACACGCGGATTGATATGGGCGGCCGTACCAGTCGGACGCAAGGTCTATCGATTACCGCCAGACCCTCCCCGGCGGAGAAGGCGCGCTTCTCCACCCTGGCCCACGCTGTCGGCATCTCTGAGTCGAGACTTGCGTTGATAGCGATTCGAGCATTTGTGGACGCGGAAGGTAGGACGCATGGACCTGCGGAATACGACCCCGCTGCGGAACGCGTGAGGGCAACTGACCGCATTACCATTCGGTTGCGGCCAGGAGATGGAGCCGTCATCGCCCGCCGCGCGAGAGAACGGGGCGTCAAGACTGCGACCTACCTGGCCGCCATGGCACGGGCACACATCGCAGCCGACCCACCCCTCTTCGCCCACGAGCTCGCAGCTCTGAAGGAAGGCATAGCCACACTCTCCGGGCTTAGCATGCTTCTCGGACAGAGCTTTCGTAGCCCGACCCTTGGCGCCCCGGGGATCGAAGAGGTGCGCCAGATCCTCAGCCGCACACGCGCCGCCGTGGCGGTGCTGGAACAACGTACACACGACTTCACCAAAGCCGCACTCATCGCCTGGGAGAGCCGCGTGGATGAGTAGGCATCCCTTTCGCGTCGCGTTCGGAAACCCACCCTACTTGAATCTGTTCAGCGGTGGCCGCTGGGGTCCTTCGGAGTCCCGCGGCTTCTCCGCCGCGCAAATCGAGCAAATCCGCCGCACCGTCCGTGGGCGTACCCCGGAAGTCATGGTCAAAGTGACCGGAGGCGGCAAGAAGGTCGGCGCTGTCGCCGCTCACTTTTCCTATATCAGTCAGCACGGAGAACTTGAAATTGAAACGGATCGGGGAGAGCGCGTCACCGATGATGGCCAAAAGGCTCTCCTAAAGGGTTGGCATCTCGATCTGTCGGCCGGCCAATATCGAGGGCCACGCGGCACGAAGGCCTTTGCGCGGCCCGTGAAGCTCGTGCACAACATCGTCCTGTCGATGCCCTCTCCGACACCCCCCGATAAGGTGCTGGCAGCTGCCAAGGTTTTCGCCCGCGAGAAGTTCGGCGCCAAGCACCGATACGGCATGGTGCTACACACTCATCAGGAGCATCCTCACGTGCACCTGGTCGTCAAAGCCGAGCGGGAGGACGCCAAGGGACGCCTCCATATCAATAAGGCCATGCTGCGGGAGTGGCGCCAGGACTTCGCTCAGGAGATGCAAAGGCAAGGGATCGCCGCAAATGCCACCCCGAGGTCAGTGCGCGGACAAACCAAGCGAGCGGCTAAGGACGTGTTCTACAGAACCCAGGCACGGGGGCAGTCCTATGCGCTGCGCGAGAAACTCGACGACATCGTTCACGGACTTTCGGAGACCAACCCCGTGCCCGACGCGGCGCGCTCGAAGCTGCTCGAGACCCGGAAGGCGATCATCCAGGGCTGGAACGCGGTGGCGGATAGGTTGGAGGCTCAGGGCGAAGTTGTGCTTGGCGGGGATGTGAGGTACTTCGCCATGCATCTCCCGCCTGTGCTGACGGACCGCGAACGCCTGACTGAGCAATTTATGCGGTTCATAAGGGTCGAGAGATCCGCGCAGACGCGCGGAGACAACCGGGTACGCGTTCGAACACTGGATCGAACGCGTTGAGGGCCGCACCGTATCCTACCGGATCTTCGCGCCCGGCGCGAGAGCCTTGTAAAGGCTCTCCCGCCCGAGGCCTGCCTCTTTCGCTACTCTGGAAATCCCGCGCGCTTCAGGCGAGCGTTACTCTCAACCGGTTCCCGCTGAACGTCCACAGCGATGTCACCGTGAGTCGCGCAACTTTGCGCGTTTGCGGGCCTTGGCGACGTCGGCAACGGCACGCAGAAACACGTCGGGATTCGGCTCTTCAGATGCGGCCGCGAGGTACTCTGCGATCACTTCCTCGTTATCGAGATAATCAGAGGCATCAAACGGCGCAATTGCGAATGGAGTCGTTTGCTTCGTCATCGCCTGTGCATTCCACGTTACGCGCTTCGCCGCCGGCTCTTGGCCCTGCGATTGCGCCTCCCGGCTTCGGCAAGTACACGCAACGCGTCATTAACGGCCTTGGAAGTCGGGAATATCCTCGCCACGTCACGGTCCAGTACTACGACATTTGCACCCTTGGCGAGCCGGTGGATGTACTTTCCACGCACGCCAGCCGAGAAATCGTAGTTTGGCCGCATCCGATCAGAATCAGGCTTTTTCATAGTTCGCTCGTTCGCGGCGAGTCGCGCGCCGCGCGCTGATGATTCGGATTCGGCTGCCCCGATCCGTGTGCGCGACAACCACCACGCGTCCCCGGAGAGTGGTGCCGATGAGCAGGAATCGCTGCTCCGCTTCAGAGTGGTCCGGATCGGGAATCGTCACCGAGAGAGCGTCGAAGAACGCTGTGGCCGCCTCGTCAAATGCTACACCATGCTTGCGGAGATTGCTCCGCGCCTTCGCCTCGTCCCATTCAAACTGGATCGCCACGCGATCAGGCTACTGCGAATCAAGATCCGGAAAGACGTCAAGCAGAGCGTCGGATCGGCACCACGTTGGCGCCCTCTCGCAGTCCGTCAAGGTAGTCTGCCCAAGCCTGCATCATCTTTCGGCGTTCGGGCAGCCGCTGCGCCTTGTTGTACGCCGCACGCACCTTGTTGCGTTCCGAGTGCGCAAGCTGCAGCTCGATGACGTCTGGCGGGAAGCCCTGCTCATTGAGCAGCGTGCTCGCCATGCTGCGGAAGCCGTGCCCCGTTTGCTCCTCGCTCGTATAGCCCAGGCGCCGGAGCGCCGCATTGATCGTGTTGTCCGACATCGGGCGGTCCCGGGTGCGGAGCGACGGAAATAAGTAGCGCCCGCCCCTGGCGAGAGGCTGAAGGTCGCGCAGGATCGCCAGCGCCTGGCGTGAAAGCGGCACGATGTGCGGCTCTCCCATCTTCATGCGTGCTGCGGGAATTCGCCATTCCGCGTTTTCCAGGTTGAACTCAGACCACTCCGCCGCGCGCAGCTCTCCGGGCCGAACGAAAACGAGAGGAGCTAGTTTCAGGGCGAGCGCCGTCACCGGATGGCCGCTATATCCATGAATCGCCCGCATGAGCTCGCCGACGCGCGCCGGGTCGGTAACCGACGCGAAGTTCTTCGACTTGACGGGCGCGAGGGCGCCCTTGAGATCCGCCGCGACGTCGTGCTGTGCGCGGCCCGTGGCGACCGCATAACGGAAAACACGCCCGGCCAGGGCGCGGACTCGATGGGCCGTCTCATGCCGGCCGCGCGCCTCGATGCGTCGGAGGGCGCTGAGCACCTCCTGGGCGGTGATCGCTGAGATCGGCCGGCTGCCGATATAGGGGTGCAGCCCGCTTTCCAGTCGCGCGGTGAGAATGGAGATCGTCTCCGGCGCTAGGGACTTGGTCTGCAGCTCGAGCCACTCCTTGGCCACGCCCTCGAAGGATTGCGCGAGCGCCGCGCGCTCCGCCTGTCGCTGAACGCTCGGATCGACACCATCGGCGAGGAGCTTGCGTGCGGCATCGCGCTTCTCGCGGGCGCGCTTGAGCGTCACGTCCGGGTATGCCCCGAGAGAGATCAGTTTCTCGCGGCCCTGAACGCGGTACTTCAGGCGCCAGAGTCGACCGCCCGTCGGCGTTACTAAAAGAAACAAACCGCGCTCGTCGGAGAGCTTGAAGGCTTTCTCGCGACTCTTAACGGTGCGAACTTTCGTGTCGTTCAGCATGATGACCTAACACCCGCGTACCCCCACGAGGTCAACATACCCCCACCGCGTACCCCCAGGCAAATCGGGTCACCCAAGGACGTCCTTGGACACCCTTTGACAGCGGTATCTAATATCTTCAATGACTTAGGGGGATTTTGAGGACGCAGAAGGTCTCGGAAGGACATCCCGAGACAGCGTATTTGAGGCTAGGGTCGGAATCGAACCGGCGTAGACGGCTTTGCAGGCCGCTGCATGACCACTCTGCCACCTAGCCAGGTGGGACGACGCCACGCGTAGGGCCGATCCGTGGACGAGACAGTTCGGCGCAGCGCGCGCCCCCTTGCGGGGGCGGTTAGCGTAACAAAACGTGTGCAGAGGCGTCGATCACCTTGGCGCCGGCTCTTTTAGGCCTCTCCCGCGTCGTACGCGACGCAGCGTTCACTGCGGGGTGCGCACTACCGGAAGTTAGCTGCGCCAGTCGAGAGTTTTGCTGTCAGGCGCGGAGCTCGCGTCGTGCTTTGTCGCTGACTCTCATAGGAGTATAGTTCCGGCCGTCTGCAGACATGCCTGAGGGGATTGTCATGGCTGATGTGACACGGCGCGAGTTCCTGAAGGTAACGAGCGCATCCCTGGCCGGCTCGAGCCTGGTACTGCTCGGGTTCTCCCCCACCGCAGCGCTTGCCGAGGTGCGGGAGTTCAAACTCAGCCGCGCCACCGAGACGCGCAACACCTGTCCATACTGTTCCGTCGCCTGTGGCGTGCTGATGTACAGCCTGGGCGATCGCGCCAAGAATGCCCGCTCGAGCGTCTTTCACATCGAGGGTGACCCGGACCACCCGGTCAATCGCGGCACCTTGTGCCCGAAGGGCGCCGGGCTCATCGACTTCATCCATAGCCCGAGCCGCCTGACGCACCCACAGTATCGCGCCGCAGGGTCCGATCACTGGGAGCGGATATCCTGGGATGACGCCCTGGAGCGCATCGCCAAGCTCATGAAGCAGGACCGCGATGCGAATTTTGTGGCGAAGAATGCGGACGGTCTGAGCGTCAATCGCTGGCTCACCACCGGCATGCTGGCAGCCTCCGCAAGCAGTAACGAAGTCGGTTATCTCACCCACAAGGTGATCCGCAGCCTCGGCATCCTCGCCTTCGACAATCAAGCGCGTGTGTGACACGGCCCGACGGTGGCAGGTCTTGCCCCGACGTTTGGCCGTGGAGCGATGACGAATCACTGGGTCGACATCAGGAATGCCGACATCGTTCTCATCATGGGCGGCAACGCCGCCGAGGCCCATCCCTGCGGTTTCAAGTGGGTCACCGAAGCCAAGGCACACAATAAGGCACGGCTGATCGTCGTCGATCCGCGCTTTACGCGCTCGGCTTCCGTCGCCGACGTCTACGTGCCGATCCGCACCGGCACGGACATCGCCTTCCTCGGTGGAGTGATGAACTACCTAATCGCCGAGGACAAGATCCAGCACGAATACGTCAAGAACTACACGGACATGAGCTTCATCGTGCGCGAGGACTTCGCCTTCGCCGACGGGCTCTATTCCGGTTACAACCCCGAGAAGCACAGTTACGACAAAACCAGCTGGGAGTACGAAATCGGGGCGGATGGCTACGTGAAGGTCGACCCCGACCTCCAGCATCCGCGCTGCGTGTACCAGCTCATGAGGAGCCACTACGCGCGCTACACACCGGAAATGGTGGAGCGCGTTTGCGGCACGCCGAAGGAGAAGTTCCTGCAGGTGTGCGAGATGATCGGCTCGACCGCGGCGCCGAACCGCGCCATGACCATCATGTACGCGCTCGGCTGGACACAGCACTCGGTCGGTTCGCAGATGATCCGTGCCGGTGCCATGATGCAGCTGCTCCTCGGCAACATTGGTATCGCAGGCGGTGGCATGAATGCGCTGCGCGGACACTCCAACATCCAGGGGCTCACCGATCTCGGCTTGATGTCGAACCTGCTGCCCGGATACCTCACGCTTCCGAACGAAAAGGAGCAGGACTACGAGAAGTACGTCGCGACGCGCGCCTTCAAGCCGCTGCGTCCCAACCAGCTCAGCTACTGGCAGAACTACAACAAGTTCTACGTGAGCCTGATGAAGGCGTGGTGGGGCGACGCGGCCACCGCAGACAACCACTGGGCCTACGACTACCTGCCGAAGCTCGACAAGGGCTACGACATGCTGCAGACCTTCGAGCTGATGAGCCAGGGCAAGATGAACGGCTACATCTGCCAGGGGTTCAATCCGCTTGCCGCGGCGCCCAACAAGGCGAAGATGAACGGCGCCCTCGCAAAGCTCAAATTCCTGGTCGTGATGGACCCGCTGGCCACCGAGACGAGTGAGTTCTGGCGCAACTTCGGCGAGCACAACGACGTCGATCCGGCGAAGATCAGCACCGAGGTCTTCCGTCTGCCGACCACCTGCTTCGCCGAGGAGGACGGCGCGCTAGTGAACTCCGCGCGCTGGCTGCAGTGGCACTGGAAGGGCGCCGACCCCCCCGGCGAGGCGCGTAGCGACCTGCAGATCATGGGCGAGCTGTTCACGCGGCTGCACGCGCTCTACAGGAGCGAGGGCGGGGCCTTCCCCGATCCGATCGTAAACCTCTCGTGGCCGTATGCAGTTCGGAAGAGCCCGACCCCCGAGGAGCTCGCGAAGGAGTATTCCGGGCGCGCCTTGAAGGACCTGGCTGACCCGAAGAATCCCACCCAGGTGACGCGCAAGGCCGGAGAGCAGCTGGCCGGGTTCGCGGAGCTGCGGGATGACGGCACCACGCTGTCGGGTTGCTGGATCTATTGCGGCGCCTGGGGACCGACCGGCAACCTCATGGCACGGCGCGACAATTCTGATCCGACCGGCATCGGGCAGACACTCAACTGGGCTTTTGCCTGGCCGGCGAACCGGCGCGTCATGTACAACCGCGCGTCCTGCGATCCGGCAGGCAAGCCATTCAATCCCGAGCGCAAGCTCATCGCCTGGAACGGCACCGCGTGGGGCGGCACCGACGTGCCGGACTACAAAGTCGACGAGGATCCGTCACTTGGCATGGGACCGTTCATCATGAACGCCGATGGCGTCGGCCGCTTTTTCGCACGCGGCGCCATGGCTGAGGGCCCCTTCCCCGAGCACTATGAGCCGTTCGAGACCCCGCTCGCGAACAACCCCCTGAACCCGGGAAAGGCGGAGGCGCTCAACAACCCCGCGGCGCGCGTGTTCAAAGACGATCGCGCAGCGTTCGGCAAGGTCGAGCAGTTCCCGCACGTCGCCACGACCTACCGCCTGACGGAGCATTTCCACTTCTGGACCCAGCACGCGCGGCTGAATGCGATCATGCAGCCGCAGCAGTTCGTCGAAATCGGCGAGGCGCTCGGCAAGGAACTCGGCGTCGCTTCCGGCGAATGGGTGAAAGTGTCCTCGAACCGCGGCTTCATCAAGGCAGTGGCTGTGGTCACCAAGCGGCTGCGCGTGCTGACGGTGGACGGCAAGCGCGTCCACACCGTGGGCATTCCGCTGCACGCCGGGTTCACGGGGGTCACCAAGCCGGGCTTCCTGACCAACACGCTTACCCCCGTGGTCGGCGACGGCAATGCACAGACGCCTGAGTTCAAGTCCTTCCTCGTCAAGGTGGAAAAGGCGTGAGAACGGTGAAGAGGCACTGACATGGCCCTGCAGTCACTCGATATCGTTCGCCGTTCGGCGACCAGCACGCCCTCCCCGGACGTGCGCGGCTCCTATGCCGGCACGGTCGCCAAGCTCATCGACACCACCAAGTGCATCGGCTGCAAGGCCTGCCAGGTCGCGTGCATGGAATGGAACGACCTGCGTGACGACGTCGGTATCAACTTCGGCAGTTACCAGAACCCGGCCGACCTGACTGACCGCTCCTGGACGCTGATGCGCTTCGCCGAGTACGAGAATCCCAAGGGCGACCTCGAGTGGCTGATTCGCAAGGACGGCTGCATGCACTGTGCCGACCCGGGATGCCTCAAAGCCTGTCCCGCGCCGGGCGCGATCGTGCAGTACGCGAACGGCATCGTCGACTTCCAGGAGGAGAACTGCATCGGCTGCGGGTACTGCATCGCCGGCTGTCCGTTCGATATTCCGCGCATCTCCAAGCGCGATCACAAGGCATACAAGTGCACGCTGTGCTCAGACCGGGTCGCGGTGGGTCTCGAGCCCGCCTGCATCAAGGCCTGTCCGACGGGCGCACTGGTCTTCGGCACCAAGGAGGACATGACGGCGCATGCCGCCGAGCGCATCGAGGATCTGAAATCGCGCGGCTTCGACAAGGCCGGTCTCTACGACCCGCCGGGTGTCGGCGGCACGCACGTGATGTACGTGCTGCACCACGCCGACCAGCCGGCTCTCTACGCCGGCCTGGCGGAAAACCCCCGCATCAGCCTGGCGGTCAGACTGTGGAAGGGAAAGACCAAGCCGCTCGCGCTCGCGGCCATGGCACTCACCGTGCTCGCGGGCTTCTTCCACCTCGTGCGCGTCGGACGTAACGAGGTTGACGAGCGCGACGAGGCGGCCGCGCGCCAGGCAATGGCTGGCGGCCCGGCGGCCCGCAATCCGGAGAAGCGTCCATGAGCGATTCCGAACCACGCGCTGTGCTGCTGCGTTACACCTCGGGCGTGCGCACCAATCATTGGCTGGTCGCCCTGTCCTTCGTGCTCGCGGCGTTTTCGGGGCTCGCGCTGTTCCATCCGGCGCTGTTCTGGCTCGGCAACCTGTTCGGTGGCGGACCCTGGACACGCATTCTCCACCCCTTCATCGGGCTGTTCATGATGATCGTGTTCCTCGCGCTCGCCGCGAGCGTGTGGGACGACAACCGACTGCGGCCGGCGGACTGGCAGTGGCTGCGGCAGTGGCGCGATGTGGTCAACAATCGCGAGGAGCGGCTGCCGGAAGTCGGTCGCTACAACGGCGGACAGAAGCTGCTGTTCCTTGTGATCGTGGTGTGCGCCATCGGACTGGTGCTGTCGGGACTTGTGATCTGGCGCCCGTACTTCGCCGGGAGCTTCTCGATCCCCCTGATACGCTTCGCCTCGCTCCTGCACGCCGTGTGCGCGTTCGTGTTGATCTGCGCGATCCTGGTGCATATCTACGCCGCGATCTGGGTCAAGGGCTCGGTGCACGCAATGGTGCGCGGCACGGTAACCCCCGGGTGGGCGTGGAAACATCATCGCGCCTGGTTCCGTCAGATCACTCATGCCGCGCATTCTCGAACCGGGCCAGATTGAGGCGCACGCCCAGCAGGCAGTTCCACGGGTTCGACTGCCCGAGCGAGCCGGCCCGTTCGCCGCGCGCGCGCGGCGGCTGCGCCACATGGGCGAGCGCGGCCAGCCGGGGCATGCCATCGGCGACTACCTGCGGCTGATGGCCGCGCTGGTCGAGGCCCAGGCGCTCGCGCTTGCCGCCCTCGAGCCGACGCTCCCGACCGTCGCGGAACTGACGCGATCCCACACGCACGGCATGCCGCCGGTGCAGGCGAGCACCTGGCACCGCCCCGCCGAGTGGCGCGAGCTCGCGCTGCATTTTTGCGCCTCGGTTGCTGCGGATCCGGCCGCCCCGGCAGCGGTCCGCGCTGCGCATCGGTGGCTGCAGGGTCTCGGCCCTGAGCAGGCCGAACGGCAGGCGGATGCGCTGCTCACAGCACGTCCCGTGGACATCGAGATGGCTGGAGCGCCGTTTCTCATGGCCGCGCTCCAGGTCTACTGGGTAGCGCTCGTGAGCCGTCTGCGGGCCGAGGACCTTCCGCCCCTCGACGTGCCCGGCGTCTGTCCGGCGTGCGGCACGCAACCGGTGGCGAGCGTCGTGCGCACGGATGCGCGCTCGCAAGGCTACCGCTATCTGCACTGCGCCCTGTGTGCCACCGAATGGCACCTGGTTCGGGTCACCTGCAGCCACTGCCAAAGCACGGTGGGCATCGCCTACCATTCGATCGAAGGTGGTTCCGCGGCGATCCGGGCCGAGTCTTGCGAGGCGTGTCATACCTACCGCAAGATCCTCCACCAGGAGCAGGACGCGTACGTAGAGCCCGTGGCCGACGATCTCGCCAGCCTCGCGCTCGATCTGCTGATGACCGAGGCCGGCTTCCATCGGGGCAGCGGTAACCCGCTGCTCTGGCAGCAGCCCTGAAGGACACGGCAGAAGGCGTCTTCCCGAGCTCACGGTCCTGAGAAGACCGCACTCGACGTGCGCCGTGTGCGCCGCTGGAAGTACATGCCCGCAGGTGAGCCGCTGAAGCCCGTGGCGCCCGGTCAGGCCGCCGAGATCCCCTCCGTGGATCGGCTGCTGAACGCGCGGGCTTTCCAGACACTGCTGGCGCGGCACGGGCGGACGCAGGTGACCGCGGCGCTGCGCGGGCAGCTCGGGCAGCTGCGCCGTACGGCACTCGCCGGCGCTCTCGAGCGCGCGAACCTCGCCGACGAGGTGATCGCCGCCGCCGTCGACGCGGCGCTCACGCAGGCGGCACGGCCGGCGCTGCGCACGGTGTTCAACCTCACCGGCACCGTGCTGCACACCAACCTCGGCCGTGCGCTCCTGCCCGAAGCGGCCGTGCGCGCGGTAGCAGCCGCGCTCAGCGCACCGGTGAATCTCGAATTCGATCTCGAGAGCGGCAGGCGCGGCGAGCGCGACGCGCTCATCGAGGCGCAGCTCTGCGATCTCACGGGCGCGGAGGCTGCCACGGTGGTCAACAACAACGCCGCCGCCGTGCTGCTCATGCTGAGTGTGCTCGCGCAGCGGCGCGAGGTGATCGTCTCGCGCGGCGAGCTCATCGAGATCGGTGGCTCGTTTCGTCTGCCCGATCTCATGCGACGCGCCGGAGCGAAGCTGGTCGAGGTCGGCACCACCAACCGCACCCACCTTGCGGATTACGAGAGCGCGCTCACGGCGCGCAGCGCCTTGCTGCTGAAGGTGCACACGAGTAACTACGCCATCTGCGGCTTCACTGCCAGCGTGCCGCTCGCCGAGCTCGTCAGACTCGGTCGCGCTCACGGGGTGGCGGTCGCCACAGACCTCGGTAGCGGTTCATTGGTTGACCTGCGCCGATTCGGGCTGCCCCCCGAGCCGACCGTGCAAGAGGCGATCGTCGCGGGCGCGGACCTCGTTACCTTCAGCGGCGACAAGCTCCTCGGTGGACCGCAGGCCGGGCTGCTGGTCGGCCGCTCCGATCTCATCCGCCGCCTGCGCAAGGATCCGCTCAAGCGCGCGCTGCGCGTCGGCAAGCTGACGCTCGCCGCACTCGAGGCGGTGCTGGCGTTGTACCGCGCCCCGGAGCGTCTGGCCGGGCAGCTGCCGACGCTACGCCTGCTGACGCGGCCGCAGGCAGAAATGCAGGCACAGGCGGCGCGGCTGTGCCCGCTGCTGCAGCACGCGGTCGGCGAGCGCTACGAAGTCACCGCCGTCCTCCTCGTGAGTCAGATCGGTAGCGGCGCTCTTCCGCTCGCGCAGCTGCCGAGCCACGGGCTCGCCATCCGCGCCCGCCCCGGCGGACGTGCAAGCCTCGCGCGGCTCGATGCGGCGCTGCGTGCGCTGCCGCGCCCCATGATCGGCCGCCGGGCCGGCAAGACGTTGTGGCTGGATATGCGCTGCCTCGAGCCGGCCGACGAGGCAGCATTCACCGGGCAGCTTTCCGCCCTGACCGCGTGAGTTGCGGACACCCGCCATGATCATCGGCACAGCCGGTCACATCGATCACGGCAAAACCACGCTGGTGCGCGCACTCACGGGGGTGGACACCGACCGCCTCAAGGAGGAGAAGGCGCGCGGCATCTCCATCGAGCTCGGCTACGCCTACACGCCGCTCGCCGACGGTGCCGTGCTCGGTTTCGTCGACGTGCCGGGCCACGAGCGTCTCGTGCACACCATGGTCGCGGGAGCCTGCGGGATCGACTTTGCGCTGCTCGTCGTGGCGGCCGACGACGGCGTGATGCCGCAGACGCGCGAGCACATCGCGATCCTCGAGCTCCTCGGGGTGGCACGGGGCGCCATCGCGCTCACCAAAACCGACCGGATCGAGCCCGGGCGGCTCGAGGAGGTGCAGGCGCAGGTGCGCGCCGCGCTCGCCGCCACGGCTCTCGGCGCTGCGCCGATCTTTGCCCTCAACGCCACCGCCGCGGACGATACCGGCACCGACGCGCTGCGCGCTCATCTGCACCACGTCGCCGCGCGCACGCCGCGACGTGCCGCGGACGGGCTGTTTCGCCTGGCCGTCGATCGCGTGTTCACGCTCGCGGGTCACGGGACGGTCGCAACCGGGACGGTGTTCTCCGGCAGCGTGCGTGTCGGCGACAGCGTCGTGGTGATGCCCGCGGGCGAAGCCGTGCGCGTACGCAGCATCCACGCCCACAACCGCGCAGCGGATTTGGGCTGCGCCGGGGAACGCTGCGCGCTCAGCCTGGGCGGCATCGAACGCCACGCGCTCGCGCGCGGCGACTGGCTGGCCGATGCACGCGCGCTGGTCCCAAGCACCCGCGTCGATGCGCGCCTGCGGCTGCTGGCCGGCAGTGCCGCGCCGCTCAGATCCTGGTCACCGCTGCACGTGCATCTCGGCACCGCGCACCAGGTGGCGCATGTCGTGCCACTGGAAGCCGCGGAGCTCGCGCCCGGGGAGTCGGGCCGCGTGCAGCTGGTGTTCGATGCGCCGCTCTGCGCAGTCCCCGGTGACCGGTTCATCGTCCGCAACGCCCAGGGCCGCCACACGATCGGCGGCGGAACTGTGCTCGATCCGTGCGCCCCGCCGCGCCGGCGGCGCACCGCGGGACGCGCGGCGGTTCTCGCGGCACTCGAGCGCATGATCGCCACGGAGGACGCGGCGCCGCTGCTCGAGCAGGCGGGTTACGGCATGCGCATACCGGACCTGGTGCGTCTCACGGGACGACCGGCGGAGCGTCTGTCCCTGCCAGCATCGGCGTTGGTGGTCGATGCGCCCGGCGAGCAGTTCGTGCTGCTTGCGCCGCACTGGCGCGCGCTGCGCGAGGGCGTGCTCGGCGCGCTGGCGCGCTTTCACGACATGGTGCCCGATGAGCCGGGGCCGGACGCGGCGCGGCTGCGGCGCATGACCTACCCCGACATGCCCGCCGCTCTCTGGAGGGCGCTCCTCGATGCGCTCGCCAGCGAACGGCAAGTGCTGACCAACGGTCCGTGGCTGCATCTGCCCGGACACAGCGTGGTCCTCTCGGCGGACGAGAAGGCGCTGCTCGAGAAGCTCCAGCCCCTGATCGCCGCCGGAGGCTTCGACCCACCCTGGGTGCGCGAGCTCGCAGCCACCGTGCACGAGTCCGAAGCGCGGGTGCGCGCGGCGCTGCGCAGGCACCTCACCCAGGGCGGCGTTTTCCAGGTGGTGCACGACCTCTTCTACGATTGCGAGCGCATCGCGGAACTCGCGGGGATCATCGACCGCTGTGCTCGGGAGGACGGCGGCGTCAGCGCGGCGCGCTTCCGGGACGCCGTCGGGCTGGGCCGCAAGCGCGCCATTCAGATCCTCGAGTTCTTTGATCGCGTGGGCTACACGCGGCGGGTCCGCGACACGCACGTGCTGCGCCCGGGGTGTGCGTGGCCTCCCGCGGGTTGACTCCCGGGACGGCAGCCGTCAACAAGGCCAGCACGCCCTGACTAGAATAAGGTGACGGAAGGCACCCGTACCCGGCGGTGCGACTGGGCTTCAAACCCAGGAGGGGGCGCCAGACGCTTCCTGGTAGGTTCGACTCCTGCTGCCTTCCGCCATTTCGCGCCGGCGGCGTAGGATGCCGCATACGCGTCGCCCTCGCGAGAACCTCATGAGCACCACAGCCCCGGTCAGTGCGCCGCCTCTCACGTCCCTGTCACATGGCGGGGGCTGCGGCTGCAAGCTCGCGCCCGCAGTACTCACCGAACTGCTGCGCAGTTCCCCGTCGGTCGCACCGTTCGCCTCACTGCTGGTGGGCCGGGAAACGGCAGACGATGCCGCCGTCTATCAGCTCAACCAGAGCCAGGCCCTGGTAGCGACCACCGACTTCTTCATGCCCATCGTCGATGACCCGTTTGATTTCGGGCGCATCGCGGCGACCAATGCGCTCGCCGACGTGTACGCCATGGGAGGCACTCCGATCCTGGCGCTCGCGGTGCTTGCGATGCCGGTCAACGTGCTGCCGCTCGAAGTTATCCGCGAGATCATGCGCGGCGGCGAGGCGGTATGTGCCGAGGCCGGCATTCCCATTGCGGGAGGTCACAGCATCGATTCCGTCGAGCCCATCTACGGGCTCGTCGCCCTCGGGCTCGTTCACCCGCGCAACGTGAAGCGCAACTGCGACGCCCGCGCGGGAGATGCGCTCATCCTCGGTAAGCCGCTCGGGGTGGGAATCCTCTCGGCGGCGCTCAAGAAGCAACGGCTGGCCGGCGACGACTATCGGTCGCTCATCGAGACCACCACTAGGCTGAACCGCGCGGGTCCCGCGCTCGCCGCGCTGGGCGGCGTGCACGCGATGACGGACGTCACCGGCTTTGGCCTCCTCGGACACCTGCTGGAGATGTGCCGCGGCGCATGCCTCGGCGCGCGCGTGCACATGTCCGCTGTGCCACTGCTGAAAGACGTGCTGTCGCGGGCGGCCGCGGGGCAGGTGACCGGTGCCTCCGCGCGCAACTGGTCGTCCTACGGCGATGAAGTACGGCTCGCGCCGCAGCTCCTTGCCGCACACCAGGCACTGCTTTGCGATCCGCAGACTTCGGGCGGGCTGCTGGTCGCGTGTGCACCGGAGGGCGTGCCCGAAGCGCTCGCCGTTTTCGAGCGCCACGGCCTGCCCCGTGCGGCGGTCGTCGGCGAGTTCACGGAGGGCACGCCGGTCGTGCACGTCGAGCCATAGATCGGCGACCGCGGGCGGCGAAATCCTTGCGGCGCTCAGGCGTCCGTCAAGCGATCGGATGACGTGCACGATGAGCGTCCGGATGATCAGCGGGAGTGCCCAGGCCGGGTTACCGTTCCAGCTGGGTGCGTCATCGATCGACATGCTCCGGACCCGGGGTGAGCTTGCGGGGATCTTTGCGCTTGAAGGTAGCCGTCACCCCAACAGCGGCGTGAACGAGGGGGAAAGCCGTGTGCTTTCGGGCACCTGGGAAAAGATGGAGCGGGCTAACGGGTTCGAACCGTCGACCTGTACCTTGGCAAGGTACCGCTCTACCAACTGAGCTAAGCCCGCCTCCAGGGAGCGCGAGATTCTATGTACACCCCTTGGGAAGTCAAGGCGAGCCCCATGAAACGCCGCCCCCCGTCCAAGTTGCCCGGTTCCGGCATAATATTCATATTTAATAACAATGAGTTGAATGTCTTCGTTAACGCTTTAGATCAGGCCAGGCCGCGCGCACATAGAAGACCATTGACAGCAGCGTCGCGGCGGCGGCGACCACCGTGAGCACAACGCCGATCCGATACGTCGGCAGCCCGAAGAGCGGCGCGCGATAGAGCATCATCGATAGCCCGAGGATCTGCAGGATGGTCTTGTACTTGCCGAGCTGAGAGACGGCTACCTTGCGCCGCGCGCCGATCTCGGCCATCCATTCGCGCAGCGCCGAGATGGTGATCTCGCGTCCAATGATGATCGCCGCGGTGAGCACGAGCAGGGGGCGCGGATCGCGGCTCACCAGCAGCACGAGCGCGACGGCCACGATGAGCTTGTCGGCGACCGGGTCGAGGAAAGCGCCGAGGCGCGAGATCTGCCCCAGGCGCCGGGCGAAATAGCCGTCGAGTGAGTCGGTAACGCCGGCGGCGGCGAACAACAACCCGGCCGCCGGATCCGCCCATGGGTACGGCATGTAGAAAAGCAGCACGATCAGCGGGATCGCCGCGATGCGCGTCCACGTGAGCGTGTTGGGGAGATTCCAGGACATCCGCTACGCCTACGAGCCTGGGTGCAGGTGATCATAAAGGCTTCGCGCCAGTGCCGCGCCGATTCCACTGACCTGGGTGAGATCCGCCACGCCGGCGCGCATGACGCCCTGAAGGCCCCCGAAGTGTTTGAGCAGCGCGCGACGCCTGGCAGGTCCCAGTCCGGGTACGACCTCCAGCACCGACTCGTTGTAGCGGCGGGCGCGTTTCTTGCGGTGTCCGGTGATGGCAAAGCGGTGTGCCTCGTCGCGGATTCTCTGAATCAGGCGCGCCGCCGGGAGATGCGCCTCGGGCGTTACGGGAGCGCCGGCGCCGTAGACGAACAGTCGCTCCTGCCCGGGCCTGCGGTCGGGACCCTTCGCCACGCCGACCAGCACCAGGTCGGCAAAGCCGAGCTCCGCGAGCACTTCGTGCACCTGGCTAATCTGACCGGCACCCCCGTCGATCAGCAGCACATCGGGCGCCGGCACCTCGCCGGCACGCACGTGGCGGTAGCGCCGCTCGAGCGCCTGGCGCAGCGCCGCGTAGTCATCGCCCGGAGTCACGCCGCGAATGTTGAAGCGGCGGTATTCTTTCTTCAGCGGCCCCTCGGGTCCGAACACCACGCAGGAGGCGACCGTCCCCTCCCCACCGGTGTGACTGATGTCGAAGCACTCGAGACGCTGCGGCGGCTCGGGCAGGTCGAGCTCGCGGGCAAGGTCGAGCAGCATCTCGTCCACACCCGCGCGCTGCGCGAGGTGCATGCGCAGTGCCTGCGTCGCATTCTCCCGGGTCAGCTCGACCCAGCGCGCCCCGAGGCCGCGCAGCGGATGTTTGACCTCCACCGCGTGACCGCTGCGCGTGCCGAGCGCTTCCGCGAGCGCCGGCGCCTCCTCGAGACGGCTGCCGAGCAGCACCTCGGGCGGCACCTCGGCACTCGCGTAGTACTGCATGACGAAGGACGCCAGGGCTTCGTGCGGCTCGGCGAGCACGGCACGCGGGAAGTAGCTGTTGGTGCCGAGATTGCGCCCGCCGCGCACCAGCAGCACGCTCACCGCGTACTCGCCGGCCTCGCCGACGATGGCGAACGCATCGGCATCGCGCTCGCCTTCGGCCGTCACCACCTGTTGCGCCTGGACGCGCTTGAGCGCGGCGAGCTGATCGCGCAGCTGCGCGGCGCGCTCGAACTCAAGCCGCCCGCCCGCTTCCTCCATGCGCGCCTGCAGCTCCGCACTGACCTCGTCGCTGCGGCCATCGAGAACCTTGACGGCGGCGGCGATGTCCTGCGCGTACGCCTCGCGGCTGATCAGCCCGACGCACGGCGCCGAGCAACGCCCGATCTGGTGTTGTAGGCAGGGGCGGCTGCGATTGGCGAAGAAGCTGTCGCGGCAGTTGCGGATGCGGAACAGCTTCTGCAGCTGGTTGAGCGTATCGCGCACCGCACCGGCGTTGGGGAACGGGCCGAAGTAGCGGCCTGGGGCGCTGCGCGGGCCGCGGTAGAACTCCAGGCGCGGGTACTCGTGCTCGACATACAGGTGAATGTACGGAAAGCTCTTGTCGTCGCGCAGCACGATGTTGAAGCGCGGCTTGTGCGCCTTGATGAGGTTGTACTCGAGCAGCAGCGCCTCGGTCTCCGAGTTGGTGACCGTCACCTCGATGGCGCTCACCTGCGCCACCAGCGCCTGCACCTTCGGATCGACGTTGCGCGCGGCGAAGTAGGTGGCCACGCGGTCCCTGAGACTGCGCGCCTTGCCCACGTACAGGAGCTCGTGCCCCGCGCCGTACATGCGGTAGACGCCGGGACGCTTCGGCAGTGAGGCGATGTATTCCTTGTGGTCAAACACGCTGTGAGCGTTCCTCAGCCCGCGGCCCGCTAAGGGCGCGGCAACCCCGCGCGCGCGCAGGCGCGCGCGAGCACCGCCTTAAACATGGCCGGCGTGAGCCGGCGTGTGGCGGTGTTGTAACGGCTGCAATGATACGAATCGAGCAGCCAGTGTGTCGCATCGAGGCGGTGCTCGCGCCCGTGTGCGAAGGGGTAGGGTCCCCCCGACAGCCCGAGCGCCATCAGTACGGCAGCGTGCGCCACGCGCCCGAGCGCCAGGTACACCGCCACCTCGTGCAGCTCGTGTATCTCCGCCGCGAGAAACGCGTTGCAGCGGCGAATCTCCGCCGGCAACGGCCGGTTCGCCGGCGGTACGCACTTCACGGCGTTGGCGATGCGGGCATTGCGGAGCCTGAGGCGGTCACGGGCCGAGCGCGACACCGCGGCCGTGGCGAGACCGGCTTCATGGAGCGTGCGATAAAGGAGGATGCCCGCGTGATCGCCGGTGAATGGCCGGCCGGTGCGATTCGCCCCGTGCAGGCCGGGCGCCAGCCCCACGATGAGGATCCGTGGCCGTGCCGCCCCGAAGGACGGCACGGGGTGCGCGAAGTAGTCCGGATGCTGGCGGCGCGTGCGTTCGAGGAAGGCGGCGAGTCGCGGGCAGCGGGTGCACTGCGGATCGTAGACCGCGCCGGGACGGGACCTGGCGCGCGGCGCACTCATGAGCAGTCTTCAGGTCGCGGGCTTGGCGGCACGCTTGTTGCTGCGGCGGCTCTGGCTGCGCTCGGCGATCAGCATGGCAAGCTCGAGAGCCTGCTCGTGGTTCAGCCGCGGATCGATGCTCGAGCGGTAAGCGCGCGCGAGGTCGTGGTCGGTGAGTCCGCGCGCACCGCCGGTGCACTCGGTGACGTCCTCGCCGGTGAGCTCGATGTGCACACCGCCGAGGTAAGAGCCCATGTCGGCGTGGATGCGAAACGCCAGGTCGAGCTCGGTGAGGATATTCTCGAAGCGCCGCGTCTTGATCCCGCCCGTCGTGGTCTCGGTGTTGCCGTGCATGGGATCGCACACCCACAGCACCGTCTGCCCGGTCTGGCGCACCGCCTCGATGGCCTTCGGGAGGGCTGCCGCCACGTCCTTCGCCCCGAAGCGGTGAATGAGTGTGAGGCGTCCCGGCTGATTCTGCGGATTGAGCGCACCCGCGAGTCCCTGCAGCCACGCGCCGTCCATGGCCGAGCCGACCTTGACGCCGATCGGGTTTGAGATGCCGCGAAAGTATTCGACGTGTGCGCCGTCGAGCGCCGCGGTACGCATGCCGATCCAGGGCATGTGCGTCGAGAGGTTGTACCAGCGGTTCTGCCGCGGAATGAAGCGCGTCTGCGCCTGCTCGTACAGCAGGTGCAGGCCCTCGTGACTCGCATAGAAGTCGACCAGCGTCGCCTCGTGGACCGGGTGGCCGCTCATGCCCTCGAAGAAATCCAGCGAATCGCCGATTGAGCGGACGATACGCTGGTAGGCGTCCTTGAGCGGCGCCTGGTGCACGAACCCGAGGTCCCAGTACTCCGGATGGTGCAGGTCGGCGAAGCCGCCATCGACCAGCGCGCGCACGAAGTTCAGCGTGAGTGCCGCGCGCTCGTAGCCGCGCAACAGCAACTCCGGGTCGGCCGCGCGCGCCGCGGCAGTGAATTCCGGCCGGTTCACGAGGTCGCCGCGGTAGCTCGGCAGCGTCACGCCCGCGCGCGTTTCGCTGTCGGCCGAGCGCGGCTTGGCGTACTGGCCCGCCATGCGACCGACGCGGATGATCGGCTTCTTGAGGCCGTGCAGCAGCACGAGGCTCATCTGCAGCAGGATCTTGAGCTTCTTGGCGATGGTGTCGGACTCGCAGTCCGCAAATACCTCGGCGCAGTCCCCCCCCTGCAGCAGGAATGCCTCGCCGCGCTGCGCGGCGGCGAGCCGCGCGCGCAGCGCCTCGATCTCCCACGACACCACGATCGGCGGCAGCCGTGCGATCTGCGCCACGATGCGCTCGAGCGCCTGAGTGTCAGCATAGACCGGCTGCTGCTGGGCGGGCCGGGTCTGCCAGCTGGCGCTGTGCCAGGAGGTGGTTTCGGGAGCTCGCACACACTGATCCTAGCATGCGACCGACAAGCCATCCGGTTGCGCTTCGCACCCCAGGCACCCCCGTGTCACGGCAACTGGCGCTCGCAGCGCTTCGCGGGCAGAATGCGCCCCTTTCGCGAGGGGCGTATGCATCGGGTTCTCATTCTCGGCGCCGGTAAGATCGGCGCACTGATCTCCGGATTGCTAGCCGAATCCACTAGTTACAGGGTTCAACTCGGCGATGTCGACGGCGCGGCCGCGGAGGCCGTGTCGCGTGCGCACGGTACGGGTCATTTGAGCGCCCATGCACTCGATGCCACCAACGCCGCAGCCCTCGGACGGCACCTCGCCGATCACCCGGTGGACGCGGTGATCTCGAGCCTGCCGTACTACTGCAACGTCGCGGTGGCCGAGGCCGCGCGCAAGGCACGCACGCATTACTTCGATCTCACCGAGGATGTCGAGGTCACCCGCGCAGTGCGCTCGATCGCCACCGGCGCTGCGCAGGCGTTCGTCCCACAGTGCGGACTCGCTCCGGGCTTCATCAGTATCGCCGCCGCCGAGCTCATCACGCATTTCGATGAGCTACGGGCGGTGAAGCTGCGCGTCGGTGCCCTGCCTCAGCACCCGAACAACGTGCTCAAGTACTCCCTCACCTGGTCCACGGAGGGGCTCATCAATGAGTACGGCAACCCCTGCCAGGCGGTGAGCGACGCGCGGCTGGTCGAGGTCGCCCCACTCGAGGGACTCGAGGAGATCGAGATTGACGGCATGCGCTATGAGGCGTTCAACACCTCGGGGGGCCTGGGGTCGCTCGCCGAAACGCACGGCACCGGCGTCGAGTCGATGAACTACAAGACCATCCGCTACCCCGGCCACTGCGAGCAGATGCGTCTGCTGATGAACGACCTCAAGCTCAATCACGACCGCGCGACGCTCAAGCGCATCCTGGAGAACGCCGTACCGCAGACGCTGCAGGACGTCGTCATCGTCTATGCAGCGGTCACCGGGACGCAGGACGGTCAGCTGCGCGAGGAGAACTACGTCAACAAGGTCTATCCGCAGGTGATCGCCGGGCGGCTGTGGTCGGCCATCCAGGTGACCACTGCGGCCGGCATCACCGCGGTCGTTGACCTCGTGCTCGAGCACCAGGGCAAGTACGCCGGTTTCGTGGCGCAGGAGCAGTTTCGTCTGACCGACATCCTTGCCAACCGCTTCGGTGGCTACTATGCGCCTGGTGGTACCAAGCACCTCTCGGGTGAGCTCGTAGTGGCGGGCAAGGTCGGTCACCAGCGACGGCAGACGGCGGCCAACGGATGAGCATCTCCGATACTGACGCGTTGCTGAAGCGGCTCGGTTTGGGTCCGCTCAATCCCAGCGCCTGGTCGGGTGCGCGCGGCTGGTCGAGCACCACCGACGGCGCACTGCTCAACGTGCGCAACCCCGCCAATGGCATGCTGCTTGCGCAGGTGCGCCCGGCGAACGGCGCGGACTACGAACACGTGCTGAGCTCCGCGCAGAGCGCCGCGGCAGCCTGGCGCGAGGTCCCGGCACCGAAGCGCGGCGAGGCCGTGCGGCTGCTCGGCGAGGAGCTGCGCCGCCACAAGAGCGATCTCGGGACGCTGGTGTCGCTCGAGAACGGCAAGATCCTCGCCGAGGGCATCGGTGAGGTGCAGGAGATGATCGACATCGCCGACTTCGCGGTCGGCCAGTCGCGCATGCTCTACGGGCTGACGATGCATTCCGAACGTCCGCAGCACCGCATGTACGAGCAATGGCATCCGCTCGGCGTGGTAGGCATCATCTCCGCGTTCAATTTCCCGGTCGCCGTCTGGTCGTGGAATGCCTTCCTTGGGTGCATCTGTGGCAATGCCTGCGTGTGGAAGCCCTCTCATAAGACGCCGCTGAGCGCGCTCGCGGTGCAGCACCTGTGCAACCGCGTGATGGAAGCCAATCAATTGCCGGCGGTCTTCCAGGTATTCGTCGATGGGGGCACTGAGCTCGCCACGCGCCTGGTCGAGGACCGGCGCGTCGCGCTCATCTCCTTCACCGGCTCGACCGCGGTCGGGCGCAGGGTCGGCGAGCGGGTCGCCGCGCGGTTGGGCAAGAGCCTGCTCGAGCTCGGTGGCAACAATGCTGTCATCGTCGACGAAACCGCCAACCTCGATCTCGCGGTTCCCGCGATCGTGTTCGGCGCCGTGGGCACGGCCGGCCAGCGCTGCACCAGCACGCGACGGGTGTTCGCGCACCATGCGATCGCGGCCGAGCTCGAGCGGCGCCTGGTACATGCCTACGGGCAGGTGCGCATCGGCGACCCTCTCGAGAGCGGCACGCTCATGGGTCCGCTGATCGACAGCCAGGCGGTCGAGCAGTACCAGGACGCGGTCGCGGAGGCGCGCGCCGCGGGTGGTGAGATTCTCTACGGCGGCAGAGTTCTCACGCGTCCCGGCAACTTCGTCGAGCCGACCCTCATCCGCGCGCGCAACGAATGGCCGATCGTGCAGACCGAGACCTTTGCGCCGGTGCTGTATGTGATCGCGGTCGACTCTCTCGTCGAGGCGATCGCTGCGCAGAACGCCTCGGCCCACGGCCTGTCCTCGGCGCTGTTCACCGACCGTCTGCAGAACGCGGAGGCGTTTCTGTCGGCGGCTGGCAGTGATTGCGGCATCGCCAACGTCAACCTCGGCACCTCGGGAGCGGAGATTGGCGGCGCTTTCGGCGGGGAGAAGGATACCGGCGGCGGACGCGAGTCCGGCTCGGATGCGTGGAAGGCTTACATGCGCCGCCAGACCAACACCGTGAACTGGAGCCGCGCCCTGCCGCTCGCCCAGGGAATCGAGTTCAAGGTGTCGGACTGACCGCAGCGGGCAGCTCAGCGGCCCGGCAGGCGCAGCGAGAAGCGCGCGCCTCCCATGGGCGATGTGTCGATGGCGAGCCGTCCGCCATACAGGTCCACAGTGTCCCGTACCATGGCGAGCCCCAGGCCGTATCCCGGCACATTCTCGTCCGCGCGCACCCCGCGCTGCAGCACGCGGGCCCGGTCCTCGGCTGATATGCCGGGTCCGTCGTCCTCCACCATCAGACTCAGCCGCTCGCGCGCTCCGGCGTGTTCGTCGCTGCCGGCCGTGAAACGCACGCGGCTGCGACACCATTTGCAGGCGTTATCGAGCAGGTTTCCCAGCAGCTCCATGAGGTCGCCGCGGTCGCCGATGAACTGCGCGCCGGGCGCCACGGCCAGCTCGATCGCGAGATCCTTGTCGGCATAGACACGCAGCAGTGCGCTGCGCAGCTCGGCGGCGACCTGCGCGACCTCCACCGGTGCGGCGCCGAGCAGTGCCCCGCCCGAGGCGGCGGCGCGCTTGAGCTGATGCTCGATGATGCCGCTCATGCGGTCGATCTCGGCGCTGACACGCGGGGCGCCATCCTCGCCGCGCTGCAGGCTGGCGCGCATGACCGCGAGCGGCGTCTTCAGGCTATGGGCGAGGTTGCCGAGCGTGTCGCGGTAACGGGTCACGCGCTTGCGCTCACCGACCAGCAGGGCATTGAGGTTGCTCGCCACCCCCGACAGCTCGCGCGGGTAGCCGCCGCCGAGCGTTTCGCTGCGTCCCTCCTCCACCTGGTGAATCTCCCGCTCGAGACGCCGCACCGGCGAGAGCACCCAGCGCAGCAGCGCCGCGAGCGTCACGAGCAGCGCCAGCATCAGGCCGATGAACCAGCCCACCAGCTGGCGGCGGAAGCGCCACAGCTGCTCCTCGTACGGACTCAAGCTGGCGGCGACACTGAAGGTGAGCGAGCGGGCGCCGCTCGGGTCGTCCTCGAACTGAATCGAGCGGCTGGCGATGGCGACGCGGTCGTGACCGAAGGTGCCATAGGTGAGATCGCGCTGGCCGCCGGCGAGCAGTGCACCGAAATCGGCATCGAGGCCGGCCGTCGACGGCGAGCGCCACTCGTGCTGAGGAGAACGGATCTGCGCATACAGTCCCGAGCGCGGCGTCTCCAGACGCGGGTCGAGCGCATGCGGCGCGGGTGCATAGCCGCCGTTCGCCTGCGGTTCGGCCACGGCGATCAGCGACACCATCTGCCGGTCGAGCACCTCCTCCAAAGAACGCTGCGACAGCACCCGGAAGCCGCTGTCGAGCACCAGCATCATCACGCCGAAAAACAGCGCCAGAGGCACCGACACGGACACCAGCAGCCGCCGACTGAGCGAATGCACGGTGGCGCAGGCGCGGCGCGATCGCCGCTCAGGAGGCGGTATCGCGCGGCAGCGCGAAGCGATAACCGCGGCCGCGCAATGTCTCGATGGGGCGCA
>Ga0187778_10000443_pt1 | contig 29454 bp, 21 predicted proteins | sample 1015_Q2_SP5_20_M_FD_132418 | JGI IMG/M metagenome (GOLD analysis project Ga0187778, IMG submission 132418) | Tropical peat soil microbial communities from peatlands in Department of Meta, Colombia - 1015_Q2_SP5_20_MG | ecosystem: Environmental > Terrestrial > Soil > Wetlands > Peat | place... | reverse complement strand
TTGGACCGCTGTTGATGTTCACTCCCAGGATGGCGCGCGTAAGAAGACAGGGACTGGCGGATTACGGCGTTTTAGCGCAACGATACGTCGAAAGCTTCGATCACAAATGGCTTCGCGGAGCGTTCGCGTCAGAGGAACTGCTCGGTGCGTCGGATATACAGTCACTTGCTGATCTTGGAAATAGCTACCAGATCATACGGGAAATGCGTGTTGTTCCTTTCGGTCTGCAGGACGTTTCGCGTTTGGCATTGGCAACAGCCGTTCCCCTATCGCCGCTTTTGTTAACCGTCTTTTCTTTCGAAGAACTGTTTGTCCGAATTATGAAGGTCGTGTTTTGACGCTTACAAGTCAAGAAACGACTTGAATGGGGTGCATTGCAACACTATGGAAATCTACACTCCGGAGTGGGATTTGGACCCGACTGAATCGTCCGATGAATAGATCGTTGTTCTGCACCTGCTTTGCTCTCATTATTGCTCACATCGCGCAACAGGCGTCCGCCCAGTTTACCGATCCGCGGAATTACGAGAATACTCCCATAGATACCAATCAGCTGGAGGTTAGCTATACCTACGTGCACGCCAATGCTTCCATCGATACTTCACTCGTTCTTGCCGGTGCAAGATTTAACCTTAACCAAGGAGTGATCGACTACACGCGGTATTTCGGCTTGCTGCACCGCATGACGTGGGCGGAAGCGGCTCTCCCAATTGCAAATCTCGGCGGCTCGATCGAAGGCACCAACGTACACGGCTCGACAGCCGGCGCAGGGGACTCAAGTTACACGCTAGCCATGTTGCTGAAGGGAGGTCCGGCGCTCACCGAAGCCCAGTTCGTAGATTACCAACCTGCTACCACTCTGGGTGTGAGTCTCACCGCCGCCGCACCCACCGGTCTATATAAATCCAACAAGATCCTCAACCTTGGTTCTAATCGCTGGTCCTTCAAGCCCGAAATTGCGCTATCACATCCGTTTGGAGCCGAGCGGAAATTCGAGTTCGACACCTATGCCAACACCTATGTCTACACCGACAACACTTCTTACCGCCCAAAGCAGATCCTGGTCCAGGAGCCGCTGCCGGGAGTTGAAGGACACCTCAGCTATTCTTTCAACGATATTCTCTGGACTTCCCTTGATGCACGGTACTCATTTCACGGTACTACGTTTGTCAACGGTATTAATCAAAACGATGCACAACAAAATGTGATCGTGGGTAGCGAGGCAAATGTGTCTCTGAATTCCCGAAGTTTACTGGTTTTCAAATTCTCCAAGGCGCTGGTGCATCAAAACGGTCCGTCTCTTACCGGCTTCAGCTTGGCATACGACTACACGTGGGGAAAGGTCTCCAGGTAAACCACGGTACGATCAAGCGCATATCGCTCGTGGTAACTGTTTATAAACAATATGACCTGACCGAATCTGTCTCTTTTTCTTCCGGTATCTGTTACTTCTCGCAGTTAGCGGCTTAGCAAACGATTCCTATCTTGTCCGTAAGTAAGCGACAACCGCACGGCTTACCTTACCATTTGCCGAGTTACCGTGCGTCGGGCCAAGCAGGATTAAGTGACTTCCTGTTTGGCTCGTTGAACTTTTGAAACGTAAGGTCCGAACAGATTCAAACCAGCCTCTGGTCGGGATTTTTCTACGCGAAGAATAGCTGCGAAGTAGTTTTCGACAGAAGATCGCGAGGGTTATGGTGCAAGGCCTGTTCGCCGTAATGGCATTTGCTCTGGTAGTCCACGAAGGGCAGTTGTGGCCGCAAATAACGCTTTCCCAAGATCCGGGAGAAGCCGTACAAGAACGCCAATCTTCCTTCGTCAGTCCGATCCAGATGAATGTACTGCCCGGGAATGATTCATCGTATTTCAGAATACCTCCCGAGTTCTCATTGGCACACAAGCCTCTTTTTGATTTTAAGGACACCGATGTCAAGTTTAAGGTTGAGACCTTGATGAACATCCTGCGCGACCGCACGCATGAGAGCTGGGTATTAAGGGCATACCCTGACCCGATCACAGGCAGACCACTCATCGGCGCGGGATTTAGCCTGGACGTTAAGGCGACGCAGCACATCCAGCGCAATCCTCAAAATCCCTACCAGTTCATAGAACCTTCTAGCGCTGAACTATGGCAGGAAGCGGGATTTGATTTGGCACGTCTGCAAAACATTCTTGATCAGTTCACGCGTGATCTAGAGATGTGGACAAGTAAAGAGTTTCGCAAGCGGATTAGATACGACGAATTGGTTCCACAACTAACCGAGGAAGAAGCCAATAGACTGCTCCTTGTTTCGGTACTCCAGGCCATTCATAATGCCAGAGCGTATTGTCACGATTTCGATCAACTGACAGGGTCACAGCAGATGGCATTAACGCAGCTGGTATTTCAAATGGGGATAAACCTTGAACAGTTCGTTCGGTTTCTCAGCGTGATTAATGAGGATCAGAACCGTTTGCGTTTAAAACAAACCTCGACTGATATTCATGAAAATAGCGATCGCTGGAGAACGGCGCAACGCATGCTAATCGAAAGTGATTGGGCCAGGCGCTACACCGACCGCGCCGTTACAGTCATCGCCATGTTGGATCCAATCTATGATATGGACGTGGGCGGAGCGCAGCGTCGAGTTCGGCTACAAATACGCCCATTGCACCATCATCATTTGCGGTACTTAAGAGCGGCAATGCATCATTCTGCAAGTTCGTTAGGCAGACCCCAGCAGACCCATTTCCGTGCTGATCGACATGGTTCGGCCAACGATCGAGTCTTGGCTGAGACAAGGACAATGAACGCTCACCGACCCAAGCCTCGGCCACATCGGCTCAGGACAGAAGCCTTGCGACGACGGCGAATCGCACACAAAACTAACACGTGAGGTCGACAACGTCGGCCGCCTTACGGACGCAAAGTAGAAAAGCATCTAGGAAATCAAGATGCAACGAATTGAACAGGGCGGGTGCTGCTTTGAAACCGTCTTTCTCAGGCGTGCTTGACCCTTGGTTTCCGTGGCCGTGCCATCCTGTGTACGTCTGTCAAGAGTGTGTTTTTTATTCGCAGTTTGGCCCTGTGCAGCTGGGATTTCGAGTTGCCTATGGAACAGACGAGCAAGCGTGCAATTTCTTCATGTTCATAACCTTCAATCTCGTGCAACCGGTAAATCATGCGGTATCCGTCAGGTAGTTCGCTGATGGCCCGTGCTAAGGTGATGCGATCCAGGCAACTTACAATACCATCATCGAGTTTTCCGTATTCGCGCCGCTTGAAGTAGGCATCTTCATTGCTAGATTCGTCGAGCGAGATCTGCTGCGGCACATGCTTTCGGAAGTGCATTAGAACCGTGTTCACCGCGACACGATACAACCAGCTTGACAGCGCTGAATCTTTCCGGAACGTTGCAATTTTCCGGAATACCTGTAGGAAGATGTCTTGCGTTAGATCTTCGGCCTCTGCTGGGTTATTAGTCATGCGTAAACACACTGAAAAAATCTTGGGCCGGTGTCTATGAAATAAAGACGCGAATGCATCGTGGTCACCTTCCTGAGCGCGACCTACGAGATCGAGGTCTAGTGTTCGAGAGTCGGCCTGACTGTTCACCATTGCCCGCTTTATATGTGCAGCGACGCGGCGTTTGTTTAAGTGAACTTTCTAATTTAGAGCGTCGGCGATCTCAACTGGTAGAAGTAGCAGATGTGAAAGCAAGCGGTATTCCAAAGCCGCTCCAGAGTCTTTATTGCCGAAGAAACCGAGATCCTCGCGCAATTCACGTGGTCGTCAGATGCATCAGCATCATCCAAAAGAATTTAGATGCGAGTATTAAAGTTCAAAAGGCCCAGGGCAACGGCTGGCGGATTGGACTTCACTTCATCTCGACATCATCGCGCAGGATCGCGGGTTCAGACGTTGCGCAGGATCGCTATACGAGGTTGTGAACCCGAGATGTCGTAGAAACTGGGGCTGCGTAGATTGCCATCGTGGGTGGGAATGACTCGCACCTCATCAACAGTTTAGGACCGAGTTGTTTCGGGATCGACTTGCAGGTACTAGCCTCCTGCCTGACTGGACAAACTTCGACCACAGATGTCTGCGGCTTGCGCATATCGAAGAAAACGGGGATGACCAGCGCGTGTCCAGTATTTCGAAGAATAAGACGCAATTTTTACTCCGCTCCTCAGCGAGCTCAGGAAACTGTGCCGTAAAGGATCGACTACGATTCCCACGTGACCCCGCCAGACCACTAAATCACCAGATTCCGGTCGAGTTATCTGTTTGAAGGGCTGAACTCCATGATAGAGGGTGCGGGATGTTACATACGGATAGTCGAGTCCAAGAGCCTCATAGACGGCATGGACAAAGTGAGAACAGTCCATTCTCGCAAGCTGCGGATAATGCCAAGGTTCACTCAAGATCTTCTGCATTGCAGATGTGTTCGGGCTTGCGACATTCAAAGGCGGTTCAGTCGCGTCAACCGGCAGTGCGCCTGCGCTGGCGAAAACAAGGATCATGAAAATGATTACGAGCGTGCGATGTGTCACTCTTATTTACCGCCCACCGGCGATCGCCACGTTTAAGGGAATCTAGCAACGCACACTCAGCATGTCGTTGCACCAGAGCAAACAAGAGCGAAACAAACTCTAGAAGGCGCGGATCATTGTCCAGTAGCAACAGTCGGCCACAGGAACTGCTTACGCCCATGGCAGTGTGAGCGGCTTCAGAACTCTGCCACTGCTATACGTACGCTGTATCGAATCCATCAAGGATCCGAGACTCACGTGCTCGACCTGCGACAAAAGGGAGTAAAGTAGTCTCTTAGAGCATGTCAGAAAGCCAGCCGTGATCGTCACCCTAGTCATTCCTGATCATTAGCCGTCACGTTATTTTTAGTTACACAGAACAGTTTTACGGGGTTTATGATATCGGCGAGCGCTCTTGCCGGTCAGGAACCCATATTGCGCTAGCACAACGTCAAAACGTTTGGGATGCGCTACGTTTTCGTGAGGCGATACAGCGTTTACATTTGTGAGACAACTCTCACGCGTTGCCGATCTAGACTCGATTGGGCGGATTTTTCGGCTGCTGGGGAATCACGTAGCGCAGAAGGATCGCGTTGGGCACACGATTAATTCAGGTTCTTGTCGTCGATGATTACGAGCCTTGGCATGGTTTCATATCCACCATGCTTGGCAAGCAGCCGGAACTGCGGGTTATCGGCCACGCTTCTGACGGACTCGAAGCAGTTCAGAAAGCGCAGCAACTGCAACCGGATTTGATCCTGTTGGACATCGGTCTGCCCACACTGAACGGCATTGAATCGGCTCGCAGAATAGGAAAGGTCTCCCCCGCATCCAAAATCCTCTTCGTGAGCGAAAATCGCTCTCCGAACATCGCAGGAGAAGCGTTAAGCACAGGCGCGGGCGGTTACGTTATCAAGTCGGATGCCGGGAGCGAACTCCTACCGGCGATAGAGGCTGTACTTGAAGGTAAGCGGTTTGTCAGTAGGAGTTTGTCTGGCCACGATCTCACCGTCGGCACGCATGAGGACCTCACCCAGAATTCCGAGAGCACTGCCGCGCCACTCCGGTCAGGCAGCGCGAAGATCGCCAACCAGCACGTAGCACAATTTTCTTCTGACGATCAACGATTGCTAGATGAGGCCACAAAGTTTGTGGGCGTTGCTCTCAAGGCTGAAAATTCGGCTATCGTTGTCGCCACGAAGTTGCACCGCGAAGGAATCTTCTTGAGCTTGAAAGCCTCCGGGTTCGGCGTCGATGTAGCCATCGAGCAGGGTAGATATGTTGCGGTGGATGCAACTGAGACACTTGCGACATTTATGCTCAATGACACGCCTGACCCAGGCCGATTCCTCGGGCATTTCGGTGATCGCATTCTCGCAGCAACACAGGCCGCAAGAGGCAAGCATCACCGCGTCTCAGTCTTCGGGGAATGTGTGAATCTCCTGTGCGCACAAGGGAAGATAGAGGCTGCGATTCAGGTCGAGAAACTGTGCAACGAAATCTCAAAGAACCATGATGTGCGTATTCTATGCGGGTATTCTCTTGGCGACTTTGAGCGCACGAGGGACGAGGATACGTTCCAACGAATTTGTGAAGAGCATTCCGCGGCATATTCGAGCTAAACATCAAATAACCGTCAACATCCTGCCCTCTGCGCGGAGGCGCTATCGGAGCTCAGCGGCGCCCGAACATAGATCGGTTCTGCCCACCGCTTCAGTGGCAAGATGGATCATCATTAATTTCTCCACTTCCTAGCATTGCAGCTAGAAAATGTCCGCAGCTTATGATTTTCTGCGACAGGGGCTCATCCCGTAATGCGCCAGGTGACGCAGTATATTTTGCCATGTCCATTGATTTCTTCGCTTCAACCAGTTGGTTGCTCCAATGTTTCACGGCCTCGAACTCGTTCGTTAATAGTTGAAGGGCCGTTCGGTCAGCACTACTGGAGACTGCGGCCGTTGCCAAATTAAGGCTATGCGCTGCTTGTTCGCGATAATCCGCTACCCAGTTCTCGGTGACGCCATATCCATTCTGAATCGCGTACGCCAGAGTGCTCGCCCATACCCTCATCTGGGCTATCGTTTCAATGCCAGCGACCATAAAATTTCGTGATAAACGCGAGTCATCAGGCTGCGTTGATTCGGGTATGTTGGATGAGGCACTCGCTCTAGATGTGGGCAATGTGAGAGAAATCTGGCCTTCCTGAAAACTCAAGGATCCTTCGGCGATTCGCACCAGTGTCTCCAAGTCTACATAGGTCCGGCCATCTATCTGTACGACTCCAGCGTGTCCAGAGTGGCCATTTACCACCAAAATTCTGTTTTCGTGAGTAGACTGGGCAACAGCAACCGCAAACAAAAGAATAACCAGCGACATACCCCAGCGCCTGCTTTGCATTAATGGTTTCCCCGCAGTTCCTCTCAGTGCACCAAGAAGTTAATCCAGGGTGCGGAGCCGGCTCAGCGAATGAGAAGTGTAGTCAAAAAGGTATGCTGACGGTCACTGCGAACAGTAACAGTCCGCTCTATGTTTCACCACCAAATGAGTGCGCCAGAAATTGTGAGGAGACTGGCAACAATAACAGTTGTCAATGATCGGGAAGTCTGGGAAATCAGATTAAAAAGAGGACAGGCTAATGGACCGTTTCGGGTTATCGACGATTGCATTTGTTGCTGCCGTATGGCTGGTAGCACTTACGTTCTTAAGCCCAACTATGGTGGCCCAGTCCGCAAAGGTCGAGGGTCTTATTAAGGCACGGAGTGGCGACACCATGACACTGCAAACCTCAAACGCCACAAGTGTGACCGTGCTGCTGACTGACGACACGAAGGTGGGTCAGGTTCAAGGCGTGCTCAAAGCGCGCAGGAAGGATATGTCCATGGCTGCGCTCATCCCCGGACTCGCAGTCAAAGTAGAAGGAACGTACAACGACCAAAGCGAACTAGTAGCGAAGTCAGTATCCTTCAAAGGAAACGACCTGCAACGAGCTGAATCAATCCAGGCCGGTCTCCACGAAACCAACATGGAAACACAGAAGAATAAGGAGGAACTCGAAAGGCAAAATGTGGCTTTACAGCAACAGCAGGCCCAATTGATGGAACATCAGCAAAACATCGCTGCCAACAAGGCTGCAATTGACGCTGCCGTGGCACGTTTTGGCCAACTCGATGACTATTACATTCTCGATGAAGTAACTGTTTACTTCGCGAATGGCAAAGTGAGAGTCGAGCCACGGTACGTCCCGCAACTGCTGGCATTAGCTGACAAGGCCAAAACTGTGGATGGATACGTTATTGAGGTAAAAGGGTATGCTTCTGCAGTAGGTAGCACCGAATTAAACCAGCAACTCAGCGAAGACCGTGCCGACGAGGTAACCAACATTCTGATTCAGCAAGGCCACATTCCACTCACCCGAATGTTGGCGCCCGGTGCAATGGGAGAAAGTCACCAAGTCAGCAACGCCAAGACCGAGCAAGCACAAGCGGAGAACCGGCGCGTAGTCGTGCGTGTCCTGCAGAACAAAGCTATAGCCGGCGTATAGAACTTCCCACTGCGGTCTATTTGAAGAACGTGCGGATAGATATTCAACCTACCAGCGAACCCCAAATGTCCACGGTAAAACACTGGTATCGAAACCCCGTGTGAATGCTCGGTGATAACGAAGCTCGGTATAGAAATAGGTACTCGAGTCCCACAGACGAAACCCGAATCCTCCACCGATGTTGAAGCCTGGAGCGGACGAGGTCCGCGACCCCACTGTTACTTCAGTCGGGAAAATACCATCGACACATTGAAAATTCCACCAAGCCCAGACCGGGGCGCATTTTGTGCCTGCCTGGAGAACTGTTTCTTTAGCCTCCAAGGTCCGTCGATACCAACCACCGCCGCCAATCAGATACGCGATTTTACCCCCTCCGATTGAAGAGCCGGCTATCAGATTAGCGCTGAAGGAATATAGTCTGCCTTTTACGTTAGAGACGCCCAGTTGATTGATAACGCTTTGCTGTACTGGTAGACCGTGAAACATAAACTCCGCGTTCATTTTCAAATGTGTACTGAGGTTCGGCCCCGCTCCGGCGACCAGATTGTAAGAGATGTTGGAGAGATCAGCGGTTGAGCTTATCGGGAAGCCGGCTCCTCCTCCTAAATTCAAATTAAAGTTTTGGGCAGACGCGGCTGATAAGTACGTGCAGTAAATGAATACGACACAGCTGCAACGAATGCGTAATGTCATGTCTTTTAGTTTGTGAACAAGGTTTTCCGAGCCGGAATGTCTTCCCGATCTACCGAACCGGTTAGGCAAAGTCAGCCTATGTATCACCTCTGAGTAGGAGAACTGTAAAAACTCACAGATGACAGGACTCTGGTTTCGTCAATGGCGGTTAGAGCAAAAGTGAATCAGATAATACTTCGGGCACATGTACCTACCACGGGATATTGATTGGGATCGAATAGCCCCAGAGCCCGATACTAACAAACGCGGCGCGTTAACTATGCACCTGTTATTGTTGCCAGTTTCTGTCAAAGTTGGAAACTTCTACTATCGCCATCGCGCTACCTGATGGAAGGCGCTCCTGCAGGAGGATCTAAGTCTTGCAATCAACATGCACCTCGAGCCCAATTCAAATTAACTCTCATGCGAAACATCAAGTCGAACTGAATCTTTTGCTGTCAGATACCGCACTCGATCAGCCGCTGTGGAGATCACTGGTCCAGAATATTAACGAGTTCATCTTCCCGAGGTACCTGCCTCCTCTGGTTCTTACGTCGAAGCCGCTCCCCGTTAAGGAGATCTGGGGTACTTACGACTATAAGAAGAATGGCGTCGTTGGCTCGACCATGATGCACGTTATGGTGCTCGCAACAATTATTGCTGTCGGTACGCTCGGCCACAGAGTTATCCAAGAAAACCGCCATTCGCAGGCCCTAACCCTGCTGGTTCCGGACGACATACCCGTTCTGCCTCGCTCCAAAACTCACGCAGGAGGTGGGGGTGGTGGCGGCGATCGTGATAAGTTGCAGGCGCCTAGAGGAAAACTTCCCAAATTTGCTCTTACACAAATCGTGCCCCCAACGGTAGTGGTGCGAAATGAAAATCCGAAGTTGACTGCTGAACCCACGGTAGTGATTCCGCCTCAGATTCATCTGACGATGAACAACCTGCCGACTCTCGGCGATCCCTTGTCGCACTTGCCTTCGGGAACGCCGTCCAATGGCACCGGTTCTGGAGGAGGGATCGGCTCTGGAAATGGCGGCGGTGTAGGTAGCGGCGAAGGCCCCGGAGTTGGCCCAGGTCGTGGCGGTGGAATTGGTGGTGGACTCTTTCGGGTAGGCGGTGGGGTCTCTGCCCCACGCCCCGTATTTACGCCTGACCCCGAGTACTCTGAAGAAGCGCGCAAAGCTAAGTATCAGGGAACCTGCGTGCTCTGGCTGGTGGTTCGTCCAGACGGGAAAACCAGCGACATAAAAGTGGCCAGGACGTTAGGACTCGGTTTGGACGAAAAGGCGATCGAGGCAGTAAGAGAATGGAAGTTCGAGCCCGCCATGAAAGACGGACGACCTGTAGCCGTTCAAGTTAACGTGGAAGTCACATTTCGTCTTTATTGAAGTCCATTATTTTGCAGTTTTGTGCCTCCTGGCAGCATCTTCTTCCTAGCGGCATTCGCGAGATTTGGTCACCTGAAAATGGTTGATTCACAATTCAAACTCTCTCCTCGCTAAGCAGTATCCTGTCAACTTTTACAGTTGTATCGCGGAACCTGGCTGAAGACACTGCTCTGTGCGACCCCTTTGGACGTTCACCCTGCCATCAGGTGGTTTAATCGTGATGGAGACTCTGGAATCCGAATCATTGCCAAGCATCGATCTCATTATCTTGGCCGAGAATCGGCTTATTCGAGAAGCTCTAGCTAAGTACCTTCAGCGAGGGGACGACATTCATGTAATTGCTACAGGCAGCCTTACTAGTGACAGCTTACAACTGGTTGCTGACCTCAAACCGCATGTACTTATTTTAGATCCCACAGGCCTATCGTTATGCGCCCAGGTAATTCTTCAGGCCATTCGAGCTGTACCAGGCCTGAAAGTAGTGCTGATTGGGATGGAAGCCGACTCGGTCATGTTCCTCCGTCTCGTGCGTGCCGGAATTGTTGGGTATTTGTTAAAAGATGCATCGGCAGGTGAGGTAGCGGCGGCGGTTCGGTCGGTATATGAGGGAAAGGCGATTTGTCCACCGCAACTGTGCCTGGCGTTATTTGAATGGTTTGCCCATCAGGAAATTCCGCTTTCGAATTTGAATAGTAAACTACAGGTTGGATTAACTCGCCGTGAGGTTGAGATACTTCAAATCATCAGCTGCGGATGTACTAATAAGGAAGTCGCAGCCCGATTAAACCTTTCTGAACAAACTGTCAAGAACCACGTTCATCGCGTGCTGCATAAAATGGGAGCTCCCAACCGCCTGAAAGCATTAGAAGTCTTCCACATGTGGGGACTCGGCAGAAATCTCGGAACCATTGAGGCAACGGAGCATATAGCAGCAACTTGGTTGAAGGATACCTACACCCGGCCAGCCTATACTCGCGATCAGAATGCGCATAGTATTCCTTAAGAATTAACGTCATACGGTATCTGTCAATTCTGACAGTGGCGCCTGGAGTGTCGCTCGGATAAGTTCCCTGACATCGCCTAAACAATTTTTTCCCGCTTGCAAGGGCGGGACTTATCTTCACCGATGGAGTTGACTTGTGGACACACCGTTGAATTCCTGCGCGAAACCAACTGACTGGAAGACCCTGTACAGAGCTGCCATTCTTGAAGCGAGCGCAAGCCGTATCCGGCAGCGGGTCACAGAAGCAGAAAAGGCTGTTCTCGTTCGCCAACGAGAGCTTTTCTATGCCGATGGAAGTGCCGAAGAAATGGAGGCCCTGGAAGACGCACTATATGCGCTACGCGCCTTTAGAACCGCTTACCACCATACCGAGGCTGCATAATCTGGTCACGAGAGAGTGCATTGCTATGAATGAAATATTGTCTCACCAGGAATGGAAAGCGCTATACGCTGCCGCGATGCTGGAGACGGATACTACGCATATGCGTCAGCGCATCGAGCGAGCGGACAGCGTAATGCGGGCTCGTTTGAGACAGTTGCCTCACGAGTCCTCACCTCGCTCTGAGCAGGCGGAATTGCACTCGGCTCTGAATTACCTACGTTGCTTAAGAAACACATTGCAAGGAGAAGTGCCGTAACATTTCTAGTGCTCAATCGACACTTGCGCCATCGGGGTTTGTGTAGGTCTCCAGAGTGAAGTGCCGGCAGTTTGGATTTGCAGCCCATCGGCATTGAAATTAATAGTCCTGGCCTCGTCATAGTCTCCTTGCGAAGGTAGACTCTTTCCATTAAAAGAGAAGTCAACGGCGCCGATGTTACCTGCTCTAATCACGACGTACTCGCGCGCTTCCACTACCTTCTCACTAGGAGCGGCGAGAGTTTCCGAAAACATGAGACGACCATCGGCACGGATGGACATCCATGCATCCTGCCTCGCCTTAATACTGACGGTAAATGTCTGAGATTTCGATAGGCCAGGCGATGTGGGTGCTGCCGAGGCTTGCTGTGGTTCTGCCGACTTTATTGTGTGCCGTGAGTCTCCCTGCCGTCTGATCAGGGGTAAAGATTGTGAGACTTTTTTGTCATCGCTTTGGAGTGACGCAGACAGAGACTCAAGGGGAAGCGCTTGCCGTACTGAGGGTTCCCGAACGGACTCAAAGGAGTCGCGTAACTCGCTGCCGAGAGTCATGAGTGCGAGACCTATTGCAACAAAAACCGATGCGAAGCCCCATAGCGGAAGCCGCATGACTCCGTTACAGCATCGTGTAAACAGAGCTTCTCTCGTTGGTGCAGCCTTTAGATAGTCGTTGTTCGCTTCATTGGATGCCAAGAAAGCTTGTAGCGCCTGTACATCATCGAAGCCGATGCTTTTAGCGTATGCGCGAACGAAACCACGAGTAATTATGCCGCCGGGTAAGTGGGCGAGATTTTCCAGTTCGATAGCCTGCAAATATCGGACAGCGATCTTTGTAGTTCTGGAAATTTCTTCCAGTGTCATCCCGCGGCTCTCGCGCTGGCGTCTTGCCAGCAAACCAAACGATTCCATTCGACGACGTGCCTCCGATGACTCTCCGCGCGCATTTAACCGGTTAATTTGAGATCCGTACCTTCGCCCGGCTTTGGGTTCTACGTTATAAGCATTGTGCGCAGATGGCCAACGACGAAACTGTCAAAAGTTCTAGTCAAACTGAGAGATTGCCTATGAGGGGAACTCTGTTTTGCGGTATTTTTAGTCGTTATCGGCCATGGCTTCGCTCTTCATGTAACAATATTTTGCCTCTCACTATTCTCCGGTTTGTTGCTGACGGACGACGACGAACACTCAGCAAGTAGCTGATCCTTGAAACAGCGCTTAGAAGGCCGCGCTCAAAAAAGCGCGGCCCGAACAAACCGCAACGTCAACTTGGACCGCTATTGTAAAGTTCGGTATGGCGGGTTCCGGGACGTCAGCACTTCCCACCCTTCGCCCGAGTCGCTAATCCGGATAGTGTTTTCCGCATCCACGGCCTGTCAGTTCGACGAGCAACCTCTAGTAATTTTGACAGTTAACACTTCCGCTACAAAAGACATAACTTCTTGTTCTGTATCAAAAAGAATGAAGTAGAGAGTCGCAAGCGGCATTCAAATTTCAACATAGGTATCGAGCACTAAGCCGGGATTAGCTGTCCGTTGAGATTCGCTTAGAGGGGCACCTTATGAATAGACTTCCTTTCAAATTCAAATTCCTTACGTTCCTTCTAACCTTGCTTGCGCTCTTCGCTTTAACAGCGTCGTTCGCGTTTGGGCAGGCTGAGGCAGGCTCAATCTCTGGCACGGTTCGTGACGCGTCTGGCGCCGTCGTGCCGAATGCGAACATAACGATAACGAACACCGCGACTGCGGCAGTGCGGACAGCACAAACCAACAACTTGGGCCAGTTCTCGATAGTTGGTCTCGAACCGGGCAAGTATAACGCCAAGATTTCCAGTCCGAGCTTTGCTACTTACGAACGTGTCATCGAAGTTACAGTCGGTGGAAAATCAACTCTAGATGCGCAATTGACGGTTGGGACGAGCTCCACCGTAGTTGAGGTCACAGCTGGCGCGGTCAGTGAGGTAAATACTCAGACACAGGAAATTTCTCAATTAGTCGACTCCAACCAAATCTCGCAATTGCCCAGTCTGACACGCAATCCCTATGATTTCGTTGCGATTTCTGGCAACGTCAGCGGCGGCGATAGCACGACCCCTAACACGACGGGCTCACAGAACCAGACGGGTCGTGGCGTCGGCTTTTCGATCAACGGCCAACGTGAGTCCGGTACAGAAATCTTACTGGATGGTCTTGAGAACGTTGATTTGTTCAACGCGACGTTTGGAATGGCGGTTCCGATTGATTCTGTGCAGGAATATCGCGTCATAACCAACAACTTCGATTCGGAATATGGACGTGCCGCGGGCGGCGTTGTCAATTTGACCACCAAGACAGGCACGAACGCGTTCCACGGTTCGGCGTGGGAGTTCAATCGCACCGCGTGGAGCACAGCCAACACGTATGCAAATGATGCACAGAATGCTGCTTGCCTTAGCGCAGGTACGTGCACCAATAGCACCCTCCCTGCTCCCAAGGGCGGGTACACACGAAATCAGTTCGGTTTCGAAGCAGGTGGCCCGTTCATCAAGAATAAACTGTTTGCCTTCTTGAGCACTGAGTGGACCCGCATACGTAGCAACTCTCTGCAAACTCAGGAAGTACTCGACCCGGCCTATATCAGCATGCTGCCAGCAAACATTCAGGCCTATTTTGCTGCGTTCGGTTCCGGCGCACCCGCCGCTAGCAGAACTGTCAACGCTGGCACCCTTGTTGCAGCGGGCGTTCCCGTCGGTCCGATCAACGGGCTCACTCCTGTGCCGGCGACAACCCCGATCTTCGACGTCGTCAACTTCAGAGCTCCGTTTGATGCCGGTGGCGGAGAGCCGCAGAATCAATATACATTGGTTGGGCGTCTTGACTACAACATGTCGGACAAGACGCAGATGTTTTTCCGCTTCGCTCGGCAAAATCAAAACCAATTCCTTGGCACGTCCAGTTACAGTGCGTATCCACAGTACAACGTAGGCCAGGAGACATATGATGACAGTGGCGTATATTCTTTAACCCACACCTTCAGCCCGAATGTACTCAGCAATACGAAAATCGGATTTGCTCGTTATGACGTCTATAACTCCTTTAATACGGCTCTGACGAGCACTCCCAACCTCATGCTGGCCGGCTTTGCGACTGACCCGACTACGGGTTTGGTAATTCAGTTACCCGGACTGGAGAACACCGCTCCGGGCCTCGGTGGCCTGCCATATGGTGGTCCGCAGAACGTATTTCAAGGCCAGGAGGATGTGTCTTGGATCAAGAGTAGGCACACGATGCACTTCGGCGGTCAGTTCACCTATATCCAGATGAACAAGGCCTACGGAGCATACGCCCAGGCAGTTGAGCAACTTGGTTCCGGGGTGGCGCAAGGAATGGGAAGCTTAGCCAATGTCACCGGAAATCCTGGTGGCAGCCCGCTCATCTCTTTCGTGGGGCGCGGCGCCGCAGGCGTATTCCCCTGCCACACGGACGCGGAAGGCAATCTAATCGTTACTCCATCCTGTACGGTAACACCGCCCTTGGCGCCCGCCGACTACAGCCGCAGCTATCGCTACAAAGATTGGGCCCTCTATGCCCAAGACAGCTTCAGAGTAACTCAGAAGCTGACTATCAACTACGGCATGCGCTATGAGCACTACGGTGTGCAGCACAACGTGAATCCGAACCTCGACTCCAACTTCTATTTCGGGCCCGGGGCCAATCTGTACGACCAGGTTCGCAGCGGACAGATGTTCATCGCAGATAAGAGCCCGGTGGGTGGTTTCTGGGCACCCTCATGGGGCACGGTCGCGCCGCGTGTCGGCTTTGCCTATGACGTGTTTGGCGACGGCAAAACGAGCCTGCGGGGTGGCTTTGGTATGAGCTACGAACGAAACTTTGGCAATGTGACGTTCAATGCCAGCTTTAATCCTCCGGCCAGCGCCGTTCTTAACGCAATTTGCACGCCGAACACAGACGGTACCGTCGGGGGTGCGGCGAATCCTTGCAAGGTGCTGGTCAACAACACAAGCCTCGGGCCCTTGGGTGTTGCTGGTCCTCCTCGGGGTCTGCCGCCGGCGGAACTGCGTATGCCTGATCCCAACATTCACACCGCTCAGACCCAGTTTTGGAGTTTGGATCTGCAACGGCAAATTGCCAAAAACACGATGGTGGACGTCGGCTACAACGCAGCACACGGTGTTCACTTGTACGACATCGAAAACATCAATTTGCTCGGCGCTGGCAATTTCTACCTCGGCGACCATACCATTAGTACTGCGTGTGCTTTCCCCGCCAGCGGTACGGTTCCCAATCTTTGCCTCACTCGACCGAATAATCAGTACTCAAACATCAACATGCGTGGCAGCTTGGGAGGTAGTTCCTACAACGCATTGAACCTCAGATTCCAGACCCAAGACCTGCACGGTACAGGCTTGGGCATCGTTGCGAACTACACCTGGGCCCACTCACTGGACGACCTCAGCTCTACCTTCTCTGATAGCTTGCAGGGTGGTTCAGGTGCTATCGGAAGTTTGGGTTACACGAGTGCCGTGAATCCAAAACTCGACTGGGGAAGCTCGGATTACGACATCCGCAACCGCTTCGTGGTTTCTCCAACTTGGCAGACGCCATGGTTCAAATCTGGCAGCGGTTTTATGGCGCATGCGCTCGGTGGTTGGCTGGTGTCAGCCATTTTCACCGTCCGTACTGGCATTCCATTTTCAATTTATGATTACAGCTACAACTCCAACTTCTACACGGTACCGCGGCTAACGCCAGCGACTCCGATCACCGATTACCACGTTGGCTCTGGCTACATAGCGGCTCCCAACCTGTTCAATGTTCTTCAGGTTCCAGTTCCGGCTGTCACTGGGCCGCTCGATCCAACCCTCGGAATGTCGGATTTCGGACCCTTTCCGGCTAATATGACACACCGCAACGCGTTCCGCGGACCGGGAGCTTCGAATACAGACGCTGCTGTTGTTAAGACATTCAAGGTCACGGAGCGTGTCGGCCTTGAATTGCGTGCAGAAGCGTTCGACTTCTTCAATCACCACAATTTGTACGTCAACACCAGCAACCTGGATTATGGTTTCAGCTCGATTCTTCAAGGTCCAGGAGCTGTGATGGGAACTGGTTCGACGTTTGTCACCGCTCTGAAAGGTGGCCTTGGTTCCACCGCTTTGGGCGGCAACCACGACGAGCGCAGATTCGGTCAGTTCGCGCTTCGCGTGAGCTTCTGATCAAATCACAGTAGGACTCTACTGAAACGGGGAGCACAAGCTCCCCGTTCTTTCTTTTACTTGATTAGGAAGCCGCTTGGAATCCCTACCGTTGTTTCTCTAGTTGTGGTTGGTCCACCGACTCCACCGCGAACAGCATATAGTGATCAAAGCTATGCCGCCGATAATAACGGTGCCGGTTTAGCTCCAGATACAAATCCACGCTTTTTGGCAGCCAAAGGTCGAGATTGTGCTTCTGAAAATGCACTGGACCGTACTCGGCGATTTCATGCTGGACCGAGAGCTGCGCCACATGATTCATCTGTTCAGTTTCGATCCGAACTATCTGAAAATTGTCTGCCGTAATCCACGCTCGTCCTTTTAGTTTGGTCGGATATACTTGCGAGCCGACCACGTAATTCTGAATGCGCCCAGGCCTGTCATCACGCTGTTGGAAGCGCATCAGCCAGGTCGCGTGCCCCTGCCATTCGCTTAGTCCTTCGCAGGTCATTTGGAAGTTTTCCTGCATATTGGGATGAAAGATTACGGCAAGAGCCACAAATCCCTTGGTTGCAATATGGTCTGGAAGGTCGGCAGCACCATCCTGACCGTTGCGGTATTCGTCGACCAACAACACACCTTGGTGCGACTCAGAAATCGTTGCTGCGTAGTCAAACTTCCGAATTTCTTTAGCGACAGGATTCCCGAATTGGTCCAGCGGTTCGTGCAACAAATCTTCGGTGGCAGCGAATCGTGCTACATTTTCCACCAGTTGTTTCGCGCGTTGACCAGCCATGTCGATCACGTGTTGGTAAGGTCAACTGACATCGGTCGCGACTGGTGGTTTCAGGGTGTCGATGCCGGGTGGTGCCCAAGTGCTCGGGAGCAAGTTCGGCCGTGCAGCCGATAGCATTAGGTCCATGCCTGCCCGTGTCTGGGGAGATTGCTGGTTTTCAAAACCACTATTTTCAACTTGCTTAACCAATTTCTGCACTTGGGCAACGACTGGATTTTGCGGATTGTGTTCAATAAAACTCCGCAGTGCAATAATGCCATCTACATCTCGTCCCATGTTCACCAGTGCCTGTCCCAGCACTAATTGCGCGACACTGGTTGCATCCTTTCCCTGATCGATGGCGAGTTGGGCCTGTTCCTGTGCCTTCCCGTACTGCCCCTGCCTCAGGTACGTGTCGGCCAGAAGATTGTGCGCTATCCAATTCTGGGGTTCAACGTTGACGGCTCGCTCTAATGTTTTTCGCGCATCTTCGTAGTGTTGACGCTGCAACTGGACGCGCCCAAGCAGGATGAATGTCTGGATCCTCCGCGGGTCGGAAGCAGACCGCATTAGGTACGTTTCTGACTTTTCCAGGTCTTTGCGCTGCAAAAATAAATAACCATACAGAAAATTGACTTGCGCGTTGGATGGAGCCAGCTTGTAAAGCTTCTGCAGACGCTTCTCTGCCTCATCGAGATGCCCGGAATTCAGCTCATAAATTGTTCGTTTCGCGTTCTTACGCTCACGAGGTGGAATGGCGTCTTCTGATGCGGTCAACTCAATCGCAGTAGGATCCTTTAGCATTACCACTTGAACACGAATGACGTCTAGCGTGGGAGCTACGCGAAGAAGCATATGCGTAGTCAGGAAGCCAAGCGCGCTGACTTCAAGATCGTAATCGCCATAATTAAGCTCCCTAAAAACCGACTCCGAGTCGGTGGTGGTAGTTTGCCAAACCGTCACATCTCTATTTTGATCGTGAAGCTTAATGACCGCCTGGCGGTCGAGCCGAGCTTTGGTCTCATTAAGCACGGTGAGCAGGACATTTGATTGTTGCACGCCTGTGCTCACAGTTACCGGCCGAACGCGATTTTCGAGGTTGCCTCCGGTATCGGGGGTCAGAGAGGCGGGGTCCTGAGCCTGCGCATGAGCCGCGCTGCCGTAGGCCATGAGCTCGCAAATAAGTAGGACAACGATTCTTGTCTGGACTTTTGCGAAATATGAGTCTCGACGGGATCTGCGTGCATTAACCACGGTTCGCCTCGCAGAATGGGCGGGCTTAAAGAAATGGCGACTGCTTGTTGAATCAGCTCGGGTCGATGTCAGGTGGTGGACGCGGATCAACTTCGCCTGGGTGCGACCCGTCCACCATGATACCGCCTGCTATGTTGGACTACAACACTCCCGAAAAACTGAGCTCTTACTGATGGATCCGCAGTTAGAAGGTACAAAGTAACCTTCGAAAAAATAATATTTGCAGCGCCAATGCACAGGCCTCAGCGGACGACTTTGGATCAGGGCAAGAACTGGAGTCGGATTGAAAAGAAAGCCGGGCGTCGATCTATCACTAACTCCTGCTCGACAAGAAACTTATCGATTTCAATGAGATCATCCGGACCGCTTTGCGGCTCCTTGAAAATCGGATCGTGCTGGCGCTGATGAACAAGGCCGGAATGACAATCATCGCCCTGGAGACCCCGACCAGTCGACGGGGTGAGCTAGCTGTTCTCCGCGGGGGAGGGCTTGCAGTCACGGCGCACGATAGATTTTCACCAATTGAGGCACGGGGCTACCGTTTTCCCGAATTGAATGCTCATTGGGGCGCGTTAGGGGCGGGATAACAAGCGCGAGGGACTAACCCTTCTTCTAAGCTAACAGTTGCCTCGGCCTCAGAAAGAACACGGTGCGTCAACTTATTTTTCAACTCAGAGGGCAACATTTGCTCAAAAGCGAACAGCACCACACCCTCCGTAAAAAACCGTTTATTCCACTTGACCAGCCTTAATTCGTTAGTGTTGACATCCATCTGGTCTTTTTCTGATCCCAAGACTAGGGTGAAACGTGGTTTTAACGGCTTCGAAAGCCTGAACTCACGCTCCACTGCTTGCGAAGCAAGCAAGTATATTTTGCGAGCCTCCGCCTCCGGCCATTTCTGTTTTCTGTCGTTTCGCACCTCGAATGAGGTCTGCGCACAGCAAGGGGAAATTGCGGCAAGCACCAGCGCCGCTCCGAGAAGCAATTTGCAAAGGCGCCTCCAATTCCCGACGGCTAGCATGCGAGAAATTGAAGTTTGCTGTGCAGGTGTTCCCAAAGCGCCCATCCGCGCCCAACCCACTTTGATTTGGGGAAGTATTATGCCAGTATTTTGCCGCGAGTCAAGCGAAGTTCTTGGCTTGTCGACTCGAATGCGATAATGGAACCTGTTCGGGCTTTGGACTGGGTGTAAACGATGTTACGGGGTTCACGACGACCACCACCGCCTATTCGTCCTACGTACGTCCCACGTGCCGCGAATGTTTCCGCCATCCATCTCGATTACAATTGAATTTTCGATAGCAGTTACAACACCGTCGAATTGACCAAGGCTGTGGGGTAACCGTGTTATTGTCGATGGGCATACGAATGGAGCGAGCTTCCCTATACCCTTGTGACAGTAATGGCACAGGGCTCGACGTGCGCAGTTGCCGATTGCAGTCACATCGGTTCCTACTGGCGTAGTGTCTGTAGCAGAAGCCGAAACCTCGGATTTCAAATGCACCGTGTCCTCCCTCGAGGCTGCCAATTCATTTAGGTAGAAAAGGATTCCTGCGACAATCGGGTTTGTCCCCTGTTGCATGCTGCGCAGCCAAGCGTAAGTAACCAGTTCCCATTGGTGATGATTCCAACTCGGGTCTGTCGTACCGGGTCGCCGCATTCCAGAAGGAGGTTTAATAGTTGGAGGCGACCGAAATCCCTTCCGTCACGAGCAGCAGTGTTTTCCTGAACTGGTCTATACTCGTGGCACTGTTCTTAACTAGGATGCAGTGAGATGGGGCCCCAGGCTTGAAGCAATTGCGGGTCCCCTGGAGGGAGCAACCTTTGCTCTTTCCGGTGAGGTTTCTATCGGCCGCGATCCGTGCAGCACCATTCCTATTGCCGATACCACCCTTGCACCTCGCCATTGTGCTCTTAGGAAAAAGGGTAAGCAGTTTCAGATTGAAGTTTCTGAAGATTACAGCAACGTGCTGGTGAACGGTCTCCCGGCTTCGTCTCGTGTTCTCCAGAATGGCGACGAGATTAAGATCGGCAACTCTGTTTTTATTGTGCTGCTTTCCGATCCCAGCACCGAGGTTCCCACCACGTTGAGCGAGTTTGATTTGTTCAAGAGCTCGATGCAAATTATCGAGCGGGAGGAGATTCTGGCGCTCAAAGAGCCGGAAGCTTTGGAGACGCTCTCATCGTGCATCACTCTAGCTCACGATTGGAGCAGCCTTCTGCGTGTTTGCCGTACAGTCAATTCGATCCAAAACTTGGAAGAGCTGGAGCAACACCTGCTTGCCTTGGTCCCACTCCGGGATGAGTCATCAAGCGCCGCACTTCGGGCCGCTTCTCTGCTTCTTTCTCGACCTGCTGGGTCAACTCTGCGATCGTCGGACTTAGTTGATCCAGTAACTGCAACAGATCACGTCGTCGCCGGCTTGCCCACGGTGCCAGCGGCAGCGACTCCAGTTGCTGTCGACCGCGGTCTCGCCACAACTTCTTTTTACAGCGTAGCCTTCGTTCAATATGGCTTGTAACTGATTCATGATCCGCGTTCGAGCCTGCACCATCCGATGCCGGTGCCAGAGCAGCTGCCGCAGGTCGCGATTCTCTGCACTCGGAACCCAAATGCGAGGAAACCGATCTTCTAACAGCAGCTTTAGAATGAGCTGCGCGTCCTGCCGATCCGTCTTCTGTTTGCGCACCCGCTTCGTCTGGATCTCAGCTGCATCCCCGATCCACAGCTCAATCTGCAGTTCCTTCAGCGAATGCTCTAACCACCTGGCATGCCCGCGTGCTTCGTCCTTCGATTAGAACAAGAACTTCAGAGCAAACTGGATTAAGCGCGGATCACGTGCTGCTTGCGGAAAGCCCATTTGCGGGGTTCCCAACTCGACGGAAACCGGCTCAAACTGTCCGTCCGATCCAGTTGGACCAGTCAGGAAGTTCGTATGGTTCCATATATTGAAAAAATCCGTCCGGAACTCAAGCCGCTTGTCCTCGCGGATTGGAAAAGTCTTGAAAATCGATACATCCCAATTCTGATAACCTGGTCCCAGAACGATATTTCTTCCGGCATTGCCGTACGTGCCCTGAACGAGATCGCTGGTAAAGGCGCAGGTGTTGTAAAAGGTCCCTGGCACACAGGGCCTCGCATTCGGATTCCCGATCAGATTCGGCCGTGCACAGTTGTACACGACAGTCCCCGCACAGTCGGTGTTCGAGCTGTTCACCTGCGGGTCGCTCACTGTAAACCAGTTCCCAGTAGAAGCCGAAACAATGCCGGCAACTTGCCAGCTGCCGATGACTTGATTCAAGAATCCAGAAGCATTTCCTCCAAACGCTTTGCCTTTGCCGACCGGCAACTCGTAGGCATAAGCCACAACGACATAATGCCGCACGTCAAAATCGGAGTTGCCATATACCATCCCCGGGAAGCGTTGATCCACAAAATCGCCGTTATTCAGCGAGCCCAGACTTGCGCTAGATGCGTCATCAAGTGCATGAGCATAGGTGTACGACGCCTCAAATTGCAGCCCATGCGAAAAACGCTTCTCAATGTGTACCTGCAGCGCGTCATAGTTGGATAAGGTGTTCGAGCGTAGAGTGTCGATACTCCCATCTACTGCCGGGAACGGACGCCGGGGTGCAAGGGGTGCACTGGGGTCAGGGCTCGGCAGCGCCTGGTTGCCGTTATAAAACCCGTACAGCCGCAAGCCGTGCGAACCCGCATAGGAAACTTGGAAAACAGTCTGACTGGGAAGTTGATACTCAAGCCCGAAATGCCATTGCTGCATCATTGGCGTTCGAAGCTTGGCATCAAGCGAGTAGAGCAAGGGATTGTTCGGATCGCTGAGCGAGGTTGGCGGGTATCCTTGCGTCCAGAAGTTGTTGATCATCAGACTTCCCGTCGCCGGTGGCGGGCCGGGGACTTTCAGCCCAGCGGCACAATTGCCAGGGTCAGCAGGATTCGCGTTTGGCGGCGACGGTGTACCGCAAGGCGAGCTGAATGCTTGCTGCTTAAAAAATGGCGGATTGAAGCCCGGGCTCGGAAACGAAAACGGTCCGTTCTCCTGCGCGCCATAGAAAATGCCATATCCGCCGCGCAATACCAACTTTCTGCTGATCTGGTACGCCCATCCTAGCCGTGGCGCGAAATTAAGGAAGTCGGGGTTTACCAATCCTGCTGATCCGGTCCGCTGGATCGGCAAAAACGATGCGATCGTCGGGGTGAGCTGAGCATTCTGTCCTTTCGGCACGATTAGACTGTCGGATCGAAAATCAAACGTTGCCATCTGGTTACGGCCGTCGGTGACTGGCATGAAGAGTTCGTAACGCAAGCCGACGTTCAGTGTTAGGCGAGAATTTACCTTGATATCGTCTTGTCCATAGAAAGCGAAAGTATTCCGGTGGTAATCGACATTGCGCAGACTCGCGAGGTCGGCGTAATCAGGAATTCCGAGAAGGAACGAAGCGAAGTCATTCCCGCCCGCAACGGAGCCGTCAGCATTGATGGGAAATCCGGGATTGTCTGTGAAGTCCTGCCCGAACCCCGCATCGCCACGTGGTGTGGAAATCTGAAAAATCGTGAATTGTTCTTTCCGGATTTCCGTTCCGAATTTCATCGAATGGTGGCCATGGATCCAGGTGAGGTTTTCGTTCAGAACAAAGCTGTTCTGCTTTTCGATCGAGGGCAGGAAAGTGGAACTCCCTACGCAAGCAAAATTCACGAAGCAAAAGTTGGGAAGTCCACCAAAGTCCGGATAGTACGGCACACCGATCAATCCGTATTGCTGCGAAACGTTCGTGTTCGCATTCGGCTGCAGGCGATGCGAATTGATGCGGTTGTATCCGAAGCGGACCTCATTCAGCAAAGTCGGAGAAAAAGTGTGAATTTCACTAAGGGCTACACTACGATAACTATTGTCTTGATTGCCTGCAGTGAATCCGCCACCGTCAAGAGCGTTAGTGAACGGTCCGGGAGTGAAGATCGGTTGGTTTTCATAGCTGAAGCGCGCGAAAAAGTTGTCTTTGTCCGAGAATTTCTGGTCGACCCGGACGTCAAAGTTATTCTGATCCAAGCTCTTCTTCGGATCGACAAGATAGTTGTTCCCATTGAAGTTGGTGTTCGGGCTCGGATACAGAGCCGCCAATTGGGAGGCCGATTGGCTGATGGCGGCTTTAGGAATGATATTGGTTGGAACACCCCTGGCCGTGGTTGCGACCGGCACGCCGCAGAACCCGCTGGCGTTGAGACCAGAGGTTTGCGTCTTGCGGGAATCAAAAATCTCGCCTTGATAGGTGGGATTAGCACTGCAATCCAGAACCGGTGCACCATTCGCGTCCACGACTGGCGAAGTCAGGTCCAACTGACTGGAAAAATCTCCAGCCCGCATGGCAGGAGTTGGAATAAACAGAAGTTGGGGCTTTGCCTGCCGAACACGTAAACCTTCGTAGTCGATGAAGAAGAATGTCTTATCCTTAATAATGGGTCCACCAAATGTAGCCCCAAACTGGTTCTGCTGATAAGGCTGCCTTCCCAGGAAATCAAAAGCATTCCGCGCATCGAGATTGTCGTTCCGGAAAAATTCATAAACGTCGCCATGAAAATTGTTCGTGCCGGACTTGATCACGGCATTCATGATGGCACCGTTGCCGCGGCCAAATTCAGCGCTGTATGAATTGGTCTGGACTTTAAACTCGCCGATCGCATCCACTGACGGCTGGATTACGTACGAACTCCCGTTCAGCACGTCACCCAGATTGGCGTTGTTATCCACGCCATCCAGCAGGAAGTTGTTTTGTAGCGAGCGCGCTCCATTGGAAGTGAAGCCCCAACTCTGGTCCGTGCGGGAGCCCGGTTCGCTCGGTGCTACGCCCATGGCAAGCTGTGCCAATTGAGCAAAATTCCGGCCGTTCAGCGGAAGCGTCGTTGCCGTGCGGCTGTCGACGACCTGGCCCAGATCGGAAGTCTCCGTCTCAAGTTGCGGGGTTTCAGACGTGACAATGACCGTTTGCGCGACCTGACCGACCTGCAGGGTGACGTTAACCGCAGGTCTTGCTTGCACGTCAATGCTAACTGGCCCCACCAGCACTGTGTTGAATCCCGCCTTCTCAACTGTCACTTTGTAACGGCCAACGCGAAGCGGCGTGGCGACGTATTCGCCCGAGGCATTCGAAAAAGTAGTAAATGTGATCCCCTGGTCCGCTTCGGTGACGGTTACCTTCGCGCCGGGTATCACGGCACCGGATGAATCTCTGATCACTCCAACGATACTGCCTGTGTCCTTCTGGCCCCAGCAGACACTGGCGAAGAGCAGCATTACCATCAATAAGAAAACTTTCGGGGACTGTCTTAAGTAGAATTGCGACATCGTGACCTCCTGGGATACGGCGGAAGGGTGTTTCGAAGCACTATCCCGAGGATTAGCCCTTCAGTCCGAAAACAGAGCGCCACCTACGACAGAAAGTGCCAGTGCGACGAGAGTGAGGTCTGGTGCGACGTTGCTGGTCGCACGTTTCTAAGCACATCAAATCCGGATACGGCCCCGACGTGAAACCATCCTCACCGAGATGGAACGACTGCGTCAAAAAAATACCCCTCCCCCGCAAGACTAGCGGTTAGCGACGGAGTACACAGCTGTCAAGGTTCACAGCTGTAAAAGTACACAGTTCTGATGGCAAGGTCACTCCGTAACGATTGTCTGGCCACGAGCCAGCAGAGGAACGCGGAGCCCTGGCGCTCTCCGCGTGATCGTACGGAACTTGGTAAAGCTAGCAGCAACCTTCGATTCAGATGATCGGGTTCGAAGAGTAATCTCGGAAACGAGGAGCCTAGATTTCGGCCGGCAAACCAAAGCTGAAGCATTGGGATTGGAGATTAGGGAGATAAAAACTGCCCCTGAATGTCTTTGTAAAATTCAATCCTAATCTTCAACTCACCCTTTGGGCCTTGCGAGTGTTCCTTGATTGAATCTAGCGAGTAACAACGCCTGTCACCGTCAATCGACCACTCCACGCTGTCATTCTCTGAGAGTTCTGACAGTTATGTCGACCGCCACTGCGGAATAGTCTCTTATTGAGAAGTGGAATGCCGTGCGTATTCATCTGCCTTGCGTATTCTTATTATTGCTTTCATCTCTGTCCCCGCTCTGGGCTTCAGTACAAGTTGGTTGGGGATCGTCTGACGGTATGAGCAATGGGCCGCTCAACTCACGGGGTTGCATTTCAGGCGTAATCCAGACCACCGACGGTCGACATGTGCAGGACGCAGATGTTGAGACTGAGACCCAACAACATCAGCTTGTCTCTAGCCGCAGTGGTGCTGATGGAGGTTTCATACTCTGCGATCTACCCTACGGTGAGTACGAAGTGATCGCTAAGAAAGGGATCGAGTCAGCTAGCGCAATCGTTTCACTGGTGGCCGGCCGAGCCTGGGTGACTGTGTTTATGCGTTCCGAGCCAAAAACCGACGACAGCAGCGCAGGAGTGTCGGCAACCCAGCTTATGGTTCCGAATAAAGCCCATCAAGAATTAAGGAAGGCTGAAGAGGCGGTCCGGAAAAAGAACTGGGCGGAGGCTATCCACTCGATAGAAAAGGCCCTTACTATTTGGCCGCGCTATGCGGACGCACTCATCCTCCGGGCAATCATAGAACGTAATCAACGCTCCGTCAATCTGGCTTTAGCCGACGCACAGACAGCCATCGGCTACGATCCCAACTATGGAAAATCCTATCTCGTACTAGGATCCGTGTATAACGATCTCAATCGCACGGATGATGCTATTCGCACGCTAGATCAAGGCATCCGGATCGCGCCTGATAATTGGCAAGGCTACTACGAAATGGGCCGCGCGATGTTGTCCAAGCGGGATTTTGACGGTGCTTTGCGACAAGCCGAAAAGGCCTCGGCCTTCCTTCGCACTGATTATCCGCCGATTCACCTCGTGAAAGGTTTTGCTTATCTTGGTTTGAAAAATCAGTCGGCGGCGCGTGGTGAGTTCGAAGCCTATCTCAAATTGGAGCCGAACACGGACAATGCATCACGCGTAAAGCAAGTTCTCAATCAGCTTTCTGGCGGCAAGTAGCTGACCTCTGATTCTCAGCAGGCCAAATAACTGGCGAAATATCTCTATATCACGCAATATAAAAAGGCGCCCACTCTTGGAATAGGTTGTGATTGTTCGCATCACCAACCTAGGGAAGAGGAGCGCCTATGAGTCAAGAGAAGTATATCCGGGATGGACGTTCACCAAGCCACGATCTCGGCTACGGTGATAGATGTTCATGGCAAGCTGTTGATGGAATGTCTGCTGGAAACCAAAGCGGGCACGATTGTGGAGTTCATTAAAGGATTGCAAGGGACGCTGTCGCCCACCTTCGAGGAAGGCACTTCGGCGGCCTGGTTACACGTTCTACTGAAACCGCATGTCAGCCGGCTGGTGGTCTGTGATCCGCGAAAGGCAGCTCTGCTGAAGGATGGCAACAAGAGTGACCGCATCGATGCCCGCAAGCTGGCGGAGCTGTTCCGCACGAATCAGCTGAAGCCGGTCTACCACGGAGAGCATGGCATGTGCAGCTTGAAAAAGCTGGGGCGCAGCTATCAGGGGCAGGTGCTTGACGCGATCCTGCGATCGGGCAGTGCAGCAGTGAACTGACCATAGTCGAATAGTCGAGCTTTCAATGGGCTGACCGTGGGCTGAGAGGTTTTCAGGTAATTCGACCTAAGTTCTTTCAAATGATGATGGCCAGGGACGGAGTTGAACCCCCGACGACCAGCCTTTTCAGACCTAGGTCAACCTGAACTGTCAACTACATACAGGTTTGCGGGAGACTGCCAAGTACCTGAAAATACGTGCAAGCCGGCACAATCATGGGCTGGAATCGTGGGCTGAGATGAAGATTGGACTTAACGCCAGCCGTGCTGTGTTCCAACTGTTCACCAAGTTTGCGTGCCTCAGGCGACCTGCCTGTCATCACCATTCCCTGAACGTGTACACCACGCCCAAACTGATGCGGGCACGACTCTGTCCGGTATCTGAAAAATGCGTGCGAAGAAGATCGATCTTTGCACGAGCCGAAATGTGTGAGGAAAACCGATAATCTGCGCCTCCACCTAGCATCCATGAAAACTCCTTATCTGAAGCATGTTCGGAGATACCGAAGGTCGGCTCTTGCAGCTTGGAATCCAGAGTAGAAATGCCAAACTGTGCTTCAGCGAAAGGTACGAGGCGCGCAAGGTGTGTTTTATCCGACTTGAACAGTCCCGGGAGAGATACGCGTGGACCGATGAGAAGGTCATCCAAATGACTCTTGGTTACGATTAATCCTGTCGAAGTCAGCTCGAATGCGCCGAGACGGGAAGTGTCCCACCCACTGTCATAATCAATGGCAAGGGAGAACTTGCGCGTTAACCATACCGCACCGCCTTACAGGTAGGAACTTACTGATCCACCGGATCCCACGACTTGTCAGGGTTAAATTCGGTCATTGACGCGGCGACAGATGAAGTTTCGGTGCCGAGATCTTTCTGGTAGACAATTCCATCCTGATTGACGATGAACGTCATGACACCTGAGTTCCTGTATTGCGCCGGATAAGCAACGAAGGCGAAACCACGAACCAATTGATCATTCACCAGATAGTCTTTAGTTCCGCCCTTGGCAGCCGGCCCTTGCTTCGTGAGAATACGGTAGTAATAACCATGAAAGGGCGTGGGCTGGCCTTGTTTGGCCGTATAACCTTCCGAAGTAGCGTCGGCAATAAGCGGTCCGATGGGACTGCTCTCTTCGTCGCCGGAGGATTTCCAGTAAAGCCCGTTCTGCTTCCCATCATCGCTGATGAATTTCAGTGCATAGTGCTTTGAGGACTCGCCGCTGCGCAACGCAGATTTGTATTCGAGCTGCGCCGCTGCCAGCGCCTGGCAAATCTCGATCGCGTCGTTTTCGTTGCGGCCCACCCGGCGATAGAGGACTTCCAGCTTTCCGCTTTCCGCGTCGAAAAACCACGCGCCTGAAGAGTTCTTCACGATCGAAATTGGAAAAGGCCAGTTTTCGGCGCCGATGTAAAGAGTGACCTTGCCATCCGGCTCAACTACCACGCGATGCATTTGATCGTAGCGGCGTAGGAAGTTCTGTACCGTGTTTTTGTCAGCGACCTCGTCACCAGTATGAATCAGCTCATCCCCAGTTTTGCCGAAAATGGCAGTAATGGCAGCTGTGTCTCCGGCTTTCGCGGAATTGTACAGAGCCAAAACGGCGTCGCCCGGGCTTGCAAAGGTTTTCTCGTTTCCCTCCTGTGCGCAGGAATCGGGCACATACGTGAGCAGAAAGGCGCCAGCTATTAAGAGAGCAAATAGGAAATGAGTCCCGAAAAAGACGTTGGCAGAATCCTGAGGACGGATTTTTGTTGATGGTTTCATATTTGATTCTCCAGTCCATCGTAGATTTGCAAAGGATAGGCTAACGACGACGGCCACCACCACTACCAC